>Ga0207129_1055_pt1 | contig 29283 bp, 23 predicted proteins | sample Alteio_BWMinHeat_15_FD_153517 | JGI IMG/M metagenome (GOLD analysis project Ga0207129, IMG submission 153517) | Enriched cells from forest soil in Barre Woods Harvard Forest LTER site, Petersham, Massachusetts, United States -... | ecosystem: Environmental > Terrestrial > Soil > Temperate forest >... | reverse complement strand
ACTTGCGACAGTTAAGTTGCCGCCCAGCACGCCATTCACCGCCAATGTCCCCGCATTCACTGTGCTATTGCCGGTAAAACCGCTGCTATTGCCGGTCAGGTTAAACAAACCACTGCCTGTTTTAATGAACTGGCCTGTGCCTACCAAACTACCAGCGTAAGTGGTATTGATGCTTTGATTGACTGTAAAAATAGCACTGCCAATATTCACTGTGCCACCTGCACCTGAAAATGGTGAAGCGGTGAGGTTGAAGTTGTTGAGATTCAACGTCCCACCATTCACCGTATAAGCTGTGTTATTCGGTAATGCCCCACTAGCGCCTGCTTGCAAAGTCCCTGCATTCACTATCGTGCCGCCAGTGTAGGTGTTGGTACTATTGAGGACGAGCATACCTACGCCAGTTTTGGTAAGACTGCCAGATCCAGAGACAATGCCTCCTAGCGTTAAATTAGCGTCCGTTTGGAAAGTACCACCATTTGTGCCTAAGGTGATTGGGCGTGAGCCGCTCGTAACCGCTGTATTTTCTAGTGTGCCGCCATTGAGGGTCAGTCTGCCGCTTGAATTGCCGAGCGCAGCATCGCTAGCGATTTGCAGTACACCACCTGTTACCGTCCAAGGTGTAACTGCTGCTGTCGTATTGAGTAAAGTCCAGGTACTTGGGTCTATTTTTTGAAAGCCAGAGAAGTTGAGGTATGTGGTACCGAGCTGCGAAACATCAAACGTGGCATTGGTAGCCCCACCCAAGATCAACGTATTAGTTGTACCTGCATCCCCTACAACATTACCGTTGATCCCATAACCTGCTTGTAACTCAAGGCTGTTCGTGCCACTCGTGAATTCGATTGCATCGGCTTGTGTTGAGCCATTGCCAGATATGCCACCTGTGATCGTGCCGCTGTCGATGATGGCAAGCCCTGCGCCTACAACACCTTGGCCGCCCGCGCCAGGGAGACCATTGATGATCCCGGTCCCTGCTACACCACCAGCGCCGCCCATAATGGTACCTGAGTTAGTTAAGGTGCCACCACCAGTCATTGAGACACCAGCACCACCATCACCACCATTCGCACCATTAACACTACCAGGACCACCGGTACCACCCACACCACCGGTACCACCTGTAATGGTGCCACTACCTTCGTTGATCAACGTACCTGTGCTATTAACAAACACACCAGCGCCACCAGCACCAGCATTACCACCACCAACGTCGCCGACACCACCGAGACCACCCACACCACCTGTAATAGCGCCACTACCTTCGTTGGTCAACGTGCCCGTGCTATTAAAAAACACACCAGCGCCACCAGTGCCACCATTCGCACCACCAACGCCGCCGAAAGCGGCGAGACCACCCACACCACCTGCAATAGCACCATTACCTTCGTCGGTCAACGTGCCCGTGCTATTAAAAAACACACCAGCGCCACCGGCGCCACCATTCGCACCATTACTGTTATCAATCCCACCGGGACCACCCATACCTCCTGTAATCGTGCTGCTACCTTGATTGGTCAACGTACCCGTGCTATTAAAAAATACGCCAGCGCCAGCATCACCACCATTACCACTATTAACACTACTAATACCACCAATACCACCAACACCACCAACACCCCCTGTAATGGTGCTACTACCTTGGTTAATCAGATTACCACCGCTATTAAAAAATACACCTACACCACCATCACCACCATCACCACCACCACCGGTACCATTATCGATACCAGCAGGACCACCCGTACCACCGGATACAGTGGCTGAATTAACCGAAACGGCGATATTATTACTAACGATAATGCCGTATCCACCGACCCCACCACCGCCACCACCACTAACACCATCACCACCATCACCACCAGTACCACCTTGACTAAGCGCTCCCACAGTAACAGCTGAACTGGCTGTCACCAGTACACCGCTTCCACCACCGCCGCCGCCACCACCACCGCCATTATTACTACCACCACCGCCTCCATGACCACCTATACCACTCATACAAGTACCGCCCGTCGCACACAGGATAGCTAATCCACTGCCACCCCCACCACCGCCACCATGATTAGCGCCACCGCCACCGCCACCACCTCGGCCAGTTGTCAGATCAATACCACCTCCACCACCGCCACCACCAGCTGTATCGTTACCGCCAGAACCACCGCCATTTATACCACCCGCACCGCCAGCGCCCGATGCTAATCCAGCACCGCCACCCGTCGGACCTGTTGTGGTATCAGAAGCATAACCAGGCGCACCATTTCCAGATCCAGTCGTATCTCCCGCACCACCCTGGCCGCCATCATAGATACTGGGGGGACTGAGGCCGAACTGGCCAGCCGCACCGCCAGTAGACCCACTAGCATTACCACCATCTTGTGGAGAGAGCATCGGCAAACCCACCCCCACCGAAAACGGCAGCCAGTTGCTAGCGCCCAGCTGAATCAGCGGCAGCGGCGATGCGAATGCACTGGTAGTCGTAGCAAGGATAGCGCTTGCGAGCAAGGAATAGCGAAGCATTTTGCGTGAGGATTGGGGGTGTTTTTTCATAGCGGTGAAATCCTTTTTATTTCAAGAAACCACCACCCTAGCTTGATTGAAACAGAATTGCAACTTAGGGAAAACCCTAAGTCAGGAGCTCAACGACATCCCCGTCATATAAAGCCCTTGCACAATGATCAAAATGATCAACGCACCAACAACCAACAGCGCGCCACCTGTGATCCGCGCAATGAATTTCATCGTCGCGGTTGTATCGGCAGCACCGCGCACGCCCATGCGGATGAGGCCGTGCTCGAAACCCTTCACTTCAGCCATCACTCGCAAACGCATTAAATCATGCTCATTGATGAGTCCAGTATCGAGCACTTCGGCAATATTCGTTTTACCCATACTCAAAATATGCTCCATTTGCTCTAAGTGATATCCCAAATAAGGGTTAGCTTGATATTGCATCACTTTGATCGCTGAGCGAAACACCAGCCCATTCGATACCAATAAGCCCAACGTTTCCAAAAATTGCGCGGCGATCAAACGCTTATAAAACGAAAACGGCGGAAATTGATCCAACGCAGGACGCAAGCTACCAACATAGTGCATCATCAACCACCGCACGATCAAAATCACCGCAATCACGCCGATCACCACCGTCCACCACCAGTGTTCGATGAATTCCGCAAGAGCAACCAAGTGCTGCCCAGAAGAAGGCCACTGGCTTTCCGGCTTAATCATTGCAAACTGCGGTAACACCTTGTGATTCATATACACCGTCACCAAACAGCCGATAATCAGCACCAATAGCGGATAACTGATCGCCGCAATCAGACTCCCGATGGCAACGCCTCGTTGTGATAGCGCACTGATAGCCGATTTAATCGTTTGTGCTAACGCCCCCCCTGATTCGCCCACACGAATGATTTCGGTCACACTTGGCGAGAACCACCCCTTCATCCCTTCCGCCAGCGGCCGCCCTTCGGCAATGCTTTGCGATAAAGCCAACGCCACTTGTTGCGTTAAACCACGCGTCGCCTGCGCCATCATTTCAATCGCACGATTAGCAGGAATCCCATCGTTGATCAGCGTATAAAGATCTTCCAGAAACGCCAATTGGGCCTTATTGCCAAACTGAAATCGCTTGAACGCAAGACTGGCGCGGTCGAAGTAATCTTGTAGGGTTATGAGATCAAGTGCCATGCGTTCCTCTGTCTTCTCATCAATTACTCATCATACCTAAACCGCGACGTCTGTGTGAGCGGACTGATGGGACCAACGACTTTTTCGGCATCAAAGGGATCACAAATGCCTTTTTGGATTAAATCAATCACGCGATCATAAAAATCTAGCCAGCCATTTTCTTTGAGATATTTTTCCCATCCCAAGGTATCGGATTTCTGAATAAATTGTCGGCCCATCTCATCCACCCACACCACTTCCGCCACAACCATCCGCCCGCCGACACCTGTGCGATAGCAACGCGCGCATCCCGCGCCGCGTGCATGGGCGCTATCGATCGCTGCTTGCCCCAACACGGCTTCCCATGCGGCAATAAACGGTTGATGTTTATGCGACTGTCGCAACGGTATGGCACAATGCGGACAGACTTTCGCAATCAAGCGCTGGCACATGAGACAGCGCAGGACGCTGTTATCACTTAATAAAACAGGCGAAATACCCATATCAACCAATCGGGTTACGATCGCGGTCGCCCGATTGGTATGTAAGGTGGTTAACACCAAATGCCCCGTGATCGAGGCACGTACCATCACGTGTGCGGTATCTTCATCGCGCATTTCACCCAAAATGATCACATCGGGGTCCATCCGCAGGGCAGCTCTACCCATGCTGGCAAAGCTTCGGTCTTCTTTTTCGATATTCACCGGCACTTGAGTGGCTTCTTCAACGACTTTTTCGACAGGATCTTCAATCGAATAGAGCTTTTGCTGCGGCTCGACCATCCCCATACAAGTCGCAAGCGTTGTCGTCTTCCCCGAACCTGTGGGGCCTGCAACAATGATCGCGCCAAAAGGCAGCTTCATCGCCATTTTAATGATGTCAATTTGCTTTGGAATATAGCCCAGCACTTCTAGTGACTTCATTTCCTCTTCACCAGTCGCCAAAATACGCATGACCATGTCGAAGCCGCCATGCGCGGGCATACTCGCAAGACGCAGACGAATATCGCGGCCGTGCAGATGGAGTGGCATAGAAGCATCTTGGGGTACGAGCGGATTAAAGTGCGACGTTGCGTGGTCTGTTTCTTTATTAAAGGCAACGGAAGCAATTTCGCGCCCTAATTTTTCTGACCACTCGGCATAGAGGAATAACTCACCATTTTGCCGCATACGAATTTTGGAATAATGCTCACGTACTTGAATATGAATATCGCTAACGTGATTTTTGACGGCTTCAAACACCAACTCACGCAAATGGCGCTGTTGATCGCTAAAAGAAGCTGTTGCTTCACCTTTGTAGCGCTTTGCTTGCTCTTCTTCCTGGCCACTCGCAAGTAATAAGCTAATAAAAGCAGGCGTTGTCGCATAAACTTGCCCTGGGTGGATGCCTTTACTCAGCAGTAAGGACTTGCAATTTTGCACGGTGCGTGAGGTCGGATCGGCTGAAAGAATAGTCGCGCTCTTTAACACGACCAGATTACCCTGCTCTTTACACCAAGCCAGCATTTCCTCAAGCACGCGGTCTTTGGTATCAAGATCAGCGGGGCTGCCGACGACGTGCGTTTTCGTCGCCAGTGCGTATTGATCTAAAAGATTGTTGACTCTACTACCAGAAATTGCGTCCGGCATGTACGCCTCGCTTGAGATGAAATATACTAGTATAAAACGATTTATCCCCCAACGCGATGAGGCTTTTCCCCACTATGCGCACCGTATTACAAAAGCCCTTGGTCACTATTCGTGAAGCAACTTATACTCGGTTACTCATGATCTTGGCGCCATTACTCAATTTTTTATCTGGCATCACTTTCGATTTGCACGCACCATCGCTGCCTGCGATGGCGGTTTATTTTGCCGCGCCCATTTCTTCAGTTAAAAATACGATTTCTGTCACGATGTTTGGCTTTGCCATCGGCTGTCTGATCTTTGGCGCACTGCTCGATACCATCGGCAGGCGCCCGAGTATCATCGCAGGGTTACTGCTCTATACGCTCGCGAGTTTCACGGCTGTTTTCACCTATCACATCGATCAATTACTGTGCATACGTTTTATACAAGGCATTGCCGTGTCCGCCATGTCCGTTGGCAGTCGCGCGCTGATTATGGATAATTTTACCGGCCACGAATTTAAAGTCGGCCTTCTCTATACCTCTTTTGCTTTTGGTCTTGGTCCGATTATTGCGCCTTTTATTGGCGGTTATTTGCAAGATCACTTGGGATGGCAAGCGAATTTCGTGGCCTACGGCATTGTTTCGCTGATATTGCTCGCGATTTTTGCCACTTGTGTTGTTGAAACCAAAACGCAACCGAGTCGTTTTTCTTTTTTTGGCTTACTCAACAATTATCTAGAAGTTCTTAAAAACCGCTCTTTTATTCCCGGCATCATCATCGGTGGTATTTCGCAAGTACAGCTATTGACTTATACAACCGTCGGCGCATTTTTAGTAGAAAATATCTTACATCGCTCAGCCACCACTTATGGCCAAACCGCATTATTAGTGAGCTGTGGTTATTTATGCGGCACCTTAACCAACCGCTTACTCATCAAAAATTTTAAGCTCAGTACACTCCTGAGTATTGCGTTTAGCGTGCTGTTCATCGCGATACTGTTAGGATTATTATTTATCTTCACCACCGGCATTACGTTAACTTCATTGGTTTTACCCACTTTTATTGTTGGATTCGCCAATGGCTTTCTTTTTATTAACGCACTAACGTGCTGTTTAAGCTATGCGACCAAAGCTGGCACGCTCACTGCTTTATTCACTTGCGCTATCATGCTCATCGGCGCCCTCGGCACTTACATCGTGAGCTACGCGCACGTCGTACACTTGCGCGATTTAATCACCATCTTTGGTTTGTCTACAGCGATTGCTTTTGTTGTGTTTATTTTTGGCTTTAGAAAAATAGCGGATGGGGCGTGAGTTTTTATCAGGATAGTTTTTCACAAGACAATTTTTGTCTAAAAAATGTTTCTGCTCTTACATCAGCTATTGCTGATGCATTGGCGTCATATGCTCGCCATCTATTGCATCGAAACCCATGTCCTGCGGGATAAGTATGGATAATTAATGAATCGTGTTGGCGTTGAATACGCTCGACGTGTTCTTTTGGAACAAGCTCATCTCGTTCAGCAAATTGCAATAAAACAGGACATTTTGGCATTTCATCTTTAAATTGGAATATATGCGTACCATAATAGCTACTGACACAGTCAATGCCACTTAATCTACATGCTGCCAGCCATCCAAGTGTGCCGCCCCAACTAAAACCGATAATCCCTATTTTTTTAACACCATTTTCAAGTAAATATTTTTTTGCTGCATCAATATCTAGAAGTTGCTTATCCCAATTTAAAACTTTTTGTTTGTAATTGAGTGCCTTTATGTACCCATCATCATCATATGGAATAACTACATTTTTTTCATATCTATCATATAAAGCGGGAGCAATCGTTTGATATCCCTTGCGCGCCCAATATTCGCAGATTTCTTTAACAAAAGAGGTTAATCCAAAAATTTCGTGGATGACAATCAATCCAACCTCTTTTTTTTCGACGGCACAGTAAAAAGCATCAAGATTGTGGCCATCATGGCTATGAAGACTAACAAAACTATTTCTAGACCTCTGCATAATATCGCGTCACATCGGCTATATTTGCTTCATGGAATCCTTTTTTTCGCAGCGAGCAGCTATCACATTTGCCGCAAGCACGACCTTGTTCATCCGCCCTATAACATGAAACCGTCATTGAATAATCAACACACAATTCATGTCCAAGTTTGATGGTTTCAGCTTTAGATAAATGAATAATAGGGGTATGTATCTTGATGCCACCTTCTTCAACTCCATATTTTGTTGCCAAATTAGCCACTTGCTGAAAAGAAGCAATGTATTCTGGACGACAATCAGGGTAGCCTGAATAATCAACACAACTTACGCCAATAAAAATATCTTTCGCACCTAACACTTCTGCCCATGCTAAAGCAATCGACAAGAAAATCGTATTTCTAGCAGGCACATAAGTAACAGGAATATTTTTATTTTTCTCATCGTAATCCGCAACATCAATGGCACTATCCGTAATTGCTGAACCGCCAAATTGATTTACTTCTATATTAAAAATTTTGTGCTGTGCATTAAAATGAGCAGCTATTTTTTTAGCTGCATTCAGCTCAGCATTATGTCTTTGCCCATAATTAAAGCTCAAAGTATGACAATCAAACCCCTGCTGCTTTGCATAAGCCAAACAGGTTGTTGAATCAAGCCCACCAGAAAATAAAATAACGGATTTTTTCATTTTGCTACACCTCTATCAGAATAACGGTTATTTGAACTACTATAATTTGCATCTAAACTAAAAATGTTGAACTTTGTATTAACATCATAGATGTCAACTTGTTCACTTGATTTTAATTTTTTAGCAACACGTATTGATATGGGGACACACAATATTTCAATGACACTTTTGATCACCCATATATTTAGAATCATTATCAGTATATGACGAGTATCAACTGCACCATGATATGCAATGGGAATGAATATAATGCTATCAACAAAAGCTGCAATAATCGTCGATGAGACAAATCGAATGCCCATATATTTGCCGCTCAGCGCAATTTTTAATTTTGCAATTAAATACGCATTAATAGGCTCCGAGGCAAGATAACTTACAAATGAAGCGCAAACAATCCACATATTTAAGTTAAGAATCTTATTAAATGCCTGATTATTTGTTGCAAAAGATGGGCTTGGTAGGTGGATGACCAGCTGGCCAAATAACAAAAACAACACATTAAATAAAAGCGCAGCCCATATTGCAAGCCGCGCATTTTTATAACCATAAATTTCAGTTATCGTATCTGACAAAATAAATGACAATGGGAATGATAATGCCCCTGGTGAAAGAACCAAACCAAAGATAGATGTCAAACGTGCATCGTACCAATTCGAAATAGATATGATCATCGCAAATGACAGCATTAGGAACCAAAGATATCTAAACTGTGGCATTGACCTAGATTGTAAATTTGAATCAAACATGATACTCCTCCTTTCTAATTGAAATTTTTTCAAAGGAGACAACCAGATCTTCAGCCAGCACTTCTCCCATTGATGCACCAATTCTTTGCCTTTCGCATTCATCAATTTCTGTATCATACTTTGATAAAAACTGATGTAGATCTGTGTAATGAAGATGTCTCTTGAATGGTTCTGTATTTGCCAAAATCATTTTATTTCCAATTTTGATCAGGCTGTTCGAGTTTATTTTTTGCTCGCCAAGACCCAGATACTTACATATGCAAGTGTCTATCATCTCTAACATTTTCATTGCCTTCCTCGATTATCTGTCTCGTAAATTGATTAAGTTTTTGCATTTACTTGTACAATTACACCAATAATCTCGGATTGTGTGTCTGACAGAAGGATATCCTTTTCTCTTTCATCCAGCGATTTAAAAAATATTTTATTTTTCAATATACAGTATTTTTTTACATCAATATTATCAGAACCATCTAGTTTAACAGCAATTAGATTCCCATTTTTAAGAACAGCATTTTGGTCAACAACAAAAATGGATCCCGTCTTAAAAAAAGGCTTTATATCTCTATCCGCATATAATGCGATTGTGTCTTTGTGGCTTTCCGTCATTTTAATATCAATTATGCCCATTTTTTCTTTTTTACTTATAGAATAAATAGGCATAGTAACAGCCTGGCGATAAGGAACTGCTTTATGATTTTTGATGTCTACAGCTTTAGTGGCTAATCCTAACAAACCTTCGATGGTGATATCAAAACCATCAGCTTTAAAAAATTCCACAATTTTGATTACCGTATCCATATTTGGGTTAGTTACCCTTTTAGTTATATCGTTATGTGTAAGTTTAGTAATAATCGAGCGCTGCATACCTAATGCCTGAGCTAGTTGACATGCTGTAAATTTAACACGGTCACGCATCGATTTTTCATCGATGAGCCTCTTTAAGGTGAGATGCATTGAATGTTGAGCAATATCTGAAGTCACAAAAATTTATCCTCTGACCCTCTTGACAACCACGTCAAAACGGGTATAGTCTTTGTTTCTCCAAAGAAACATTTCTTTGGAGAAACAATTTTAACCCTAAGGGATAGAGAAGTCCATATGCAAATCCATATGCAAAAAGAAGCCACTTCCATGAATCAAAAGATACAGCAAGCAGAAAGCTTAACTCTGCTATTATTTAATCGTTTTGAGGAAGCCAGGAAAAAAATCGCACTGGTAACCTATAACAGTAAATTTGCTTACGGGGAAATTTTAACCATGATAGCTGGCGCTGATTTACTCGCACAAGAACATGGATGCAAAGACAGCACTGTGCTGCTTGCGGGAGATCATTCTGCAGAAACCATCGCCTGCTTGCTTGCTTTATGGCGCTTAGGTAATGTCGTTGTACTATGCTGTGAAACACGTGATGAAGCAATGCTCGAGCGGGCGAAGCTATCAGAAGCAAAATGGATCATAAAAATAACTAAAAATAATAAAATCTATTTTTATCGCATTGATTCTCAAACAACAAATATTTTTTAAACCTTGAGTGGATTAATATCAACAATCATTTGCATATTTAGGGATGCATGCAGATGGACTTGGTTTTCCAATCCTTTTCTGAAAATCACGGGTTTAAGCAAGTATCGAATAGGGCATAAATTTAACTGCTGCAGCAACAGCATACAGTGGATAAGAATAAATAGCTTCATGAACCGAATAATGATGCAATGACAATCGAATGCCAAAAGGCGTATCGGCATGACTTTTCAAAAAAAGATGCATGCTTTTTAAATGTTTTCCTTTATCACTTTTTACTTCAATCGGAATAATTTTTGCTTCTAACTGAACAAGATAATCGAGTTCCGCTTCGCTACCTTTTACATCGCGCTGCCAATAATAAAGTGAGTGATCGAAATCAGGCGGAGAATAAACCAATAATTCTTGGCCAACAAAAGCTTCCACAATGGCGCCTTTGTTGATAAAAACAAACTGATCCTCGAGCAACCAATCTGATAAATTCAAACCAAGCAATGCTTGCGTCAACCCAACATCGAGTAAAATCACTTTAAATTTATCATGATTTGCTGTTGCACCAATCGGAATACCTTGTCCATTTGATTGATAAATTTTCTGAATGACGCCTGCTTTGACTAATAAATCAAGTGCGGGCATTAACTCCCTCTTTCTATATTCGCCTGGCAATGCATTAAAATTAAATTTTCCCCCCAGCTGTTTAGCTGCTTCTTCAAAAATAAGCTCCACATATTTAATTTGGTGTGTTTTAGCGTATTTATTAAAATCCTGACGATAAGCATTTAAAATATTGTGTTGCAATTTTGCGCAATATAATGGATCTTTTTTATCAAACCAATTTAAAACTACTTCAGGCATGCCACCAATAGCAAGATATTCTCTTAAAATAGAGATAATCTTCTCATGTATCACATCACTTTGTGGTTCTGTAACCTCATGGTTTAAAATTTCATTGAAGATGATATCCTCATTCCCCGCCTTCAAAAATTCTAAGAATGACATAGGATGTAACGTATAAAATTCAATTCGACCCACCGGCACGCCTACTTTTTCAATAGCAAAATCCAGTAATGATCCAGCAGCTATGACATGAAGTGCTGGCATTTTTTCATAAAAATAACGTAAGGCAAGGATCACTCTTGGGATAACTTGTGTTTCATCAAAAAATAAGAGCGTCCTGCCTGGCGTAATTGTCACATTCATTGCAGCAGAAAGATCCCGCACAATACGAAACGGGTCTAAGTCTTTGTTGTCATCAAAAATTTTCTTTAACCTGGGATATTCTTCAAAATTAACCTCTACATATCGATCGAAACTTGCCCCTAACTGACGAACCGCAAATGTCTTTCCGACTTGCCTTGCGCCGCGCAATAAAAGCGGTTTTCGAGCAGGGTCTGCGGCCCATCTTTTCAAATCAGTGTCTATAAATCTATTCATGGTCAAATTATCCGGCTTTTTTAGCCATATTATGGTTATTATAACCGGTTTTTTTAGCCATAACCATTACCGCGCCTCACTCGCCTCATCCCAATTGTCCCCAACACCAACCGACACCACCAATGGCACTTTAAGCTGCGCCGCTCCCGACATATTTTTTTCTATGCCAGCAATAGCCGCAGCTTCGTCTTTTTCATGCACTTCAAAAACCAATTCATCATGCACTTGCATAATCATTTTGGCATTTATTTTTGTCGTTTTTAGCCAGTGATCCACTTTGATCATGGCCAATTTAATAATATCTGCAGCACTCCCTTGCAAGGGAGCATTAATCGCTGCACGTTCCGCAGCTTTTTGTCGCATCATTTGTGTGGCATGGATATCTGGGATAATTAATTTTCTACCAAAAATGGTTTCCACCCAGCCTTTTTGTTTGGCAAATTCGCGTACATGGTCTAAATAATCACGTACACGTGTATAGCGTACGAAATAATTGTCAATATATTCTTGTGCTGCTTCTCGGCTAATCCCTAGTTGCTGCGTTAAACCAAAAGCAGACATGCCATACAATATGCCAAAATTAATCGCTTTCGCATGACGACGCATGTCTGAAGTCACTTGATCTAGCGGCACGCCTAAAATTTCTGCGGCTGTCGCTTGATGAATGTCGACATTATTTTCAAATGCTGTTAATAATTTAGGATCTTCTGTGATATGCGCAACCAAACGTAATTCAATTTGCGAATAATCCGCACTAATTAATTTAAATTCTTTTTTTGCAATAAACGCCTGCCGTATGCGCTTGCCTTCTTCGGTACGAATTGGAATATTCTGCAAATTTGGATGCGAAGATGACATTCGGCCAGTAGACGCGCCAATTTGATTGTAAGACGTATGCACACGGCCTGTTGTGGGATTAATCTGCTCAATTAATCGTGAAGTGTAAGTTGAAACAAGCTTACTCAAGCGGCGATACTCAATAATCACATTGGCAATGTCAAAATGTTGCGCTAACTCTTGCAATACCATATCAGCAGTTGAAGGTTGTCCGGTAGGTGTTTTTTTGCTCGCTGGCAATTTTAATTTATCATAAAGAATCGCTTGCAATTGCTTAGGTGAACTTAAATTAAATTCCTCGCCTGCTAAACAATAGGCGTCTTCTTCTAGTTTTTGCATACGTTTTTGTAGCATTTTTTCTTCATGCGCTAATTTAGCAGGATCAATCAACACCCCTGTCAATTCCATTTCTGCCAAAATAGGTATCAATGGCATTTCGATTTCATCGAACACATGCCGTGGGCCTTTTTCTTTTTCAAATAACGACTGAAAATGCGTATATGATTTAAACACAACATCTGCCATTGGATTAGCAGTCTGTTGTTTTTTTCCTTCTAATAAGAAAGCGGCAAGCATGGTGTCAAAATAAAGCCCATTGAATACGACACCATGATTCGCAAAAACCTCCATATCATATTTTAAATTTTGGCTAATTTTTTTTATAGCTGAATTTTCTAAGATGGGTTTCAATACAGATAACACGCTTTCTTGCCATGGAATATGAAACGCTTTATCTTCTGCCAAAGCCAGCCCTATTTCAACTAACTTGGCACTCATATAATCTTCGCTTGTTGTCTTGACACTCATCGCTAATAAATCATGCTGATTGATTTCTGCTATTATTTTTTCGAGTTCTGCTTGATCATGAATAACTTGGCCTGGAGCATCTTGCTTTTCATCTATTTCACCTAACCATTTTTTAAACTCTAATTTTTTATATATAGCTATTAACGCAGCCGTATCCGCCGTACCTAATTTTAATTCATCAATAGCAACCGGTAACGGCACATCGCAATGTATTGTGACTAATTGTCGCGTAATAGGCAGTTGTGTTGGTATAAATTCACGCAGAGATGCCCCCACTTTGCCCGTGATGTCATCTGCATGCTGCAAAATACCGTCAAGCGATCCATAGTGTTGCAGCCATTTGATGGCGGTCTTCTCACCTACTTTGGGCACCCCAGGAATATTGTCTGAGGTGTCACCGACTAAAGTTAAATAATCGATCATTTGGCTAGGTAGCACGCCAAATTTGGTTTTAACCCCCGCTTCATCTAATACCGTGCGGGTCATCGTATTGATCAGTGTCACATGATCATTCACCAGCTGCGCTAAATCTTTATCACTGGTTGAGATGAGCGTCGCCCCTCCTTTTGCCGTATTCGCTTGCGCAAGCGTCCCAATCACATCATCTGCCTCAACACCTTCTATCATGAGCAGAGGAATGCCAAGTGCCTGAATAAGCTGATGAAGTGGCACAATCTGCTCAACCAGCGCCTCTGGCATCGCTTTACGCGTCGCTTTGTAAGCTGCGAAAAGCGCATCGCGAAAGGTTACGCCTTTTGCATCAAAAACCACTGCCATATGCTTTGGGTGGTAATCCGCTATCAAACGCTTCAACATCGCAATCACGCCATAAATAGCACCCGTTGCAACACCCGCCGAATTCACTAGGGGCGGCAATGCATGGAACGCGCGGTAGAGATAAGACGAGCCATCGACAAGGATGAGAGGAGATTGTTGCGGCATGGCGAATACTTTATTTAAAAATGAAGTAAACATGTTATCATAACGCCTCTCTTATTTCTGTCGTGAAAAAAAATGGCAAGATATGGTGTCACTTATGATGAGGTAGCAACCGCTGCCCAGCAACTCATCGCCCAAGGGCGCAGTCCCACTATCGAAAGCATTCGCGCGATTACTGCGGGTAGCAGCACAACTATCGCCAATCATTTTCGCCATTTCAAAGAAAGACAACATCAAAATAAAACGACGCCGAGCAAAGAAAATATCCCCGCTGAATTAATGAGTTTTGTGCAAGGATTATGGGAAAAGGTAATGTCACATGCGGAGCAGTGTATAGAGAAAATTAAAAATGACGTCACCGAAGAAATTGCACAACTGACTGCTGCTGTTGAAACACTGACAAAAGAAAATACGCGCTGGCAACAAGACTATGAAGTCAGCCAAACACAAAAAGCCGCTTTACTTAGCGATAAAACAGCACTCGAGCAGCATACCATCGAATTACAAAAACAAATGGTTGGTTTACAAACAAGCTTAGGGGCAGCCAATCAACAAGCGCAAGATAAGCAAGCACACATTGCAGAACTCACACGGCTTAATCAACAAATACAATCTAACTTAGAACACTTTCGCGAAGCTTCGCGCGAGCAGCGTTTAATCGATCAGGCTAAATTTGAAAATGAAAAAAATCAACTCACGCAAACCATACATGAATTAAAGCAACAACAGCAAGCACAACAACACACTTATCTTGTGTTGCAAGAAAAATATAATAATTTAACGGTGCAGCACGAAAAACTAACCGTTAACCATGAAAATAATCAAATGCAGTTATCACAAACGCAAGTTTCGCTGCTAAAAATTGAAAATGAGTCGGTCGCCTGCAAGCAAGAATTAAATATTACGCTTACTAAGCTAGCCGAAGCGCAAACAATCCATGCTGAGTTAGCACACAAAACAACGCATCTCACAGAAAATATCACAACACTCAAAGCCGATTTAGCAGTATTAACCGATCAAAACAAACGCCAAGCACTAGAAAAATGGGAAATTTCGCAAGAAAAAGCGGTGCTCGAGGGACAATTAAAGCAGATGCAGGCGATGTTAAATTCAACAACACTATTGGAGAAGCAATGAAATCTATTCTATTTTTTATTGTGCTACTGTTTAGTTGCGTCAGTGCCAGTGCAGCAGTTTGGCAGCCCGCACCAGGACATACGCAAATAGCAATTTGGCCAGCAGGCAAAATGCCAGATGCCATACCAGTGACAACAGCAGAATCAGCAACAACAAGCGATGCATTGATTGCAGGGAAACCTGTACTTAACGCATGGAATGTGACGCAACCTACGATCACGATTTATTCTCCTACTACTAAAAATACAGGTGCTGCTGTGCTTGTGTTTCCAGGTGGCGGTTTTCATGCATTGGCGATTGATTTGGAAGGCACAGAGATTTGCGAATGGCTCGCCGCTCATGGCATTACTGGCATTTTGTTGAAATATCGCGTGCCCGATTCAGGGCCAAATTGGAATGAAGATTGTCAATGCCAAGTGCAACCTAAAACACCTATTGCGTTAGAAGATGCACAAAGAGCGCTTGGTTTGGTTCGACTCAATGCGGCGAAATGGCATATTAATCCACATAAAATTGGTGTGATTGGATTTTCGGCTGGCGGTTATATGGTTGCGAATATTAGCACGCATTTTAAACAACGCGCTTATACACCTGTTGATGCTGCTGATAAAGAAAGTTGTCGCCCTGATTTCGCAATTGCGCTCTATCCAGGACATCTCCCTGTAAAAAACACTTTTGTGTTAACACCAACCATTCATTTCACCAACGAAACACCGCCTACCTTTTTATTGCAGGCTGAAAATGATCCTATAGATACCGTTGATAATTCTCTGCTGTATTATATTAGCCTCAAAAATGCCGGCGTGCCTGTTGAAATGCATTTGTATACCAATGGCGGCCATGCTTTTGGCTTACGTAGAACGCATTTTGAAATCACCACCTGGCCGACGTTGGTTGAACGATGGTTAAAATCAATTGGGGTGATTTAAATTTTTGGAGACCAATCTCATGCATACCAACACAACAAACCAACATAGCAGCACCTCAAGAAAAGTGATTCTTCTCTTTGCAATCATTGTTGCGTGTTTTAGTTTGCCACTGAACTTCTCGGCGGGACCTACTGCGCAGCCTTATATTGCAGCGAGCTTATCGGGTAGTGCGGTTGCGCTCTCATGGATTACCAATGCTTTTTTATTGAGCTGTGGTAGTACGCTAATGGTCGCAGGCGTATTTGCTGATCAATACGGGCGTAAGAAAATATTCGCGATCGGCATGGTAATCTCTACGATTGTTTCGTTGTTGATGCCATTTTCACCGAGTGTCTGGGTGCTTGATTTACTACGCGTGCCACAAGGCATTGCCGCTGCTTGCGCCTATGCAGGTGGCATTTCGATTCTTGCGCAAGAATTTGAAGGGCATCTGCGCGCTAAAATATTTAGCGGCATAGGCATCACGTTTGGCGCAGGCCTTGCTTTTGGGCCCACCATTGCGGCAGTGCTGATCACTTATTTTGGTTGGCACGCTGTTTTCTTTGGGAGTACAGCACTGAGCTTGATTGCATTGATCGTCTGTCTTTTATTTATGCATGACAGCAAAGATCCTGCAGCTAAAGGCCTCGATAAAATCGGTGCCACATTATTTACACTCCTGCTAGCACTTTTTACCTATGCCGTGATCGAAGCACCGGTTGTCGGTTGGTCAAGCCCTATTGTGACCACGCTGTTACTGATAGCGGCTTTACTTTTAGTCATCTTCATTTGGGCAGAAAAACGCATTACACATCCTATGCTAGATTTATCGCTCTTCGCCTATCCTGCCTTTGTTGGCGCACAACTGTTGCCACTGGTTACGGCTTATTGTTACGCCGTACTTCTCGTCATTTTGCCATTGCGTTTTATTGGCATCGAACAAATGAATGCGCTGGATGCTGGCATTTTGATGGCTTGTTTCTCTGGTTCGCTGTTATTTGTGCCATTTATCGCTGCAAGCTTAACCAAGTGGCTACCTGTCGGCATACTGGCTGGTAGCGGCATGGTGATTTCGATTATTGGCATGGTGATACTGAATAAACTGCCGATGGACATGCATGATTGGCATATGAAATTGGTGTTATTCATCATTGGTCTGGGTGTTGCGGTGCCTTGGGGTCTGATGGACAACTTGGCTGTATCTGTTGTGCCCAAAGAAAAAGCAGGCGTTGCGATTGGTATCTTCGGCGCCTTACGTGTGTCATTTGATAGCACAGCCATTGTGATTATGGGGTCTTTATTAGCACTCTTTATGTCACATAGCTTATCAGCTACAACAGGATTAAGCACAGCGCAGCTTGCAGGTGCAACCTCACAATTGGCTGCCGGTGCTATGGGACATGCCAGCGAGCTGCTTCCTACGGTGCAACATGCACAACTGATCGCTGCCTACAATGATGCCTTTCACCAACTTATTGATGTCTTAATTGTGTTGACATCGCTATCAACATTGTTAATCTTTATCCTGCTTTATCGAGTCAAATTAAGCGATGGGATTGAGATTGAGGCGACCAACAAAGCAGCTGAATTATCTATTTAACCTACTATCAATAAGGAGCCAGCAATGGACAATATCAAACCTCTTTTTACGATTTCTGCAACTGCTACCGGTGGCCGTAATGGGCATAGCGAAACCAGTGATCATGCCGTCAGCGTCAATTTATCTGTGCCTAAAGAAATGGGTGGACCAGGCACACCCAATACCGCGACGCCAGAGCATCTTTTTGCTGCAGGCTATGCCGCTTGTTTTGGTGGTGCGCTTGATTTTGTTGCCAAACAACATAAAAAAGACGCAACCCATGCCAAGATCACCTGCCATGTTTCAATTGGCCCGCGCGATAAAGGCGGCTTTGGCTTAATGATAAAGATGCACGTTCAAGATGAACATCTAGCAAAAGCGGACCTTGAAGCATTGGTGAAAGAAGCGCATGAAAAGATTTGCCCCTATTCTCACGCCACACGCGGTAATGTCGATGTTAGCTTTGAGATTAACTAACGACTAACTTCTTGTGCGATAGGGCTAGCTATACTATATTTATACTCAGCCCTATCGCATAAAGAGTCTTTCATGATCATTGGTCGTCAAAAGGATTTTTTTCAATAGAGGCTCGCTAGCAACCATTGTGAGCTGATAAATTTAGGAGTACAATCCAAATATTGGCATTTATTTTTGGATTGTACTCCAATGATTGCGTTACTCAAAGAAGCGGCGGAAAGATTAATAAATACTGTGCAAACAGATACTTATCGATACTTATACCCCCATTTTAATCTCAACACTCCATTAACAGGCATCATCGGTCCGCGTGGCGTAGGTAAAACGACACTGATGCTGCAATATATCAAAAATCATCTTTATCATACTAGAGAAGCATTCTATTTTTCTGCAGACCATATGTATTTTAATACCCATTCAATTTTGAATTTTGTAAACAAACTTTTTCAAGAAGAAGGGATTGAAATATTTTTTATTGATGAAATTCATAAATACAAATTCGGCGATTGGTCACAAGAATTGAAAAATATTTATGATTCATTTCCATCTATAAAAGTTGTTTTTTCAGGCAGCTCTTCCCTAGATTTGGTTCATGGCAGTTATGATTTATCGCGCCGTGCTAAAATGTATAAGCTGCATGGAATGTCGTTGCGCGAATATGTTAACTTTAAAGCAAATTTAGCGATAGAACCTATTTCATTCGATTTTTTGGTAGAGAACCACCAAACTCACAACAAGACACTTGCCTCCATCCCAAGAATAATGGGATATTTTAAAGAATACTTATTGCATGGCTATTATCCTTTCCTAGTTGATGAAAAAGATAGGCTAACACAATTTGAGAAAATTTCACAAATTGTTGAAAAAACGATTTTTGAAGATATTGCTCAATTTTATAGCTTAAGAACGAATTATTTATTCCATTTGAATAAAATTTTAAATTTCTTATCTACCATCCCACCTGGTCAAATTAACATTCATAATTTAGCAAGAAACTTGAGCATTGATGATAAAACTGCTTTTCATTACTTGACCATGCTAAATAATACGGGACTAATCCGAATCATTTATCCCAACGCACATGGCAATCAAATGCTTAGAAAGCCAGAAAAAATATTTATCAATAACACAACGTTGCTTGCAGCTATCAACAATCTATTAGGCAAATCAATAGAACAAGGGACATTGCGAGAGCTTTTCTTTATTCAATCACTTGAAAATGCAAACCTTACTGTTTCTTGCAGCAAGGAAGGTGACTATCAAGTTGGAAAATATACTTTCGAAGTCGGTGGGAAAAACAAAAAAACAGAACAAATCAAAAATTTATTTGATGCATTCTTGGTTAAAGACGATACGCTTATTTCATCCAAAAACGACATTCCACTTTATTTTTTTGGATTTTTGTATTAAATATACCCCTCGCCATTGAAGACAGGAAAGCGCATACGATGGGCCAACTGTAGACAAACCCCCGCCACAATCGTATCCTGTCTGACCAAAATCCGCGGAGAAGAACGAGTGAGCGTGTCGTTGTGGGAGCACTGTTTGCAATCCTTAGAAGGTGAGCTGCCTTCCCAGGAGTTCAATACCTGGATCGGGCCGCTGCAGGCAGAGCAGACCAATACTAAGCTCATCTTGTTCGCTCCCAATCGCTTTGTGCTCGATTGGATCGCGCAGCGCTTCTTGACGCGCATTAATGAGCTTGTTGGCCAATTTTGTGGCGATAATCCACTGGCAGTGGTATTAGAAATTGGTAGTAAATCGAGCGGGCCAGTAGCACCTGCAGTACCTCTTCAAGCTGCTGGCTTTGCCCCGCAGAAATCGCAACCCGCAGCGTCAACAGCTGCTGCACCTGCTTATCAAAGTAACTTAAATCAAAACTTTACCTTCGATAATTTTGTCGAAGGTAAGTCGAACCAACTAGCCAAAGCGGCTTGCTTGCAAGTCGCCTCTCATCCTGCTGGTAGCTACAATCCGTTATATCTTTATGGTGGAGTGGGTTTGGGCAAAACGCATTTGATGCATGCGATCGGCAACCAAATTATCAACAATAACCCCGATGCGCGCGTGCTATACCTACATTCCGAGCGCTTTGTTGCCGATATGGTGAAGGCGCTGCAAACCAATGCCATGAATGACTTCAAACGCTACTATCGCGGTGTCGATGCACTGCTCATCGATGACATTCAATTCTTTGCAGGCAAAGACCGCACGCAAGAAGAATTTTTCCATACTTTCAATGCCTTATTGGAAAGCCAGCAACAGGTCATTTTAACCTCTGATCGCTATCCTAAAGAAATTAATGGCGTTGAAGAGCGCTTAAAATCGCGCTTTGGTTGGGGGCTGACTGTTGCGGTCGAGCCGCCAGAGCTCGAAACACGTGTTGCGATTTTAATGAGCAAAGCTGAGCAAAGTCAGATCGTTTTGCCTTATGAAGTTGCCTTTTTTGTTGCCAAAAGAATCCGATCAAACGTGCGCGAACTTGAAGGGGCATTGAAACGCATCATCGCCAACGCGCATTTTACCGGCAAAGCGATTACCCTTGATTTTGTCAAAGAAGCTTTGCGCGATTTATTAGCGCTACAAGATAAGTTAGTCACGATCGATAATATTCAACGCACCGTTGCCGAATATTACAAAATCAAAGTCGCCGATTTACTTTCCAAACGCCGCAATCGATCAGTTGCCCGGCCACGCCAAATTGCGATGGCACTCGCCAAAGAGCTCACCAATCACAGCTTGCCCGAAATTGGCGATGCCTTCGGCGGCCGCGATCACACCACGGTCTTGCACGCCTGTCGCAACATCAATGAGCTGCGTCAAAGTGATGCGAGTATCGAAGAAGACTACACCAATTTACTGCGAACGCTGACGACATAGCAGGAGATATCATGTCATTAGAGACTTTAGTTAAACGAGAAGACTTACTCAAACCCCTCCAGGCAATTAATAGTGTGGTTGAGAAAAAACAAGCCTCGTCCATTTTATCCAACGTGTTATTGGCAACAAGCCCCAACCAACTTCGCTTAACCGGTACCGATCATGAAATTGAGGTGGTGGGCTTTGTACCTGTCGACCCGCTCACACAAGTTGGTGAAACAACCGTGTCCGCACGCAAGCTCTTTGATATTTGCCGCGCATTGCCGGAAAGGGCGATGATTTCCCTCATGCAAACAGGCAATAACTTGCATGTCAAAGCGCATGGGAGCTGCTTTAAGCTGAATACGTTACCGCCCGATGATTTCAAATCATTAGAAGAAGAGAATTATCACACCCAGAGCCGCATCAAACAGGCACATCTGCAACAATTACTGACTAAAACCTATTTCGCGATGGCTCAACAAGATGTGCGACATTATCTCAACGGCGTCTGCATTGATATCACCCCGCACGCCATCACCTGCATCGCAATGGATGGGCATAGGCTTGCACTGGCAACCAGTACCGATGGCATGGCAGAAGCCGTGAGTGCACGCGTGATCTTGCCACGCAAAAGCGTACTCGAACTCATGCGTTTGCTAGAAAAAGAAGCAGAAGAAGCACAAATTGAAATCGGCGATAATCGCCTCAAAGTCACCACACCAGACTTTATTTTTACCTCTAAACTGATCCATGCCAGCTATCCTGATTATCACCGCCTCATTCAAAAAGGCAGCTTTGTGGTCACTGGCAATCGCGACACCATCAAACAAGCCTTGGCCCGTGCTGCCATTTTGTCCAGCGAAAAATTACGCGGCGTGCGTGTGCAATTGGCAGCGGGACAACTCATCGTCACGGCAAACAATACCGATCAGGAACAAGCCGAAGAAATCGTCCCCGTTGCCTATGACGGCGAGCCCCTCGAAATTGGCTTTAATGTCCTCTATTTACTGGATGCCCTCGCCTCACTCACCTCAGAAACCATTCGCTGCTATTTTCACGGACCGGATGCAGGATTGCTGATTGAATCTGCAGAAGAGAGTGGCGCACTGTATTTGATTATGCCGATGCGCTTGTGAAGGTGAGCCAATTAGCCGGTATAATCGGCTCATCTTTTAGCTGAAATGTGAGCCGATTAAGGTGTATAATCGGCTCATGGCACTTTATAACTGGCAACAGGCCGATTGGCCGCATTTTCGATATGACTTATCAGCGCTATACCCGCTGCTGCTTCGTATCACCCAACAATCTGGCCAGCTTACTGGCAAATTAGCGCATCTTGATGAGACCTTGCAAGCAGAAACCCTGCTTGATGTGATGGTTGAAGAAGCTGTCAAAACAGCCGCTATTGAAGGGGAATACGTCAATCGGCTTGATGTACGATCTTCGCTCAAAAATCGCTTGAATCCCTCCGCCATCCTACCCGTTCATGACGTGCGCGCCAAAGGGCTTGCGGATTTAATGTTGGACGTGCAGCACACCTTTAAAGACGCATTAACAGCTGAGACTTTATGCAAGTGGCACGCTTTGTTATTGGCGCATGTTAGTGCTCAAAAATTAACGATTGGCGCTTGGCGCACGCATCTCGACGCCATGCTCATCGTGTCAGGTATGTATGGTAAAATGAAAATTCATTTTGAAGCCCCGCCATCTGCAAAAGTGCCTGCTGAGATGGCGCGATTTATTCACTGGTTCAATGCAACCGCGCCAAATCAGCCACAAGCGATTCCCTTCGCACCTGTACGTGCAGCCATTGCGCATCTCTATTTTGAAAGCATTCATCCTTTTGAAGATGGCAATGGTCGAATAGGCCGAGCAATTGCCGAGAAGGCCCTCGCACAGGGCTTAGGCTTCCCTACTTTGTTTAGCTTATCGAAAGCGATTGAAGCTAAAAAAAAGAAATATTACACCGCTTTACATATTGCCTCTCAATCAAATGAGGTAACAGCGTGGATTACGTATTTTGTCGATATCATCCTCGCTGCTCAAGCCGAGCGAGATGGATTAATCACTTTTATCTTGAAAAAATCGCATTATTTGGATAAATTTGCGAGCCTTTTTAATGCAAGGCAATTAAAAGTCGTGCGACGCATGTTAAAAGAAGGCCCGAAAGGCTTTGACGGCGGCATGAGTGCGAAGAAATACATGGCCATCACAGGTGTCTCAAAAGCAACGGCCACCCGTGATTTGCAGCATCTGCAGAGCATACATGCTGTGCAGCCCATCGGTCATGGCAGAAGTCAGCAGTATAGGTTGGCATTGTGAAATTTGTTAAAGAAACCGTAAATGATTGCATAAAACAAATCAATATTCTTGCTAGTCTTTCAGCATCGGATAGTGAGTTGAGAATGTATAAACAACTTGCCATGGTAGAGCAGAAAATATTTGAGTTTGCTTATACTCTTATTAATGAGATAACAAATAAAAGAGGGGCAGCGCGTCGTGCAAAAGATCACGAGAAAACGCTTCACGCAACAGCACAACTAGCAACGATAACAGCAGATTTATGCGAATCACAGTCTGAAGAATCACATCCCTCAAGCAAATGGACATGGGAAGAATTTTTAAAGGCGTTTCAACCATTTAAATTCACCATGCTAATAGCTGCCGACACATCTGATGATTTAAAAACCCTATCTTCAGAGATTAATACTGCAGTCCAACAGTTAAAAATAAAGAAAGATCAAATAGAGACCGGCAATAGCACAATAATTTCCGAGACAATGCTCAAAGAAGCTGAAGAAATAAAACAAACCGAAGAAACAAAACGAAAAATTATCCAGGATGCGCTTGAAAATCCTAATTTTTGGGACAGCGAAAAGATAGGCGGCATTTTTTTGTTAGAAAAAGTGAAAGAATCCCTACAAAGCGAGGGAATATATGCCACGTTAAACATAGGAAAAGAAGAAATACAGAAACTATACATAAAGTTAAACATAGAAAAAATTCGCAACAAAATTGAAAAACAACAAAAAAATGTTACACTATCGCCTCGCTCCGAACAATTGGTATCAAAACCCAAGTTTAATCAACGAGCACAAATCATGCCATATACATCTTCAATAACAATATCAACCAATCCCGCCACTACTTTTCAAAACAGATATAGGGAAGAAAAAAGAGTAGAGGAAGAAGAGAAAAGATATACCTTGTTCGGGAATTTAAAAAAATAACAATATTATCACTCCAAGAGGAAATTAATATGTTTTCATTCTTCGCTTGCTCGTTTGGTGACAACTCACCGGCAGACCCATGCACAAAATCTTCCAGAGATATTGCCAATGCAAATTTCATGGAAAATACGACAACAACGAGCGTGCCGTTTGCCATCCATGAAGAAACCCCAGTCCAATCCAAATCAGAAAACATTAATATACCAAACAGAAACCCTTCACCTCGACAAACAGGTCCTGCTGCCACAATCAACAACATCATGTCCATGCCGCTAAATGCAAAAGACTTACTTTCTCTTATAACTGATTTAGAAAAAATCATTGGCGATTTTAAAAAGCAGATTAGTGTACTGTCTAGCTTACTAGATGGAGAGCATTGCCCTCGGTGGCATAAAAAAGATCTTATGAAAATTAAAAAGGAGCTCGCTACAATTCTCGATAACGCCATACAAAAATTATTAGACAAGCTGAAAGAAAAAATAAATATACTTGAAAAAAAATCAGACACCCTGCCAGATGATATATTAACAATCAATGTAAAATTGCTCGAAATAAATACTGTAAGCACAACAAGTAATGCAGCTTCATTGCAAGATTTTTTAGATGATTTTGTCGAATTCAAACCAATATTAAACGCTGTGGCTAGTATTTCAACAAAAACACTCTTCAAAAAAGAAGAGATTATCAGAAAGATCGATTCATTAAGGCAACCGTATCTTCAGAACATCATGGCCTCATCAAAAGAAGAAGATACTGAAGCCTTATGGCAGCTAGACATGGATGAAGAAAGCATCTCCTCAACTCGCCGCCTAGGGCAAAAACGTTAAGCATTTAATGCAAGCGTCTCATATAACATCACCGTCCGCTTTGCGAGCTTGTAAATCGGCACGTCGATCATCTTACCTTTGTACTGGCACGCACTACCTTTCGCGTCATCATAAAGCTTGATGATCGCTTTGGCATCGGCATACTGCTCTTTGCTTGGCGTGAAAGTGTGGTTGATCGTTGCGATTTGGTTGGGGTGAATCGCGAGTTTGCCGGTAAAACCTAGGGATTTAATGGAGTCAGTTTCTTCCGAAAGACCAGCTTCATTGTGAAAATCAAAGTATGGGCTGTCGTAACACGCTAATTGTTGCATCGCAGCCGCATTCGCGATTTTGCTGCGAGCAAATAAAAGACCACGCGCGCTCAGTTCGCATCTTGCCGATACCGTATAATCGGCTGCACCAAACATCAAGCCTGCGATGGCCTTGCTTTTTGCAATTTTATCAATACGCGCAACGCCGATGCTTGTTTCGATGATCGCAAATAAAGGTTTGCGGGTTTGATACGTGGTTAAGATATTATCAATAATCGATAAAGCAGCAGCAGATTCTGTTTTAGGATGCACAATGCCATCGCAACCGGGTAAGGCGGTTTGACTTAAAGCGAGCAGGTCAGCCAGTCCTGCTTGGGTGTCGATCGAATTAATGCGCAGCAAGATGATCGCCTTATCGTCACGTTTTTCTTTGAGATAATCGAATGCGATTTTGCGTGCCGATTCTTTTTCGCTTAGGCCCACGCTATCTTCTAAATCGATAATAATGCCCGTCGCACCCATCGCAATGCCTTTGGCAAAACGCTCGGGTTTATTCGCAGGCGTAAATAAAACAGAAGGGGCTAATGAGAAATTTGCCATTATATTCACCTTAATTTAAACCATATGTAATTTTTTAGCTTCAGCTAACAACTCATCCCTAAATTTAGGATGTGCGATATTAATCAGTCCGAGCGCGCGCTCGGTTGTTGATTTGCCAATCAAATCACAACGACCATATTCCGTGACAACACAATCAATATCTAATCGCGTATCAGTAGTAATACCGTGAATTCTTGGCACAATGCGTGATACGGTTTCGTGTGCAGCAGTCGAGCTGCTCGCTAAAATCGATCGTCCGCCTTCTGCTAATTGCGCGCCACGCATGAAATCGAGTTGACCACCGACACCTGAAAATTGGTGGCCAATGAATTCTGCATTCACTTGTCCATTTAAATCAAGCTCAACAAATGCATTCACCGAAATCATGTTTTTATTTTTCGCAATAATCGCCGGATTATTAGTATAAGATGCAGGATAGCAACCCATCGAAGGATTATTATCGAGAAAATCATACAATTTACGATCACCAATGGCGAAAGTAAAAATATTCATATAACGATTCAGCGTTTTTTGACTGTTCGTCACAACGCCTGCTTCCACTAAATCTTTTAATCCAGCAGTAAACACTTCCGTATGAATACCTAAATGTTGATGATGCGTTAACATGCTACAAACAGCATTGGGTACACCGCCAATTCCCATTTGAATCGTCGCACCATGCGGGATCAAGTCAATTAAATTCGCGCCAATTTGTTTGTCTAAGTCACTAAAAGGTCGCGAGGGTTCTTCCGCAAGTGACACGTGATTTTCAACAATCGCTGTCACTTCGCTGATATGCAGCGCCGTATTCCCGCCAACGCGGGGCATTTGCTTATTGACTTCGACAATTAATTTTTTCGCATGCCTTGCCAATTCAATCGCATAGTCGCCATTCAAACCAAAATTAAAATAGCCGAATTTGTCCATCGGCGAGACCGTCACCATAAATACATCTAACGGAATATTTTTTTTGATCACGTTCGCATAACGACTAAACGTAATCGGAACGTAGTGGATATATTTCTTGTTGAGCTCGAACCCTTTGGTCGCAAGCTTCACCTCATCGCCTGTCATCATCGAAGAATAAGGATGAATGCGATCGAGCAACGCTTCTTGAAAAATCGTCTTAATGGCAATATTACCGCAACGCATGTAATAGACTTTTAATTCTTCAATCTCACCCGCAAGCGCTCGATCCGCCAATGCCGCACAAAGCGCAGGCGGCGTTGCGCTACGCAAGCCAATCGATAGATACCCTTTCTTGGGCACTAAGCGAACAGCTTCAGCGGCAGTGGTTAGTTTGTTGCGATAAGCGGCTTCGTTATCCATGGGGCGGCTCCTTAGGTGAGAAGGTATTGTACTACAAGATACATTTCCCTGGTCTACATTGAATTCAATGGTCACTAAAAGCATTTTTGTTTGTTCATATAAGTTACTAATGACTTCCATATTTTTTCACATTTTGTAGTTAATCTCGTACATGGTTTGTACGAGATTGGCTATATTCTTTTTTATCTTTCGCATGTACAGTACGCACCAGAGTCATGGTTGACTGGTGGTGAGTAGGGATGCTAATCCACACCTCGTTTTGTGTGTTTGCAGGGATGGTGTTGATTAGGGATAGATTTAAAAAAGGGCGGATCAAACCGCCCTTTTTGGCGTCATCTTTTCCCTAACACATTGGGAAGGCGAGCAGGCTGATTTGCCTGCTGATTTATCTCATTCCCTAGATTTAGTTGAGAAAAAAGGCCAGATGAAGCAGAAGGTGACGAGCATCTAGCTTCCTGTATCTTCTTAATCCGTCCTAATACAGTCGTTCTCTTGATAATCCCTTCATAACGCCACTCGGTCACATTGATACCCTCTTTATTTTGATCACGTGACTCACTCAGTAGGTTGACCAATTCAGCTAATTGCTGTTTAGATAACTTAAGAAGCGTTTCCTCGCGAAAAATATCTCCTTCTTCAATACGCGTTAGTAATTGATTCTTTAAAAAACAAGGTGTAGATAACGTCGCAGCTAGCAGTAATTGCAGCATCTCCCACTGCCCATTAATAACACAGCTATCAAAATCAGCGTGTTCAGGCCAATCTCGATCACGATCCAGCATGGGCTCGAAAATGTCATATTTTGACTGCTTTGCTATAATCAATAGGGCTCTCACTATGTCAACGCAATTGCGTTTAATAGCAAAATGCAAAACACCTAATTGATCTTGATTCGTTGTAAAGGGAAACAATTGCTTTTGTAAAGTGTTGATCGGTCCTTGATCCTTTATACCGTTATCTGCATTCTTTAACGCAAGCATGATCGCATTATCGCCATTATTAAGGAGACAACGATCAAAATCAGCTCCTAAATCCAACAAGGCATTAATGCATCTCCCACGACCTAAGTAGCAAGCCAACATCAACGCGGTCATATGTTGTTGTTTGTCAAAATCACAAAATGTTAGCGCGTCGTTGTCTACCGCATATGCCAAAAGATCAACAGGGTGTCCCTCTGTCACAAGTTGTTTTATTTTATCTTCATCGTTATCAATGACAGCTTGAAACAAGGCAGGTAGCACCCAGTCACGCGCTATATTCAATTCTGCTGCAACGGCTTCATTCAATCGATGAACACCTGGCAAATAATGCCGCCGATGCAAGCTGTACAACGCTGCTGGTGTTAACCAATTATCTGTTGGATGAATATAGCGCGGCTTAATATCGGTTCCTGCAAAATAGGCTTCTGTATAATCAAACAATAACTGCTGGTTGGTTTTGATATTACTTGCAACATAGAAATAAATATTCTCTACGCCTCGTGCATTCTTTTGTTTAACGACAACATTAGGCAGTGGTCCATGATTAATAAAAGCAGTCCAATCTCGTTTTTTTTCTGCATCAATAATTTCAATCGTATCGCCATTTATCTCTTTGATCTCAAAGATATAAGCACTATTGGGATTTTCTTCTGTTTTACTACGAATACCTTGATAGCAGCCTAGGGTTGTGTCACTTGCACAAATATCCTCTTCAGCAAATACACCCAATTGCCCTCCCAATGCCGCAACAGGTGCTAAAAACAGCTTCTTTTTAGTCCGAGATTGATTAAATGATGCATCATATTTAAACTGAGATTGTTTTTCCAATGCTTGCATCTGCGATTTAT
>Ga0207129_1054_pt1 | contig 29297 bp, 30 predicted proteins | sample Alteio_BWMinHeat_15_FD_153517 | JGI IMG/M metagenome (GOLD analysis project Ga0207129, IMG submission 153517) | Enriched cells from forest soil in Barre Woods Harvard Forest LTER site, Petersham, Massachusetts, United States -... | ecosystem: Environmental > Terrestrial > Soil > Temperate forest >... | reverse complement strand
CCGGAGGACGCTGAGCACTGGAACCCTTCCCCGCGGTCCGTTCTTCTTCGTCGACAAAACGCCTTACGGTTCGCACTAAATGGGGCACGGAAATGTCAACGCCCCGTTCCCTGAAAATCTGCGCGATCCGATGCACGCTGAGGCCACTGCGGTGCGCCTCCAAGATCTCTTCCTTATACTACGCGCGACCCTCACAGGGCGCTTCGTTCTCGTCCTCGTCGTCGTCCTCGAATCCGGCCACTCGGAATGATGGAGTATTGGAGTGTGGAGTCTTGCGCCAATTCGGAATTGCACCCGCGTAGCGGGTTGGAGATCTGAAGAAAGATACTCGGCAGCGGATTTGAGATGATCAGGATCAGTTTGGAAGTGCACTGCGGGCGCCCGATCTTAAGGCCGAAGCGATCCGCCAACTCAACAGATTTTTAGCCAAAAAAGGGTGAGATTGGTCCCGACGCTCCACCGAAAAAGGAGTCGAACTGGGTTCCCGCGAGCACTGGTGGAAAATTCGGAGTCCTTTTCCGTCTCTATGACCCCGAAAAGCCGCTGTTCGATAAGTCCTGGCAATTGCCGGACATCGAGAAAGTTTCGGTCGAATGATTCGGAGCAGTAAAGCTATGAGATATTTCTGCGAACGAACTGAGCAAAAGAGAAGCGCAATGAAAAACATCTCGCGAAACATTCTTGTTTACACCGCTGCGACAGTGCTGGTCGTCGGCGCCCTGCCTGGAGCGCGAGCCCAGACCGTCGATACTCGCATCGGCAGCTTGTCATTTGAACGTGGGCTGCCAACGGAGGATACAGTCACCAAACTGTTCGATACGCTGGACTTTCAGCGCGCATGTCAAGCGTATGTCTGGGCATTACCCATCGTTGGCATCGGAACTTTTCAGCGGGCTCATTACCAAACGTTCGGCGCCAGCGATTGCGACATCGTCACCTATCAAACATATCGTGATAAATTGGGCATATTGACGCCCAACGCTACAACGCCCTACATCGTCAGCTTCGTGAATCTCGAACGCACGGGGCCGGTGGTGATCGACTTGCCCGCAGGAGCCAATGCCAGCGGCGTCTGTGATTTTTGGCAACACGCGATCACGGATATGGGCCAGGTTGGACCGGATAAGGGCGCGGGCGGGAAATACCTAATTATCGGTCCTGGACAGACGGTACCGCCGGACGCCGAAGACTACATCGTGGTTCGTTCAACCACGAACAACATCTGGCCAGGTTTCCGCGCGCTCGATCCGGACCCGGCCAAGACCCAGCAGTGGATCGACAAAGTACGCATCTATCCCTACACTCAGCGCGAGCATCCGCCGAAGCAAAAATTCCTCACGCCTGCCGGAAAGACTTGGCTTCAGGCGCAGCCCCGTGGGCTTGCGTATTGGCAACTGCTCTCGGACCTTATTAACCAGGAACCGGTGCAGGAGCGTGACCGAATTATGATGGCCACTCTCAAGCCACTTGGGATCGAAAAGGGTAAGCCGTTTCAGCCAGACTCGCGCCAAAAGGGAATTCTGGAAGAGGCTGCATTCGTTGGTGAGGCAATGGCCAAGGCGAACTCATTCGACAAACGCTTCGCGGGAAGCCTCTATCGCCCGGAGACACATTGGGACTACGTGATCGCGGTGGATTGGACTGCCGAGACGGAATTCTACCGGCAACTCGACGAATTGTCTGCCTATACCTACGAGGCCACGGGAACAGGGAAAGGTATGGTTACCAAAACGCCAGGCGTAGGTCAGGCGTATCTTGCAACCTATCGAGACAAAAATGGTCATGCTTTCGACGGTGCCAACACCTACCGCTTGCATGTCCCGCCTGACCCGCCAGCGAAGAACTTCTGGTCCATGACACTCTACGATCTTGACACGCGTACGTTCATTGAAAACAAAGAAGAAATTGCAGATCGCTCGTCACGCATGGACTTGCGCAAAAACGACGATTCCAGCGTGGACGTTTTTTTGGGACCGGTTGCTCCCACAGGGTTTGAGAAAAACTGGATTCCGACCATTCCCGGCAAGGCCTGGTTCGCCTATTTCCGTTTGTACGGGCCGACGGAGGCTTACTTCGATCTGAGTTGGCCGCTGCCGGACGTAGAGCAAGTAAAGTAGCCCCGACTTGAGACCTCGTATTGCCCAGAGTTAAGAAAATTCGGTCTAACTAGGCCCAGGAAAAACATTCGTGTCACCAGGAGCATCAAGTAGAAACTGAGGAGTGTGGAACACCCAAACTTCACGCCTTGCTAACTGGATCTGAGAGCTTGGCGTTTCGGCGCCTGAGCACGGTAAGTTCCGCTAGGTTTGTGCGACTCGTGAACTGGCAGGAGTTGAGCCAGTTTCACTGCGTTTTTTTCTCGGTCCACTTTTTTTGAAGTACTATCGTCCCTCGTTTTCGAGCAATGGTGCGAAATCTGGCTCAAGGAACAGCTGGACCGGATCACGGGCGTGGAACTGGAGTCGAGAACCTTCGGCGAAATTGAAAGTCAGACCGGGTAGGTCAGGCTAATTTTTTCAAAAAAACTCTGAGGGCCTGAGTCGTCGCAGAGTAATCTCGGATGAAGGTTAGATCAGACTCGTATAGCAAAAACATCTCCTAACCGGCCTTTTCTAACGCTCAGGCGAATGCCGCTGCTTCTCCTCTCGCCCCAACCAGACGATGGTAGCCTGTGACCCGTCCGTCCCGCCCGCATCAGCGAGCTCTACGAACCCCACCTTTGGCCCAAACGGTAACCGCTTTTGCAGTGGAATCGCCTTTGCAGCGAGCTTTGAAATAATAATCGAAACCGGACCGCTTGGTACCGTGCCGGAATTACTGACTTTTGAGCGCGTTTTCTCCGGCTCGGCGCACCTTTACGCCGACCGCCCACCTACCTCCTCGATTGTGCTCCTAGCTCCTAATTCTGTCCTCCACCCTGGCTACCAACGTTTGCTGTGACCGGTTTCGCATTACGGATTCTTAAAAGGACGTCTGTTGAAGCGCCGAATGGCCCAAGAAGAGTCGCCGTAATTTCCTCCACAGACTCGATTTTGTTTGCTGCGACCGGTTTCAACTCACGAATTCTTAAAAGAATGTCTTTTGAACCACCCCACGTCCCAACAGGGGTCCCTAGAGCCATAATCTCCTCTACAAAATCGATTTTCAGAGGCTGGTCCTCTCCGCCGGGGGTAACCGGGGCTTTACTTACCTTTTCAGTATTCATTCCAGTGCACCTCTCTCCGTAAACTTAGACAGGGCCGGCGACGTGCGTGTTCAAACAATATATCGTTATGCGATGTAGGTCTGGAGTCTTACCTGGCTCTGCTCTCTCGAAATGTGTACCCCCGTACACGTTTTTGCGACCAGGCTTCAAAAAACGCTCTAAAAGTCGTTTTAGAGCGCGTTGACTGTCTGGCCGCCATCACCTTGCCGAAGTCGCAAAACGCAGCCAGTGCCAGGCTGGACGCAACGCTTGAGGGATCGCCCCGACCGGCTACGAGTATCGAGTACAAGAACTGGCGCGGGATTCCGAAGCCGCGACGTTGCCCGTTCTGTAAACAGGCCAAGGGCTAGAGCCGGAAGACTCTCCGCTGGAGTGAATAGGAAAAAAGATCGGGCCGTTTTGGTTCGGGCAATAGTCCCTAGGCCAGTGAAGGGTAACTTCTCGTTACCCTTAAGTTTCTTAAGTTTCGTTAATTAAAATAACACTTCCAAAGCGAGTTGTTTTATTTCTTGACCTCGATGTTTTTTGCTTTATAAATCTAACGCTATGTTAACTAGCGCCGATTCTGGTTGCACAGTCTACGCGGTTCTTCCGCCGCTCCTTGCGGAGCGTCTTACCCGAGTCCAGGGAAGGCGCGATTCTCGAGAACGTTTCTGACCGATTACTGGCTGACTCTAGATATCTCAAGAGCGTGATAGGAAAAGCCGACGAACTCGAGCCGATCGTATTTGACGACGACCGCCCCAACTGGGGCATTTGGCCCTTATGGCTCGACCGGGAAGGCCTCGAGATGTGCGGAGCGATCGGCCTGATCCTGGGATTCCGGGTAAGGGCTGCCCTCGCCGAGTACGACGTGATCGAGGACGAGGCCATTAAGGGTGTGATCGAAGGCTTGATCGAAGCAAAGACGGGGAGGGAAGCGTGAAGCTGTTGGCTCAGAAGACTTTAAAGAAGGCGTGCACGGCGTTGCCGGAGATATGAGGCCGCGGCGCCTACTAAGTTGCCGAATTCAGAGCTTGGTCCCGTCCCTAACTAACTCCTGACGCGCTTTAAAGAAACCCAGGTGCACCCCACACCCTGATCCCAACGGCGAAGGACGAAATTAGCAAAGACGTGCTCGCATTCCTTAAAGAATGATCATTGTTCCGTGTAAGTTTACTTGCTTCCATGGCTGATCGAGCGGATCGGAAAGGACCCCCTATGAAGCACGTCGTTATCGTCGGTGGCGGGTTCGCCGGTCTGAACTGCGCGCGTAAACTTGCAGCGCACTCTGATATTCGGATCACGTTGATCGATAAGAATAACTATCAGCAGTTCCAGCCCTTGCTCTACCAGGTGGCGACCGCGATATTGGCGCCTAGTAATGCGGCTTTTGCCTTACGCGGCGTTCTCAAACGTCACTCCAACGTGGATGTAAAGCTGGGCGAAGTGGTCTCGGTTGATCTCAAGACGCGAACCGTTGAAACTGCGGAGGGACAAAAATACCAAGGCGACTACCTGGTCCTTGCCGCAGGGTCACAGGCAAATTTCTTTGGCACGCCTGGAGCCGATCAACATACATACCCTTTGTATTCGCTTCGTGACGCGGAGTTGCTGCGATCTCGGTTAATCGCGGTCTTGGAGTCGGCTGATCGGGACCCCTCGCTAATCGCCAAAGGAGCGTTGAATTTCGTGATCGTGGGAGCAGGTCCCACCGGTGCAGAAACGGCCGGTACACTCGGGGATATGACTCAACGGCTGCATAAAGATGTGTTCAAGGACCTGGATGTGAGCAAAGCGCAGATTTTTTTGGTCGACAGAGGGCACAGCGTGTTGAGTACGTTTTCCCAGAAGTCCCAAGAATACGCTTCAAGGATGCTGGAGCAGCGTGGTGTTCAAGTGCGACTGGGAGTCGCCGCTAAGGAGGTCGGTCCCGGCCATGTGCTGCTCTCGGACGGAACTAAAATTTTAACTCGCACTGTAATTTGGGCAGGCGGTCTGAAAGCGTCCTCGTTGTCGGGCAATGTTGGCGTAACTCCCGGCCATGGCGGACGTCTCGATGTCCAACCCGACTTTAGCATTAAGGATTTCCCGGGGGTCTACGCGCTCGGAGATTTTGCGAATATCACTGGCGCGGACGGCAAGCCTTTGCCACAGCTTGCATCCGTGGCGGAACAGTCAGGCAAATGGTGCGCAAAAAATATTGCGGCAGTAATAGCTGGGGAGTCAGAACAGCCTTTCCGGTACTTGGACAAAGGAATCATGGCGATGATCGGGCGCAATGCCGCCGTGGCTGAAGTTGGCGAACATCGCCACGAACTCCAGGGCTCGATTGCTTTCGCTGCCTGGCTCGGAGTACATGCTGCGCTACTCACCACCGCCCGTGCGAAAATAGAAACCTTTGTGGAATGGGGTTGGGACTATTTCGGCAAAGCGCACGCTGATCCGGTTCTCGATCGCGCCAGTCAGATAGATATCAACTGGAACGACGAGGAAGAGAAGACAGGATCCGGTCCCAAACCGTAATTTCTGCCTAGGCCGAACCTGAGGGGACGGTCTACAGGGCGTCGTTCGCTTGGAAGGGGCAAAAAGGGTCAGTCAAGAGGGTCAGTCAATTTCTGACTCGGAGAGCCGGAGTAGTCCGCAGAGTCACTTTCAATCAACGTCAGGTCAGAACGTGATAGCAAAGACGTTTTGACATTCCCATCTCCAAACCGGGCTCCTAGCGCCCACGCGCCGGCCGCTGCTTTTCTGCTCGGCGCGGATCGGAAGACGGCACCTTTTGACCAGCCCTTCCCGCCCGCCGCCTTTCCTTCGCTAGTTCCTTCTCCTCAGCGTTTGGCCTCGGCGTTTCTTTTTTGGTTATAGGCCTCGCCTTAGCGGTAGCGTGCAGCCGCCTGGCCTTCTTTGCCCCAGGAGCCTGCTCCAACGACCGAACGGCCGGCAAACGCGCCCCGGCCAAATACCGCGCAATCCGCAGCTGCTTCGCGAATTCCTCTTCTCGGACAACGGCAGAAGGTTGCTCAACAATCTGATAGGTTGCCGCGGACTTGGTTTCCTTCGCCGGAGTAGGCTGTTGAGCAGCTGAAGCCCTCTCCTCCTCCTCAATAAACCGCCGGATGGCGCGCATCAGATGGATCTTCGAGATGTCGACGCCGCGTTCCCTGAAAATTTCTGCGATTCGATGGATATTCAACCCATGGCGATGGGCTTCGAGGATCTCTGGCTTATACTCTCTCAAGGCGTCCATCTTCGGCTGCTTGCGGTAACGGCGGCCTTCGGAGCTGCGCGCAACCTGAAGAAGATATTCCGCAGCCGCTTTGAGGTTATCAGAATCAGGGTCAGTCAATGCAAAATCCGGGTGTTCTTTGGTTTATGATAAGAAATAGCAAATTGGCGACCAAATTCAGGATCACAATATAGGAGTCACTTCGGTATCATCCAGAAGCTTCTCGTGTCGGGATTTGAAACCAAATCGGGATCTTACACCCAGTGGGTTCAGCGGCCGATCCGATCGGATCCCTCCTCTCTGCTTTCAAGCCTTACCGCCGATTTGCTAATCCTTTCGGCTTCAGGTTTCTCACGAAAAACGGATCGACCTGATAATCGCTCGTCGAAAGTGTCCGGCAACAGAAGCGCCTGCGCCCAGTTTTACCAAAGATGCCCTTACCCAAGCCGAAACCTTAGTCAGCGCGCTACACCGGTCAATAAAGGGTTCCACGCATAAATTGGAGACGACATTTTCTAATCCGTTCCGCCAACGAATACGGTGTCGCCGGACTGGAGACGGGAATCCGCGGTGGCTTCTGCTATCGCGCGACCAAATTCTTCCACTGTGGGCAGTCTGCCGGCTTGTTCGCGGCGAAATTCGATCAATCCTCGGTTCGCACGGTTCAAGAGCTTTGGCGTGATCGTGCCCTCGATCATATCCCCGCTGACGATGATCAGGGCGATCTGGTTCACCTCAAGCGCCGGTATGGTGGCCCGAAGCGCTTTCTCCCCTGCTTGTTTTCCGATCGCAACCGGTTCATACCCAGGATAAACCGGTTTCTCGCCATAAAAATGAGCGAGATGGCTAGTGACGAAAACCACTCGCCCATGAGTCTGCAACAACGGGCCGCTCTTTCTTAGGAGATTGAGTTGAGCCACACAGTTTAGCTGCATGGAATAGTCGTCGCCCTTGTCCTTCTCCAGGCCACCGCTCGCGTTCAAGATCAGAAAGTTGAAAAAACCGAATTCTCCACGGATCTGTTCCATCATTGCGGTGACCTCCTCCGAAATCGTGATATCGGCCTGAATCGATGAAGCTTTACCTCCGGCAGCCTCGATCTCCATCGCAACCTTTTCGGCACGAGACCCTTTGCTGCGGTAATTGAGGATGACTCGCGCCCCGGCTCGAGCCAAGACACGAGACGTAACTGCACCGATACCTCGGGAAGCACCTGTGAGCAAAGCCACTTTTCCGGTCAAAGCGCCATCGGCAATCGGCCTTAGCCGCGGCCGAATATACAAATCGTCCATGCGCATTCCTTGGGGAGACAAGAGCAAAGAGTCAATAATCAAAATCAATGCCGTCTCCAACGGTCGAACGAAAAGCGACTCGAAAGCGCTCTCAGAGAGACCGACGTTGGGATTCTGGCTGACAGTCAGCAGTCCAAGAACAAAGACACCGATCCCAACGATCAGAAGGCCGCCAATCAACGCCATCAGGGCGCCGAGTGACCGCTTAAGGATTGTTACTACTTGCCCGCTCTGTGTATCCGTACTTGGCATGCGCTTTCTCGGCGCTCAATAGAAATAGCGAGGGCGGACCGCCTCCCTGCATTTCACCCATGGGGTAGGTTCGTTCCCAATAACGTCCATCATCTGGGTCTCTAAATAGAGTTTCCCACCCTCCCCGCTCGCGGTAATTTTTTCGAGATAGCTACTCGTCAGCCATTCGATCCGCTTGCACGTCGCATCACCCCGAACCCGACCGTCCAGCATCTACCATCTTCCGATCAACTCTGTCCTCTGTGGGCGCCAGCTTCATATCAGCACTCACTCAATAATGCTTGTGCCCGAGCGAACCAATCACAAATCACCAATCACTTCTCACAGCCGCGCTAGCGGCTGAGCGCGCGTGGTTCGTCTTTTCAAGCTTTGGCCTGAATCTGATCGCGTACCGCCTCGATCTTCCTGCCCTCCCCGAGGAATCGAGTCGTTACTGCGCTGGTAACACCGACGCTGGTTGCGTTCTCACGACCGGTGGCGGGTTCCATTTTCCGGTGAGCGCCTCGGACTTCGGAGCGTAGAGGCGCATCAGCAGACTGAAAGGCCCTTTTGGAGCAGGAAGCCAGTTGGCCTCTTTGGCGGCGCCTGGGCTCTGGTTCTGAAAATAAAGGTCGAGCGACCCATCCTGGTTGTAGGTCAATGGCATCCAGCTGCTGACGGCAAAACGGTACAACTGGTTAGCGATCTGAAAACCATCCTGGTCATAGAGCGTGATCGACCAGAAGGCGCCCACTGGCGGGGTAGCCCCTTTGTCAAAATGGATTGTATACTTGTTTGCACCATCGAGTGGTTTGCCCGAATCGTCGCCGAGGTTCGACGGGTAAATCGCATCCTCGGGCAGGTTTGCGCCAAGGCCGAATTGCGTTACGATGGCGCGTTTGAGGTAGTAATTGCCATAAACGCCCATCGTATCGGTGTTCATTAACCAGCCGTTCACGACCCTGGCGAGCGTAGGCGTCTTCCACTGCATCAGCTCCTGGGCACCCTGTGGGGCGCGCTCAAGCCCTTTCTTTACGGCGGGATCAACCTTGTCCATGTCGAAGCTCTTCCCGACCTCAATGCCGATGCGTTTCATTAACGCGATGATCGGCTGATCTGTGATGTGGGGAGGATGCAACTTCATAAGCTCTGCTGCGTACGCGAAGAACTCGCTGGCAGGCATCGTATCGACCTGAATCTTCGGCGGAGTCTTCATGTCGATCGTAGAGTTGATCTTAGCGTCGATCGTCTCAGGGGCTTTGCCCCACTGCGAAAGCGGCGTGATCTTGTAACCCGCCTGGATTTTGTGAACCGCTTCGTAGTCCTGCGGTCCGTCGGTCTTCGTGCGGCCAATGATCCAAACATAAGGAGTGGGAGAATCGACGCGCTGGGTATCTTTCGGAAGTTTAAACTCCTCAATGAGCCGGTCTCTTAAGTCGGGTCGCCACCCGGGCGGAACGACAATGAAATTGCCAGCCAGTGTTCCTGTTGTACGCCAACCCGGCGAGGCAAACACATCTGTCCACATGTCGAGCATTGGCAACAGGTAGTATCGGCCCCCGGTGTCTGGGACCGAAACGATCACCGGCTCCTTGGTCAGATCGAGCCAGGCAGAGGAATAGAGCGTGTCGAAATTCGGCCGAACAACGACCTTCATATCTGCAGTGGGATACTCACTAATGTTTGCAAACGTGTTCATCGGCCCGCCAATCCCTTTCCCAAGCTCGGTGTTAGTTAGCTGTTTGCGCGTTATGTCCATGGTGACGAGCGGGTAAAAATAGAGATACGCGTTGACTCCGATCGCGTACGCTTCCTCTTCAGTGAGCGGCGATTGGGCTTTGACCGCCTCGATAGGGAGCGCCTCTAGGAATGTGAGCGACAGCACCGCTGCCGTCAAAACTGCGGACACGGCCTTCATTGGGTTGTTGGCTTGTTTTTTCATTTCTTGACGCTTGCAGTTTGATAACGGCCGAAACCCTCAAGGGACGCCGATCGGACGATTCAGCGACAATCTGCCAACTTCTAACCACAAATACTATTGAACCTTAGTGCAACAGACCGTTACGAGGTGCATTAGCCCAGAGCAGCTGCCGATCGCCTGGCGCTGGCACGCGTCTACCGGACGCCGCAATGCCACGCCCATACGCCGTCACGCCCAAACGCCGATACGCCCGCTATCGGGCGTGATTTTTCTTCTCCAGGTTGACCTGCACTTTCTCCCTAACCGCCTCGATCTTCCTCCCCTCCCGCTCTCCGCGGCGGATCAGATCGCGAATGAACAGCCGCTCGAGCGCCGGAATCAGCGTCATCGAGAGGATGAAGAGAATACAGGCGATCACCGCCAGGTTGACCAAAAGGCCGAGCGCCGGATTGACGTGGCCAAAGGTTTTCTCTAGCCACGGCAGCGTGTACGGACTCAGTGCGCGGTTAACCTGCTGAACGAGCGGGTGAACGACAGGTAGGTTGTACTGCCAGCCGAAGAACGCCGCGACCGCGACACCGCCCCACAAAAAAGCCAGCGTCTCAAAGGCTTCCTGGGCAGGGCTCTTGGACTTCCTTGGCAGTTGATCTGGCATGAGAAATTCAGGCGTTCTGTTTAAAGGAGCATTTCATCCAGCTCCGGCCGTTCGACCATCGCCGGCCGCTCTGAAAGGCAATCGCCTCGACAATGTAATCGTTCGTTTTGGTTCCGTGCCGAAGCCCGATAAAATTGCGGCTAGGGCAATCGAATTCCTCGCTCTGAGATAAACCAATTGCATGCCCCTCCCCCGTCTGGGCGCCGTTGAGGGAGACTCGGTACTGGACGGTTTTATCGATGGTCTTCGACGCCCATTCGTTAGTAACCGTGTCGTCGTTCCCGCAGAAAAATTTGATGGCGAGGTTGCCCAGGAGGCTGTGGACGCGGTGAATCCCGGCCTCGTGCCCGCCAAACTCGACATAGTAGTTCGGCAGGTTCTGGGTGAGAAACACGGTGCAGATTCGGTATGATCGAGCGACCGTCTGAAAAATCTGGTCGGCCGGGCTTGAGAAATATTGCCCTTCATCCGCCCAGATGAAGGACGGGCGGATTGACTCCGGGTGATCCAGCTTCCGCCGCTGGCTGGCCCGCTGAAGCAGATACTTCCAGATCGCCGCGGCATAGCGGCCGACTTCGTGGTAGGCGGCCACGGGAAGCGCGACCACCACAATCTTGCCGCCCAGGATGTCATCGGGGCTGACCGTCGTGGCTTTGCAAAAGATATCGTAGATTTTCCCGCGCAAGAAGGCGTCAAGGAGCCCGGTGTAGTCGGCGATCACGTTGGACCGGGTCCGGGTATCCGTTGAAGGGTGCTCGTAGAGCCAGTAATCCGCAATCAGCCGGTACTCATGCTCGCGGATCCTGGTGCCTACGAGCGGCTCGGCTTTAGCGAGGTATTTGAAAAGTGCCGAGGAGTTGCGCCAGTCCGCAGCCCGGGCTTGCACTGAATCTTGGGGCGCCGAGTTGAGGATTGCGTTCATTCGCAACAGATCGACATTTCCGTCAACGGGTAAGAGAAGACCGACGATGTTGCGAAGGAGCTTCTTGCGCTGCGATTGCCAGAATTCCTCGTTCTCGCCTCCCTTGCCTTGAGGATTGGTGATGCGGGCAACCTCGATCATGAGGTTCACGATGTTTTCTTCGAGATCGGCTCCCGACACGACGGACTCGTAGGACAGAAAGTTGAACGAATGCGTCGCGTTCTCGCCAAAGAAGATGCCGTCGGCTTCACGGCCGGTTTCGCGCAGATAGTTTCGCCACAGATCCGCTTCGTCGATTTTGGCGCAAAGAACCAGGCCGCCGAATCCGGCGCGCAAGTAAGCCTTTGCTAACAACCTGCCGGGCCCGGACGTTTTGCCTTTGCCGGTCTGTCCGGTTATGAGGACTCCAGTCTTCGCGTCGGCTAACGTCAAAGCATCTTTCGCGGAAGAAGAAAGCCGACATAAGACCAAGCTATCGGGCCACACTTTGGGCTGTCCGGCCCTATGCCCTGCTTTCTCTCCGCGTTGAAAAAACGGCAGAATCCTTTCCACCATAAGAACCAATTCCTGGAGCTGCTAAGACCTGTTAGTTGTCCCCAATAATTTGCTGCGATACAAGTTTTTAGTCGAGCCTCGTTAGCTGAATCAACATGACTCGAACTCAGGCGTATGCGAAATCGTAACCGCGGATTCGAATTCCTCCCCGTCCGCGACACTGCTTGCTACCATTCCAAGCGTTCAAGGCATGGTCGTAGCCGTCACGCTCGAAACAAAGACTTCTGCAATGGAAATCTCACCAGAATACAGCCACACCGCGACTTTCTCTTCAGTTGTGTCTGTGATTAGATCATCGCGCCCCACGCGATGGCGACAGGCGATCACCCGCATGGCGCCTTCTAACGTCACACAGGCCATTTTGGATCCGTCGGTAAAGTGGATAGCGTATCTCACATTGCCTGTTAAGCAGCCCCTGTGCCCAAATCTGTTCCCCAGTCAACCCAACCACGCTCGGTGGCGATTCTCCTCGGGAAATAAAAATCAACCCGTCTTTGGCCACGTTATGATTTGAGACTGCGCACATCGAAAAAGTTTCGCAATCGGAACTCAATTGTCCCGGTATCGGAACGCCGGCTGAAACGAGCAACCGTTGATTGCAAATCAGGCTATTGAATTCCATTCGCACGTTGACCTTCGCAAGACTTCGCGTTCAAACGCCTCTTCAACACGCCCTAAGATTGTGTTTCTTCAAGCACAAGCATTGTTTAACACTAGTGCAGGATAGGCTCTACGAAGGATAGGAGTTGTTGGAAAACCCAGGTCGTTAGAAGTCCGCCGACATAACTCAAGATCACGGTCAGGAAAATCCGCTGAGCTGCCAATCTTTGCGCTAATCGCCCGTTCGCTGCGACTACGGAGGTGATCTTTTCGCTTTCCCTTCTCATGGCCTCGACGTGTTCAGCAAGTTGGTCTTCGATCAGCCTTTGTAATTTCTTGAAATCGTCTCGCTGCTCCCCTCCCCCAACTGTCTCAGCTTCCCGGTTAAGGAGAGAAACCATTCTTTCGGCCGAATTCTGGTGCGCGATGACGAGGTCGCCAAGCTTGCGGGTCTCCGCCGCAAGCGCTTTTTCTAGCCTCGCCGGCAGGAGTTTGAGGCTCACGGCGTGCGCCCGGAGCAACACCGCGAACTGGACCGCGAACGTCTCGGGATCACCGCTAGCGAACGCATAGTAAGCAGAGGTAATCTGTTTCCGTTGGCCCTGATCCTTCACCCCGTTCAACAAGAGATCCAACGCGTCTTGGCTCATGGCCTTCTCACAAATCGAAAGCATTGATGGCCTGAGCCGGTTTTTCCTCGGAGCGGGCAACCTTGTTCTTTACCAAGACAGGATCCGGCATTAGCGCGCCGGCATTATCCTCGAACTGGCTAAACAAGCGGTTGCGCCAGTGCTCAAGCTCGTATCGGGAACCGATCTCGAGAAGCGGCTCGGCTTCCCGGAAAGTCAGCGATTTCCTCTTTTGTTTGCTCGATCGGTCGAGCGCCTCGATCGTTCCGGCCGTGATCCTCGGGATCTGAATCTGCGGCGATTCTTGCAGCCGCTCGGCGAGCTTGCTCGCAAAGAACACTTGGCTCGTGAACCTAGCTGGATTCGCAATCACTATATAGTCGGCGCCATCACCAAGTGTAGAGACAATCTGAGCTCCGGAAGCCAAGGCCGCACGTTCGTCGCTGGCAAAGATACAGACGGTCAAACGGATCCCTTTGTCCGCGAAGATCTTCGTTGCCGAAAAATGGTGACAGGCGTTTAAAATCGATTGAGTGGCCTGAGCGGGAAAATCGATCAGCTCGACCGGTCCGGACCCGGCGAGGTTGAGGATTGGTAAAAGATCGTCGTCGCGCCGGTACGGAAAAAATGTCGCAATATCCGGATACCAGCTGGAAAGGGTTTTGTGTTCGCTGTCGCAATCGATCGCGGAAAATTCGACTCCCGCGAACGCGAACCAGGAAATCAGCGCTTGCTGAAGGGTAGACCTTCCCATGCGCCCGGTGGATTGGAACGAGGTGATCAATCGGCTGACAGTGGTGTTCATCGTTGTGTGCTTTGAGAGTGGGGATTCTCTAGTTGGATTTTCTTTTGCTTTAAAGGTTGTGACAGGCGGGATCTAGAGAGGGCGTGTCGGCTTCACCACGTTGAAGACCGGGCGCGCTTGAATCTGATGTGCCGCTTCTAGCGCTTCGTCGACAAGCTGCTCGAAGTAAGGCGTGGAAGAGTCCCTCGAAATCCCCGATCTCGTTTTCTTCGCGGGTCTTGTGATGGCTGGAACGGGCTCTCTGGTCTCCGGCTCCGCTCGGGTGTGGCCTTCGGCGGTACCGCCGCATGAATTGGTATAAGTTCGTCGCGCACGTCGCACACCCTTGCTCCCCGAGTTTGTCCGCGATTCCGGCCCACGTGAAACCGGCGCGCCGCCATTTCCGGATCTGGTCAACATAGGGCCGGAGTTTGGACTTAAACGGAATGCCCCGTGAGTGCTTTTCGTTTATCTCCATTAATCGCTTTTCTTATCCGATAATATATCTTTTAATTGTTCATACTTATTATCAGTAATGATCACTTCGGCAAGAGGAAAACGAGCTTCAATCAGTCAAAAGTGACAAGAAGTGATCACGTTATGACCACTTCTGATCACTCCTGCACGCGGCGGCTCCCCGGGAACTGCCTAAGCATTAGGGGAGACGTCTGCAGGTCAAAAACGGCGACTAGAGATGTTCACTTTTCTCCCCGAGCGATCGCCGGACCCAAACTTTTTTACAGGGGCTGCCCCCACTTAGAGGAAATCACCCATGCTGAGAATCACGATGTCGGTATCGCCGGAAGCAGCGGCGAGATACTTCGATAGTGCCTTGGAGAAGGCGGACTACTACGCAAAATCGGAGGCGAACGGAAAAGGCGTCTGGGGAGGTAAGGGCGCGGGGCGCCTCGGGCTTTTGGGCGACGTACGGCGGGAAGACTTTGTGAGCCTTGCCTCAAACAAGAGTCCGGACAGCGACCGCAATCTGACGGAACGCACCAAAGAGAAACGCCGCGCCGGCTATGATTTTACCTTCAGCGTTCCGAAGTCGGTGTCGCTTTACTTGGCGGAAACCGGAGATCGCGAAGTGGAACGCATGATCCAAGAGGCCTTCAAAGGAACCATGACGGATATCGAGCGCCGGATGGAAGGGAGGGTGCGCGGCAAGGGCGAGGATGGTCTCGAGAGAGATGGAGACCGGCTCACCGGAAACCTGATTTACTCTGCCTTCACCCACACGGTGACACGTCCGGTCGGGGGAATTCCCGATCCGCACTACCACATTCACGCCTTTGTCTTCAATGCGACCTACGACGAAGTCGAGGGGCGCTGGAAAGCGGGGCAATTCGGCAATATCAAGCGGGATGCTCCGTTTTATGAGGCGGCTTTTAACGCGCGTCTGGCGAAATCGCTCGTTCAAGGCGGATACGGAATCCGCCGGACGGAGCGGAACTTTGAGCTGGCCTCGGTTTCACGGGAACTGATTGAAAAATTCTCTCGGCGGACACTCGAGATCGAACGGTTAGCCCGGGAGAAATACCCGGTCCTCGAAGCAAAAGCTCGGGCGCTCGCAAAGGAGGCGGGGATGGATTTTGCGGATGCTTTCGCTCAGATCAAAAGCGAGCTGGGCGCGCTTTCACGGGAAAAGAAGAGCGCGAAAGCACTCGGGCCCGGCGAGCGGTTGCGGGTCTGGCGGGCCGAAATGACCGCCGAAGAGCGTGCGTCCTTATCCCACCAGGCGGTTCGCGAGAAGGCCTCCGAAGGCCTCCTCGAACTGGAGGCCGCGAAACCGTTGGCGGTCCAGCATCTCTTCGAACGGGTATCGGTGACTCGGGCGTTGCATGCGGCCGGGATGTTATTAAGGCGAGCGGTTGGGACCGCGACCGTCTCCGAGGCAGAGGAGATTTCGGCGTCGGATCCGCTGTTCGTCAGGACCGGGAATGGTTACCTGACCACCGCGGAAGTTCTAGCGGAAGAACGGGAACTATTGGGCCGCGTCGAGACTGGCCGCGGCAAATTCGAACCGCTTGGCGGTTCTCAAGCCTGGGAAATCTCGGATCCGCGGGTCCGGTCCAGTGAGGAGCAGTCGCTGGCCGTAGAACATGTCCTGCGGTTCCGCGACCTGGTCACCTCGATCCGCGGCGCCGCGGGTACCGGGAAAACCACCATGATGACAGAAGCGGTGAGGGCTCTCGAGCAACTCTCGAATCGCGAAGTGCGCGTGTTTGCGCCTTCTGCCTCCGCCGTCGAGGTTTTACGAAAAGAGGGGTTCGCGTCTGCCGAGACCCTGCAGCAACTCCTACAGAACCTGGAACTGCGACTGCGGATCCGAAACCGGATTCTTTGGATCGATGAAGCCGGCTTTCTCTCGCTCAAACAAATGAATGCGCTGATCGCGCTCGCTCTGGAAAATCACTGCCGGGTGATTCTAACGGGTGACACTCGGCAGCATCACGGAGTCGAGCGAGGCGATGCCTTGCGGATCCTCGAGAAAAGCGGCCTGATAGAACAGGCGGCGTTGACGAAAATTTTCCGTCAGCAGATCGCGGCATTACGTGAAGCGGTCAACGATCTGTCCGCCGGCCGGTCGGAACGCGGATTTCGTCGCCTGGAAGAGTCTGGGGTGATCCAGGAAATCGAGGACCAGTCCCAACGGCTGAAGACCCTCGCGGAAAAGCATCTCACCGCGGTACGGTCGGGTAAGAGTTCGATGATCGTCTCCCCCACCCACACCGAGGCTCGGATAGCCGCAACTGCGGTCCGGTGGGAACTGAGAGTGGCCGGGTTAATTGGAGTCGAGGAAAGTGTCTTCGATCGCTTAGAGAATTTGAATTGGACCGAGGCCGAGAAGAGAGACGCCGTCAATTACGCGCCGGGTCAGATCGTCGAGTTCCATCGCATGACGAAAGGTGCCGTCCGAGATGGCAAGCGGGAACCGAAATTCTTGAGCGGTGAACAGTGGCGGGTGAAGCAGCGCGAAGATAATCGCGTGATTATTGAGCGCAACGGGGCAAAAAAAGAATTGCCGTTGCCCCAGGCGAGGCATTTTTCCGCATATAGAACTGAGAGACTAGCCTTAAGCCTCGGTGATCGTGTACGAATAACTAAGAATTTCGTAACACGGGATCTAGAAGGAAACCACCGATGCAGGAATAACGACGTGCACACTGTGACTGCGATTACCGAAGACGGGATTGGATTGAGCAACGGAGTTTGGCTCAAACGCGGGCTCTGGCACTTGGATCAGGGCCTGGTCGTAACGAGCCATGCCGCCCAGGGAAAGACAGTCGACCAAGTATTAGTCAGTGTTCCGGTTCAAACCTTCAGCCAGGTCAACGAGGCGCAGTGGTACGTTTCCTTAAGCCGGGCCCGGGCCGCGATGTTTGTGTTCACCGACTCGATCGGAGCACTCAAAGAGGCGGTGACGCGCCCTTCTGGACGCTTGTCTGCGCACGAAATGTTGGGCCGGCTCCGTGACCTGCCTGGCCGTAATTTGAGGTTTTCACTCAGACCTGGAACCGGCATGGTTCCCGAGCCCGGCGTCGAGAAGAGCGCGATTCAAAGAAACCGATGACGGAAAGATCTTATTTGGAAAAGTACGGGACGGTGGCCGGTGCTCCTTGGCAGGAAGGTAAGGCGCCGATCATTCGTTTTGTCACCGATGACCACAAAGTGATTGGCGTGATGTTCGGCCATATTACCCGCACCTACGAAGACCGGGTCGACCAGTATCTGATGATCTCAAGCCCGGCCGGGGTTGTTGTGATACGAGGGCCCGGTGTCAGCGATTATCATGAGAAGCTAGCACAAGGAATCGCCGATCTGGTCGAGGCCAACGGGAAGGAAATCACCTCGGTGTTGTACTATCCGCCGGCTTACGGGGAATCGGACGAGGACTTGGATCCGGAGGAAGTCGCAGAACACTCGTGAATCCGCCCTATCTCTGCCCAAGGAGCTCCGGACGGTATTCGAAATGCATCGTATCGTAGTGATACCATTTGCCGCCCCAGATAAACCCATGCCGCTCAAAAATCTCGATGATCGAGTGGGGTATTCGGTTTCGATAGGCGATCTTACCTTGTTCGCTGGGCTTGGCCCAACGCCAGTAGTCCGAATATTCGCTGTTAATATCGATCGCGATGCCGAACGAATGAGCGCTCAGCTGGTCGCTTCCGGCAATCGGTCGCCAGTTGTAGGTACCAGAGGTAGTTGTGACGTACTTTTTCTGGTCTTCCGGCAGCTGATCTAACTCGGCTGACACCGCCGCCAATGCTCGATCAACCCCGTTCACTGAGGTTATCCGGACTCTCGCGTGAGTGGAACGCGGCATCCAAGGAATGCTCACCAAATGGGCTTCGACTTCGCTGGGGCTGTTTCCATACATCGCCCGAAAGAGCGCGGCACACCGAAACCGGCCGGGATCATCGTTGTATTCAGGTGGCTGGTAGGAATCAGGTCCGATGGGATAGGCTTGTGCGAGCTCATTTAATGGGGTGGCATGCGCCAACAGCTCGTCGAACGATTTGTTTTTGCCGTCGTCAAATTCTACTTTTGCACCGTTTCGGAAGAGAAGCTGGTTATTGCTGAATCCGGTCAGCGTCGACGGGTAACTGCGCAGAAAGAGGGCGGCCGCCGCCGCTACGGTTTCGGATTGCGCAAAAGTGATGTGCCCGGCTAAAATCAGTGACCAGATGGTCAAACTGATGGCGCGCATGATGAATCAATCCGACTGTATGGTGACCGTTATAAAGTTCCGGTAAACGTCGACCCGGATGAGAGGAGTACCGTTCACCACGCGATCAATCGCGGCCGGCGTACTTCGGCCCCGTTCAAGCAAGGTCTCAAGCAGAGCTCGATTTTCTTTGCTTTGGAAGAATGAATCGCCCTCGTCCTCAGGGTCCCGTATGCCATAAACGTAAAAATTCGCTCGATCTTGCCGAATGATTGCTGCCGCTGAAGTCAGCCTTTGCCCGTTGCTATTGAAGTGATCTCTCGCGCTGAGCCGGGCGACATAGCTCTCGATAGGCCGCTCGATGTCATTTTGACCAGGAGCTGAGCCCGCCAGGAGAGCAAGAAAGAGCAGCGAAAAGAGACGCTGGTTCATCGCTCTCCGATGTAACGAGTTTGGCTTTTTGGAGTCGAGCCAAAATCACCGGCGCTGGAGGCGTCGCTTCTATCCGCCCCTACCTGAAGGATTCCAGACTCCGCCGCTACGGATAAATCTCCAGTTCAAACCAAAGTCGTCGCGCTTCGATTTGCATCGCCTGATTCATTTTGAGCCGGTTGATCGTTCCTCTCGCTTCGGATGTCTTTCCCTCGAGGCGCGATGTGACGGGAAAGGGCCGGGTCAGAAGCGGCAAACTTATTTCCCGGTCGCGTGCAGTCTTTCGTAAAGCCACGTTTTGATCAATGCTTGGCGATTGATGCCGCGCAGTTCCGCTTCGCGGTCGAGCATCGCCAGCATATGCTCCGGAAAATCAACATTCACCCGTTTCAGTCTTGGTTGCTCAACCTGGGCGTTTTTCACATCAAATCCAAGTGATTCAAGGTCTTCGCCAGCATCGAACCGATCGGCCAGTTCTTTTTCTGTTTTAGGAAATGTTTTCTTCATAGAGTTGCCGGTCACTGCGGCTCGCTTTCCGAACCGAAATGATCCTGATATTCGTTCCGCGGTGCGTATATATGGCCGTCCACAGGTTGCCGTCACGATGCCTCGCGATCCGCGCATACCGGGTCTCATCGCCTCGGTCGCTTCGCACTACCGCCGCCCCCACTAGCCATAGCTCTTGTGCCTCCGTGAAATCGATGCCGTGCTTGAGTCGATTGCTCGCGCTTTTATCGGGATCGAATTCAAAAACCACCCACTTAAGGTATATCGGGTATACCTAGCCGCAATCTTTTTAGTGCGGCGAGCACTGCTTGCCGGAAATCGCTTGGCGGGAGCAACCGTCCCGCAATTCAACGATTTCACGAGGGTCCGGCCTCTCCGGACCATCAACGACTGGCTGGTGTGACGTTGATTCACGGAGCCGCTTCTGATTCAAAAGGGCTTTGGCATTGTAGAGGCTGATCCTCTGTGCCTCGTCGAGAAGAATTTTGAATCGTGCCTGCTCGCTTTTCGAGAGCTCGCCCTCATTGTTCTTATCCATCAACCGGTCTAGCTCCCGCTGCGATTTCGGATCCAAGCGCTTCAATTCGAACTTCGGCTTTTGGAACTGAATCAAGTCTTGGAGACGGACATCCAACGCCTCGCAGACGGCTCGGATGATGGCGGTGTCCAATTTCTGAACTGGCTCCGGGGCTGCCAGCCGATAGAGACTCTTTTTATTCACTTCGAAGCCACGCTTCCGTAAAATTTGGTGCAGATCGGCGACCGTGAGATTCTTTTCTGCCAGTAGCGTTGGCAGCGTCGACCAAGCCCCCTTATCGTTGCCTCTCATATGGTACCAAGACCAGATAGGCGGTATTATTCAAGCGCTCCTCTTTCGGGAATTTTGGCTTTCTAGGCGATCATAACCGGTTGAATACTTCTTCGCTCTGCTTTCTCTTTTGCTATGCCAAAGCCCATTCTTGTGACCGGCGCGGCCGGTCGCGTCGGGGCGGTGGGGCGCACAGTTACCGAACTGCTCTTGAAGCAAGGCAAAGCCGTGCGAGCGATGGTAAGGAATGAAGACCAACGCGCGCAGGGGTTACGCGACATGGGTGCGGAAGTGGTGGTCGGCGATCTGCTCGATCTCGAGTCAATGCACCGGGTGATTGCCGGCTGCGAGACGATGTACTTCGGAATGTCGGTTTCGGATACCTATCTGGCGGCGACGGTAACGGTGGCGGCGGTCGCCAAGCATCATGTCGTCAAGGCCTTCGTCAATATGTCGCAGATGACGGTCTCTCAGATGAGTATTCACGAAACGACAGCCAGCCCGCAGCACAAGCTGCACTGGCTCGCCGAACAAGCACTTAACTGGTCCGGTCTGCCGGTCGTCCACGTGCGGCCAACCGTTTTTCAGGAGGGTTTCTTCCTGCTTTTCACTTCGGATTCGGTCAGGGAATCAAATCAAATCAGGCTGCCGTTCGGCGAGGGAAAGACTTCGCCGGTGGCAGCAGACGATGTTGGCCGAGTGATCGCGACACTACTCGCTAGCCCGCAGTCGCACATCGGCAAGACCTATCACCTGACCGGTCCGCAGTCCGAGAATATGCTCTTCTACGCAGAAGCGTATTCAAAGGCGCTCGGCCGGACGATCACCTTTCAGGACATCCCGCTCGAGCCGTGGCGGGATGGCCTGCTGAAGCGCGGCTTACCGGTTCACTTGGTGCAGCACTTGGCAACCATGGCCGATCTGCACCGTGCGGGTCGGTACGACCGAATGTCGGATGACATACTAGCGCTAACGGGGCAAGCCCCGATGAGCGTGCAGGAGTTTGTCAGGAAGAATGCCCCGGCATTCACCCCGTAGGGAGAAGCGGTCTGAGTGTCTGTAGATGGTCGCATTCCGCTCTTGAGTCTACAGACGTCAGCGAAGACGGTAAAGAGAGAAGCTCGTCGCTTGCTCGAGGCCTCTGGCCGTCTCCCGCTGCAAGGATAAACCAGTTGATCACTTTACGCTTTTGCTTTACCATTTTGCTGTGAGTAACGCATCGACCGCCATCGCCGAACTCAGCGAACTGATCAAACGGAAACGACCGCCAGGCGTATCGATTCCTGATTTTCTAGCCAGTCTCTTCGAAACCTGTGCCAATGAAATTGGCACAAATCCTTCGGAGAATGAGGCGAAAAAGATCGTGCTCGCCCGGGGCATCCTTGCGCGAAAAGAATTGGAGATGGCCGAAGGCGGCTCTCTTTCCGCTGAAGAATTGGCCCGCGCTTTAGGACGTACCCGGCAAGGAATCGATTATCTCCGTCGGGAAGGACTAGTTTTGGCGTGGCGGACCACCCGAGGAAAGTGGCGCTATCCCGCATGGCAGCTGACCGCTCAAGGAGGGCTGCTCCCTGGTGTCCGCGAATGCCTCAAAGCACTGAACACCCGTAGCGAGTGGGAGCCCATCATTTTCTTTCTTTCTCCCCGACAATCACTCAAAGGCCAAACACCGCTGGAACTGCTACGTGCAGGGCGTCTTCAGGAAGCAGTGGACGCCGCGGAACGCCACGGAGGACATGGCGCTTACTGATCCGCCGAACTTTATAAAGAGTCAGCGGCTTCCGCTAACTGCGGTCGACGGAACGCTCTACAGAATCTCTCACCAAAGGTTCGCCGATCCTGTCTATTGGTCCCGCCGAGGACTTTATCGCTTCGACAGTCCTACGGCTAAATATGGGGTTCTTTACACGGGACGGACCTTCGAAACGGCGCTTTTGGAGGTATTTGGCGACCAGTGGCTCACTTTGCGAATCGTCGCGCGAGATTACCTAAAGGAGTTCGACGTTTGCGAAATTGCTTTGCGGCGTCGGCTCAAGGTCGTGAACTTGAGTGGAAAACAGTTAAACCCTCTGGGGGCTGACGCCAATGTTTTCGCCTCTCTGGCGTACGACGTTACCCAAAGATGGGCTTGCGTTTTCATGGATCACCGAGACGAGCCTCACGGTATCCGGTATCCGTCGCGCAAAAACCAACGCTTACACAACTTCGCCCTCTTCAGCACCCCCGCAGCAACCACCGTGCTCACCGTTAGTCGGCGGTATCCGCTCTTGAATCATTCAGAACTTTTTCGCGTGCTCCACGCCTATAAAGTTGCCCTGATCTAAACCGCTCGGCTCGGATGCCTTTGCGAATCACCAATCACTTCTCACCTCTCACCACTCACGTTCATCCCTCCCCTCCCCTGCTCTTAAACTGCGTGTAGAGAGCGCCGAGATTTTCAGCGACATATTCACCAAAAGTAGGCTCCAGAACTTCATTGAAGATGAAAGTGGTTCGCGACGGCCGTTTTTGAATGGTCACGACGCGGCGTCCCTGGGGATTGGACCAGTGCTCGTTCGAGAGCACCGTGTCCTTCTGGGTGGCTAAAGTCGCAAAGAGGGTTTCAAACCTTCGGTCGCTGCTCAGCGATTTGAAGGAATCAGAAGCCAGGATTCCTTTCAGTTTTTTCTCGTTTTCCGGTATTGCGACAAGCCTGGCCAGGGCAACCCAACGAGGCCTGCCGATTCGAGGCGCCGGGCCGATCGCAAGAATGACCTCCACCGGTAGGGCGCGGGCGACCCCGAGTAATTTAGCCGCCTCCGCTTTATCGATGGACAAGGCTGCCATGACAACGGTCCGTTCGAACCCGCGTTCCTCGAGATGGATGGCAAAAGCGGCTCGCTCGATAAAACTGAGATCGCGGCGCTCGGAATTCTCCTTTCCCTGAGCCACGACCATCTCTAGATCGCTCAGATAACGGACGACCGCCTTAACTTGGATTTGGAGGAGTTCGGCGGCGCGCAACCGCCGGTGGCCGTACGCGACCTGGAAGAGGCCCTCCTTTTCGGGATGAGGCCGGACCAGGATCGGGACAAGCTGACCATTTGCCTTAACGCTCTGTAAGAGCGCGTCAAAATCCGAATCGTCGGAGTCAGAAAGCCGATCACTGATGAAAGACCGCTCGATGGAACGAGGCTCAAGCTCGAGTACCCGGACGCCTTCAGTGAGCTGATCTTTCAAGACCCGCCCAATTTCGGCATCGGCAGTGAGCTTGCGCAACGTGTCACCCATGGCTTTGACGGCGCCCGAGCCAGTGTGCTGTTGCTCTGAGCCAGTGGGCGACTCAGGATTGTCTGGCTCGGCTTCCGTTTCAGGTTGGGCGCTCAGGAACGAGCGCAAGGTGTCTTTTCGATTCACTTATCTCCTCCAAGCGGTTCTGATCAGGGACTCGATTTCGCCATTCACGGCATCCAGCGACTCAATCGCTCTTTGATAGGTGCTGCGGGAGAACCCCTCCCGGTCGACTTCATAGATGGTCTGCTTGCTTAAACCCGCGTCCGAGATCGCGGTGGACTTGAGGGCCACGTTGGTTAAGACTCGGTCGCCGAAAAGAGAGCGCAAAAACCCGATAATCTGGGCTTGCGGTCCGTCGTTGGTCTCGTGCCGGGTGATCACGTAACGGAAAAAGTCGAAGCTTAAGTCCCCGCCCGCCTCCCGCACGACGGACAACAAGTCTGAGGTCATTAGGAGAAATTGGCTCATGCTGGCAACATCCAGCATCTGGGGATGAATCGTGACCAAGACCGAGGTGGCGGCGCAAAGCGCAGAAAGCGTCAAAAATCCGAGCTGAGGCGGGCAATCGATGACCACCACGTCATAGTCTTGTTCAACCGACGAGAGGGCGCGCTCGACGCGGGCAAAGAAAAGATCCTTACCCACTCCTCTGCCCTCCGCCAGGATGCGAGGGGTGGTGTGCTCGAATTCATGGAGCTCCAAATTCGCAGGAACGATCGAAAGCCCATCGAAATAAGTCTTCCGGATGATTTCCGCTAAGGGTCGGCATTCGTGATCGTAGCGGACCGCCCCGTAAAAGGTTTCGTTGGGCTGCAGGTCGAACTCGGGTTGAAACCCAAGCAGACTCGAAAGACTCGCCTGCGGGTCGAGATCGATCGCGAGCACGCGATAGCCGCGCAAAGTCAGGTATTGAGCCAAATGAACGCTGGTCGTGGTTTTGCCCGATCCTCCCTTAAAGTTGGTGACCGCTATCACCTGCAGATGGTCGTTGTCAGCTCGATGCGGGAGGAATTGGCGCTGTTTATCGGGTGGATTGGAGCTCGCAATGTGGCGCCGCAGTGCGTTCACCTGCTCCAAGGTGTACTGCCGGCGTCCACTGTGGGTTGTCTCTGGGAGTGGCCCCTGTTTGTTTAGTGAGAGCTGCCGCAGGTAAGAGTCGGAAACGCCGATCAATTTCGCCGTTTCGCCGCTGGAAAATCTCCGCAGGTTTTTCTTGGATTCTGGGGGAAAAATTTTTTCGCGCAGTCTCTGCAATTGCTTGCTCAAGAGCTGGGCGTCACCCGCAATTAAATTATCAATAACAGGGCTTCTCGTGTTGGCGCTCATTCTCCGGAATCACGGCGTTTCGTCCCATAACGGCAAAACGCAGACTTAACGGTTCGAAGCGTTACCAAAGAAGTGTAGTTCTCGTCAATACTTTTTTCGCCGTCGATCAACCGTGAAATTTGTGACCTTTCCACTGGACGGCTCCGAGGTTCTTCAGTTTGGCCTTTGAAGCTCGCCGCTTGCCGCTTCCAGAACTACCAAATTATGAGGGTCGTTTAGGTGGTGAGCTCGCTTTAGTTTTTGTGCTCAAGAGCGCTTTCAACCATTGCCTTGAGGGACCGCCTGGTTGATACCGGTTCCGGCAGCTGTTTCACGGAGTTTGAGTTGTCAGCTGACAACTTTTTTAGGTCCCGTACGCAATGGGCCGCGATGTCCGGAACGAGTCTTTGCAATTCCAAAAAGGAATCGACGTCGGCAGTCGGGTAGTATTTTCTCACCCAGTCGCGCCAGCCCGCCGGCTCCTGGAGGGATTGCTTCAATTTCGGTTTAGTGGCCTTTTTTCGAGGAACGGTTTTTGGCGGTTTCCAGTCGTCTCGCAAAGCAGCCAGAAAAGCTCGCGCGGCGTTGGTTCTGGGCTGCGATCGGACGATCTCGGCTTTGTCGAGGAGGTACTGTAAACCGTCCCGGACTGCGTACGCCCTCAGACCCAACTCCTGGGCGCGCGTCAGACCAAATTCTTTGGCGATTGCTGCCAGCGCATCGAGAGTCTGATTGTCGAGACTCGGATCGCTCTGAGCGGCCGGGAATTCGAGCTGCGCTTGGTCGGGGAGCGTGACCGGCCGCAGCTTGTCCAAGTTCTCGAGGTTTTTGTTGATGGTAAACGTGAGGGACTGGACCGCTTTGCTCCGCGGGAAGCGCGTTTCTGAGTAGGAGACGCTCAAGTCGGTCTCGCGGTTGATTTCTTCGACTGCAGGATTGATTGCCCGGCTCTTGAGGTGCTTGTACTGCTCGAGATTGACGCGCACGATGTTGCCCTTGCGATCAATCTCCGTTGCGCCGATTTCCAAGCGCAATTGTTCTACCGTGATCGTGCGCCGCTTGGCGAACTCCCACCGTTTCAGGTATTGATATAGGCGAATCGAATATTCGCTTTTCAAATCCAGGGCAAAACCCAGTTGAAACTGAAAAAACTCGCGCCGGACTTGGAGCAAGTAAGGCTTCAGCCAGGAGGTGAGCTTGATGGTCACAAAACCGGATCCGTCCGCCTCATCGACATATTCGAACCACGCGCTGTGCCGGCGCATCGGCTTTTTCATGCCGGGCTCGACATGATCGACCACCAGCGGCGCCTCGCGAATGGCAAGAGCGGTTTCCCGCAAGTCGCGATAGAGATTGTCGGTTTCGAGTCCGGTGAGAGCCGAATAATCCTCAACAGAAACCCGGATCTTGCCAAACTCGGCGGCATTTGGCTCGATCATCGCTATGGCATAAAGCAAAAGCTTCTGCTGCCGGGCGGTCAGCTTGTAGCGGGTGTTGGTAATCCCATTGTGCTGCCAGACAACAGACTGGTAGCTCGGCTGAACATCCAGGATGAGCTCTCCTTCTGTTAATTGCTGTGCCATTATAGTCTTCCAACCTGGCATTGTGAGGGAAAAGTCACGAATGTCAACCAGATGTGACCATCGCGGTCACGCGGTGCAAGCAGTATGTGACTTTCCGGTTCAGTTCACGGATCAAAGAGAAAACGACGCCGACAAGCGAAGGTCGTCTTTTCTCTTTCTTTAATTCGTTTCTTTATTCTTTCTTGTTCGGTGGCCGAACGCGTTTTCGAAAGGTCGCAATTTTCCCGGTTCGGAAAAAGGCGTGCTACTGGGAGCGGTGTCGGAGAAGGTCACAAATTCCACGGTTAAGTCCGTGGAGGGAAGTGAACATGGAAGGTCACAATTTCCCCGGTGTTCGGTCACAAATCTCACGGTTAAAAGCGGGCATCGTCACAATTTTCACGGTCGATGGTCACAAAAACCACGGCTCAGAGAGACAAGGTCACAAATCAGACGGTTGCCGCTTTGGCATCCCGACGCCTCCCCCAGGCAATGAAATCGGAAAGTTGGCAGCTGACAACTTTTGAGGACGCCGAGACGAAAGGCGCGATCCCGTTGCCTTCATCGTAGATCTAGGTGACAACTCGAAGCGATCCTGCGCGGAGCGGCAGAACCGGTTGTCACCTGACAACTGGATTCTTTTGATTTCCGACGGGGTAAGAAGGTCCTCGTGCTCGACCTTTGAAATTGTCTTGGAATAGCTCAAGGTTTTTGGGGTCGTATTGCACCGAAACTGTTCTACGAGTGTGATGCGAACCCTTGCTTATTTCTCGGAGAGTCATAACAGAGCCGATTTTGCTGCCTGCTTTTAGGCTTGTGCGTCCTTTGTTTTCGGGTCCGGTACGTACACGCGCACGGCGGCGGCAGCGGGTCCGATAAATCCGGTAGTGGCAACGAATCGAGTGGAAGCAGTGGATCGGGGCGGCAGTGGCGGGCACGGAGGTCTATGGGCAGCAGCTCAAGCCGGACCGGGGTCCGCCTGGGGGCTTTACCGGCAGCGGAAGCGGCCACGGCGGGTACCGGACATGGCTCCGGTCACGCACCCTCCGTAGGCGGAGCGCTCATTGTAACCGCTGTCACTCATAGCGCCGCCATAGCTGCGGGAAAGAACACGGTGACTCGTACCCAGGTTACCCGGAATGGTTTTACTTCTGATACATGCTAGTCCGGCCGCCGAACCGGATTTGGAATCAGCAGAACTCCTCCCGGATAACTTTCATTGGAGAATGCCTGACAGCGCGTCCTCCTATGCAGGGAGTGATCCGGTTGAGGCGCGTATCGGCGCCGTCGGCGCGCGCGGAATGTTGGATTTCCGGCGCGCTGTCAAACACGAAAGGGCGCCAACGTAGAGGCCTGGAAGTGGGCCGCCGCGGCCAGGCTGCGTGGAGTTGTCACCTGACAACATTCGTCGATTTCCAGAGGGCCATCGAGTCTGGACCTTTTCCCGACCTTGCTCTTTGTGACCGTTGTCCCGAAGAGATCGCAACCTCAGGGCCATCCGCGTCTTGAATCAACGCCTCCAGCGCCGCCGGCCAGTTGCGGACCGTGACGCCATTACTGCGGGCATTGCTCAAAATCTTTCGGGGGATGCGCGAACCTTTGGATTCTTAAAGCTTCCACGTGGAACATTTGTAGAACAACAAGGCTTCGAGAGCAGTGGGCGGAATTTGAACGATTGAACTTCGGAAACAGCCCAGGAATGTCCTGGCTATCCGGTTGACCTGGCCCACGTTATGACCTCTGTGCTGCGTGGTTTGAGGACTCCAAAAACATGAGAGTTCGGTTTGCCCCAATCGTCAGACGGGACCACGAGGTGCAGATATAGTCTTCTCAGAGAAACTGCAACCTAGCCGAGTTGTCAGCTGACAACTTCCCGCTTGTGGTGCTTTGCTGGCTTGCGCGGCCCTGTTTCTGTGACCCGGTCGGTTTTGAGGATCATTGGCTATTGGGCAATTTAGGGATCGGGTCCGAACGAACCGTGGAATTTGTGACCTTCGCCATAATCGAGGAATGGGAGGATTGCGCCCCGAGCGGCCGAGAGCTGCATCGGGCTCGGCTCGCCTGCGAGCTGAGTTGTCACCTGACAACTCTCTCGGCTCTTATTGAAAGGAGTGATCCGGAGCCCTCCGCGAGGCAAGTCGAGAATCCGAAGTCTCTCCCAGCATCCGACTTCGATTTTTCTACCCTCGCCACGTGCACCTCGGCTTCGGATGAGCACCGATAGCGTGGCACGTTGAAACCCAGAGATGTCTTGAAGGCCAAACCGAGAGCGGCGGCGAACTACCTCTGTATAGAACCTGCTAGCCCGAAAACTTATGGGAACCATCACGCATTCGGTAGAAATCAACGCGCCGCTGTCAGCGGTCTACATTCAATGGACGCGATTCGAAGAGTTCCCTCGCTTTATGGGAGGCATCGACGAAGTCCGACAGGACGGTCCCAACAAGCTTTTCTGGAGAGCCAAAATCGCCGGAAAGGAGAAGCAGTGGGAAGCCGAAATCACTGAGCAAGTTCCGAACGAACGAATTGCGTGGCAAAGTGTAGAGGGAGCGCCAAACAGAGGGGCGGTTACATTTGAGCAAGTCGAGGTTTCACTAACCCGGGTCACTTTGAAGATGGAATATGATCCGGAAGGCCTTGTCGAGCAGGCTGGTGACGCACTGGGGATTCCCTTGGGGCAAGTGGCGGAAGATCTTAACCGATTTCGGGACTTGATGGAAAGAACAGGGGGCGAGA
>Ga0207129_1053_pt1 | contig 29404 bp, 25 predicted proteins | sample Alteio_BWMinHeat_15_FD_153517 | JGI IMG/M metagenome (GOLD analysis project Ga0207129, IMG submission 153517) | Enriched cells from forest soil in Barre Woods Harvard Forest LTER site, Petersham, Massachusetts, United States -... | ecosystem: Environmental > Terrestrial > Soil > Temperate forest >... | reverse complement strand
TAAAAAAGGCCGTCTGGAAGAGCTGCCTTTCATGCCGCAAATGTTCACGTATTGCGGACGGCGATTGAGAGTCTTCAAAAGGGCGCATAAGACTTGCGACACGGTCAACGACTATGTCGGGCGGCGAATGAAGGACGCCGTCCATTTGGAAGGCATGCGGTGTGACGGACTGGCGTACGGCGGCTGCCAAGCAGGCTGTCTAATTTTTTGGAAGGAAGCGTGGTTAAAGAGAGTCTCTGCTCCGGCTCCGCGATCGGCAGGTGCTAAGCTTGGTGAGCCAGTTAGTGCGGCGCGGGACAGTGCGAGCGAGCGATGCACGGAGTTGGACGTGATCGCCGGCACCAAGAAGTCTGCAGAACCGGGGAGGGTAAGCCAAGCTTTCGTATGTCAGGCCACCCAGCTTCCAGCCGCGACTGAGCCTCTGCCTTGGCGGGAGTGGAGGCAGTATCTTGAAGACCTGACTTCTGGGAATGTCAATCTGGGCAGAATGGTACGTGGCTTCCTTTACATGTCTTATTCAAACCGCATCATCCCTTTTAGGGCTCGCTTCTCTCCGTTCCTGCGGTGGCTTTATGATCGATTCCAGAGCCTGTGGGGCGGGATCCCTTATCCTCGTCGCCAAGGTACGATTCCAGCCGGAGAACCGACGCCCACGCTTAACCTGAATCTCCAACCAGGAGAGTGGGTTCGAGTAAAAAGTTATAAAGCGATACTCGCTACCTGTGATGCGTCTGACAAAAATCGCGGCATGAAGTTTGACGCCGAGATGGTGCCGTACTGCGGTGGAATCTATCGTGTCCTCAGGCGAGCGACGAGGATTGTGAATGAAAAAACCGGCGAGATCCAGGAATTGAAGAATCCGTGTATTATCCTGGACGGGGTCGTCTGCCAATCGCGGTACAGTGAGTGTCGTCTTTTCTGTCCGCGCAGCATCTATTCATATTGGAGAGAGATTTGGCTGGAGAGGGTTCCTGAAGGTGAACCTCGGGGAGAAGATAGGGTTAACAAATCGGCTGCCTCACGCACAGCTCAAAGAACCAAAGAAATCACTCAAAACAGGGGGCAGTTTACCCGTTTTCGACATCATCAATGACTAAGGCTGAGAAATTCGCAAAGTTTGCAGATACAGGCACCGTCCGTCAGAACCTGAAACGGAAGTCAGTTCGCGGTGTACTTTTTATGGTCAGCGGCGGAGGGGCTGATTTTGTCATCCGTCTCGTTTCGACTTTTCTGTTAGCGCGATTGCTGAGCCCTAGCGATTTCGGGTTTATTGCTATGATCCTGTCGGTAACCGCGATTGCTGAGCAGTTCTCCGAACTCGGACTTTCGACCGCCACCATCCAGCGCCGGGAGCTCAATCATCAACAGGTCACCAATCTGTTTTGGATCAATGTCGGTGCGGGTTGCTTACTCTGCCTTACGATCTGCGGACTCGCTCCCTGGATTGCTAAATTCTACGGCAATCCGGCTTTGGTGCCCATGACCTTGGCGATCGCAACCACTTTTGTTTGGGGTGGGCTAACCGTGCAGCATCAGGCCCTATTGAGCCGCCAAATGAAACAGGCCCATATGGCTTGCGTTCGGGTCAGCGCAAGCCTTCTTAGCCTAATTTTGGCAGTTGTGCTCGCGATCAATCATTTTGGCGTGTGGGCGCTTGCTTGGAGAGAAGTAACCAGGGCTCTTTTCGTTGCCGCAGGAATGTGGCTTTTTTGTCGATGGCTTCCCGGTCTGCCGCGCAGAAATGCCGATATAAAAGAATTGCTGCACTATGGAAGTCATATCACACTCAATCAACTCGTAATGGCGTGCGTGAGCCAATTGGACCGGCTTCTGATTGGTAGATACTTTGGTGCGAACCCTCTGGGACTATATCGTCAGGCGCAACAGCTTATTTTGGCGCCGATAGAGCAGCTCAGAGCGCCGCTTTACAGTGTGGCGTCGCCTTCGCTTAGCATGTTGCAAGGCGATGCTGAGCGCTATCGACGCTACTACCAGAGGATCGTATTGGTGATCGCCCTAGCTACGATGCCGCTGGGTTTGTTTATTGCCATCTACGCCGATGAAATTACCCACGTCCTACTTGGTCCGAAGTGGGTCGCCGCGACGATCTTCCTACGAATATTCGGCATAGTAGCGTTTCTTAAACCGTGTTTGGACACGACCGGAGTCGTTATGATGACGTACGGATTCTCCAAACGCCTGCTGAAGCTTTCTGTGATGTACAACGCGGTATTCGCGATTTTGATGTTTGCCGGGATTTATTGGGGAGCGGAAGGCGTCGCGATATCTAACATAGCGACCATCTTGCTGTTAGTGTTTCCCATGCTTTATTTCTCGCTTTATCGCACCCCGGTAACCGTAGGCGCCTTCTTTAGTGCGGTCAGTACGCCGGCGATTGCGAGCATGGCAATGGCAGGAGTTCTGTTGGCGATTCATGGTGTTGCTTCTCGGTTCGGCATGACCGTCTCCCTGTTCATTGGGCTGGGAGTCGCCGGTAGCGTTTATATTCTGATGGTACTCTTGTTACCTCGCGGACGGAGAGAAGTTATCGCTCTGACATGCGCTCTGTTAGGTTCTCTTAGGCCGCATGTCCAAACCCCGATCACAGTCAATGAAGGAGAGAAGGTCAGCATAGCCTGACGCTCCTATTAGTTCTAGAAGGGACCTGGTTTATGGTTGGCGGCTGCTGCTTGCTCGGGCCGGGCGCCAACCGGTTCGATTGATTCAGACTATGAAAGTTGTCTACCTAACAAAGCGTTGGTCGCACCATACTTTATCAGGTGGTTATGATCGCCTCGCGCGGGAGACAAATGCAGTTGTGGTGACGCGGGACGAGCGGTCTGGGTTGCTGCACCGAATTCGGAGACGCCTGTGGTATCTGCGTTCCCGCCGCCACCGGTATCTATTGGATTACTGGTATGAGGACCTCCTTGCGGAGCAAAGGTTACTTGCCGATGCTCAGGTCAAAAAGCCGGATGTGGTGCATGTGTTATATGGCGACGAACAACTCGATTTTCTGCTTGGTGCCCGCCGGCTGCTTCCATGTCCGCTGGTGGCTTCATTCCATTTGCCGAGCCGTCAGGTCGCGAATCGTTTTGAACGTTATCAAAAGCATCTGCTCACTCGGCTCGACGCGGCGGTAGTGGTTTCTCGCTGCCAACTCCCAGACTTCCAGCGCTGGCTTGGACCAGACAAGGTGGTTTATGTGCCACACGGAATCGATACGCGGAGATTCTGCCCGGGTGATCGCACTGAGAGACGAGATCTGATACGCCTGGTCATGGTGGGCGACAATATGCGGGACTGGAAGGCGTGGCGGCGAATCATTGATCAATGCGACACACAAAGACTTCCCGTCCAAATCGATGTTGTGATTAAGCGATGTCGGTGGCAATTGTTCGCTGGATGTAAAAACATCCGTCTCCACGCGAATCTGCCGGAAGACGAATTAATCCGGTTGTATCAGCAGGCCGACGCTCTGCTCGTTCCTGTGGTTGACGCAACCGCTAACAATTCAGTGCTCGAATCGCTCGCCTGCGGAACGCCGGCAATTTCCAATTCAGTTGGTGGCATACCAGACTACGTTGACGACACGTGTGGATGGCTGTTTGAAAAAGGCGACGTAGCAGGCCCGGTTAAACTGATTAATGAACTTTGCGATAATCCACAGATTGCGTGGTCGCGCCGGAGCTCGGCTCGCAGCAAATCACTGATCTTTAGCTGGGAATGCGTCGTCGCGCAGCTGGCTAGAGTCTATGAGGTATTGGCAGCAGGCGGATCGAGTGGAGAAGCGCTGGTTCCGGAGAGCCGGAGCACCCCTAAAGAAGAATTGCTCGTCAGCGAGTGATCACGGTATCCCACAGGCTAACTCTGTTAGTCCTTTTTGAAGCGGAATGCCAATAAAGGAGATCTGTCGATGATCCCAACTGGAAGCCTGATGCTCAGGAAAGCGCGAAGGATTGTGACGGGCCGCGAACGACGCGCGGATGATGAGAGACCACCAGCAGTTGATTTCCAGGGCCAATGCGCGAATGACCTGATACGGAAGAAGCTATTGGCAGAGGATCCATGCATGATCACCCGTATAGGGAGCGTGGAATTGATGACAATTCTAAGGCATGGGAATAAGCGGAACAAGAGTTGGCTAAGGAAAATATATCACTATGTAAAGCGAACGCAGGAGACGTCTTGGCTCGATGAAACGATTAGGTTTCAAATGCGTTACTCAGCGGGCTTTTTTCCATGCACAGATGAGGCGCTTAGACAATTCTCCGACCGATTCCTGCGAGATCTTACCCAGACAGACGTGTTGGGATCGTGGTTGAATGATGAGGCCGAACTGGCCCATTGTCTGGCACAGGCAAAAACCGTTCGTTTGGTGGATCTTGACCCTTACTTTCACCGAGATCCATGGTCGAGTACATTGAGTGGACGTACGGTGCTGGTGATTCATCCCTTCGAGGCCAGCATTCGAAAGCAGTATGAAAAGCGGGTAGTTCTTTTTGACGATCCACAAGTCCTGCCGGCGTTCACGCTCAAGACGCTCAAAGCGGTGCAATCGATTGGGGAAAAGCCAATAGGGTTCGAGACGTGGTTCGATGCGCTGGACTGGATGTGCGCCCGAGTGCGGGAGATTGAGTTTGATGTGGCATTGATTGGCGCAGGCGCCTACGGGCTGCCTCTGGCTGCATACGTCAAGGGCCTCGGCAAGAAAGCGGTTCATTTGGGAGGGGTGACGCAAGTTATGTTTGGAATTAAGGGAAAGCGTTTTGATGAAAGGCCCGAGTACCGGAAACTTTATAACGAACATTGGACAAGACCGCTCGCGGAGGAAACGCCTGCTGCTATTAGGCTCTACGACGGAGCGCCCGCCGAAGCACCAGGTCAACCCAATCGAGCGTACTGGTAAGAGCCAAACTTGGCTCAATTTATAACAATAGGTGTTCGACTCAGTAGAGCGAAGAGCGGCGTAAAAAGGGGTATCAATGTTAGTTGGGTGCACGTGGGATTAATAAAACCTCTTAAAACGCGAAATCTTTCTATGCAAAGCAGTCTTGAAACTGAGCGGTGCAGCTCAAACCAGCTCAATCCTCGAAAGAGGCTTTCAGTGGGACGGGTTCGCGTTGCCTTGATAGGTTGCGGCAAAGCCGCGGCGGATTTGCATTTACCGATACTAGCAGGTCATGAGGGAATTGACCTCGTTGCCATGGTGGATCGCGACACTAAGCGTTGCGCTGAACTTGCCCAAGGATACAGGGTGTCGCGAGTCATGGAGGATGCGGCCGACTTGCGATCCGAGGAAATCGATGCGGCGATAATCGCTACGCCGCCATTTCATCATGCTCCCTGTGCCGTTCAACTCATGCAGCGCGATATTCACGTTCTTGTGGAAAAGCCGATGGCTACGCGCTATGCCGACGCCTTGGCCATGGTACGGACGGCCGAAGAACACGGGGTGGTCCTGAGTGTGGGTTTTTTCCGCCGGCTGTGGCCGAGCATCCGTTTGCTCAAGTCCATGGTGGGCGCCGAATTGCTTGGCCGGCCAATCGGCTTCAAAGCGGAGTGGGGCGGATTTTATAACTGGCCTTCGGCGACGCTTGGCAACATGCGCAAGGAATGGGCGGGTGGCGGTGTTCTTATCGATTGCGGCTCGCACCTTTTGGACCTGCTCCATTTCGTGTTCGACGGGCCGGGACAGGTAGTGAACTATCGCGACAATGCCCGGGGGGGCATCGAGGCGGATTCCTGGCTTGCGCTGCGGCTCTTTCACAAGGCGCAAGAAGTAGACGGCGTGCTCGAGGTGGCGCGGACCCGCGTCCAGGGCACCTTCGTCCGCGTCCAGTGTGAACGCGGCACGTTGGAATTCGATGCCGGCGACCCCTATCGCATTCGCGTCCAACCAGAGGACATGGAGTTATCCGATCCCAAGAGCGGTCAGGTCCGCCGCTATTGCTTGCACGCGGGCTGGGAGAATCAGCGTGAAACTTCGTGGTACGGGTTGGTGCGCGCGCAGATCGACGACTGGCTTGACGCGATCCGCACCGGCGGGCAACCAAAGTTATCTGGGCAATCGGCGCTGAGTACAGTGCAGGTAATCGAAGACTGTTATCAGCGGGCAAAAAAGCTGGAGGAACCGTGGGTCGATGAGGGGTTGGCTCCCGCACCCCGTTTAACTCTCTCGAACGGTGCCGCGGTCCACGCGAACGGTAAGGCGAGGCGCGTGTTGCTCACTGGGGCGACCGGCTTCATCGGCTCACGGGTAGCGGAAATCCTGGCGCTACGTGATGGCTGGCAAGTGCGGGCCTTGGTCCACAATCCGGGGAGCGCTTCCCGGCTGGCCCGGCTGCCGGTTGAGATGGTGCAGATGGATCTTGGCTCGCCGCAGGATCTGGCGAAGGCTATCGAGGGCTGCGACGCGGTTGTCCATTGCGCGGTCGGCCCTGCCTGGGGTGACCGCAACGCAATTTTCAAAGTAACGGTGGACGGAACGCGAAAGCTGCTTGAGGCCGCGCAGACAGCAAAGGTAGAGCGGTTCGTGCACTTGAGCACCATTGCCGTTCACGATCTGCACACGTCGGATCTTCTAGACGAGACAACGCCAGTCGCGCCGCCGAAAGGTGCAGATTACAGCGAGAGCAAGGCACAGGCGGAGCAGTTGGTGCTGGACGCGGCCAAACTCGGGTTGGCAAGCGTCGTGTTGCGGCCGGCATGTGTCTACGGACCATTTTCCTACAGCTATACCACCTGTCCAATACAAGCTCTGGCGGAGAATCGCTTCCGTTGGGTCGAGTCGGCGGACGCCCCTTCCAACACGGTGTACGTAGACAATTTGATCGAGGCCGTCGTTAAAGCGCTGGAGGCGCCGGTCGAAAAAATCCGGGGCGAGGTGTTCACCATTTCCGACCCTGAACAAATGACCTGGCGAGAGTATTATCGTTTCTTCACGGAGGCCCTTGGTTTTTCGCTTCCGAACGCGGACCAGGCGGATCCCATGCAGACAGCAGTAGAGAAATCCTTAATCTGCACCGAATCCGGTTCGCGTCTTTCCTGGTTTCGGGGATGCAAGACCGTGCTGACCTCCTCGGAATTCAGGGCCCTCGGCAAACGCGTGTTGAACACCGATCCAATAGGCACGGTTCCGCGCTGGCTTTTGCAACGCTCGCCTGAGCTGCAGAAGTGGCTGCGGCGGCGGTTTGGGACGGACAAATTACCGCTATATCGTCAGCCCGAACCGGAAAGCAAAGAATGGGCTCAATACGGCTCGGCAGGCTTTCTGGTGTCGTCCACCAAGGCGCAACAGGTACTCGGCTGGCAACCGTCGGTCAGCCGAAGCCGCGCCATGGATCTGACTTTGAAATGGGTGCAGCATGCCGGGCTCGCAAAATAGTCTCTCCCCACGGCTACGCACTGGGCCGGGGATCTTAATTGCAAAGTCAAATGTGACATCCGCTCTGACGCGATGAGTCGATGGTTGAAATTATTGCTTCGCATCACGAAAAGACATCGCTGGTCGTTTGCGACAATGGGCGTCCTGGTCGTAGGGTCCCTATTTTTTGCGATAGCTCCGCGGGTCTGGAATCGCATGCGTGATGCTTTCCCGCTGAAGCCGGCGGATTTTTCCAAAAGCGAGCAGCCGCACTTCCCGGTGAAAAAAGCCGCGAATGGGCGTTATCTGGTAGATCAAGACGGTAAGCCGTTCTTGATTTTTGCTGATTCAGGTTGGGGGCTGGTCGGAAATTTGAACGTTCGCGATGCGGCCGTCTATTTCACCAATCGAGCGTCCGTGGGATTCAATTCTGTTTTGATGACGCTAGCGGTTTCCGATTACGCTGGAAGCAAGATCGCTGGGTACCAGACGTTCGATGGGCTGGCTCCGTTTACCGGTGGGACATCGTCGAAGCCAGGACCTCTATCACAACCGAACGAACCATACTGGAATCGAGTAGATGCACTGATAAGGCTGGCCGCTATCCTTGGCTTGAACGTAGTTGCTATTCCGCTGGAGACAGGCGGTTGGCTCAAAATCATGGAGGCGGAAGGAGTGGCTGCCTGTTACCGCTTTGGTGTATTCCTAGGTAATCGGTATCGGGATTTTCCCAATATTATCTGGGCTTTCGGCAATGACTATGATGAAGAATCTTGGTCGGTGACCTCAACTGACGATGCGGTCATTGCGGTAGCCAACGGCATTCTGTCCCAAGACAAGAATCATCTTGTGACTCTCGAACTCGGTAGTCCGTTGGGTAGCAAACAATCCTTTGGACAGAGTACCTCCACGGATAATAGGAGATGGTGGAACATTCTCGGATTAAATTGGGGCTACACCTACTTCCCAACGTACGCGACAGCAAAGGCTGCCTGGCTGAATGCATCTATCCCAGTTGTTCCTTACATACTGGGAGAGTCGGGTTACGAAAACGAATCATGGTCAGGGGTCGAAGGCAAAGCGAAAACCTGCAGACGCGAAAACTGGTGTTCGATACTGGGGGGCGGGCTCGGCGGCGTGATGTACGGTAACCGTTATATCTGGTATTTTTCTACCGGGGGAGTTTGGCAAAAGAGTCTAAACAACCACGGGGCGGTACAATGTGGATACCTTCGTTCTTTTCTGGAGCCATTGCACTGGTGGGAGTTGGAGCCTGACTTCTCGCATAAGTTTTGTACCGCTGGCTATGGCACGGAGTTCAGCGATCTGACCCAAGCGAGTACGAGAAATCAAGCTTCTCGCTCCTACATCTCTGTCGACGGGTACGCACCGGCAATGAGTACCGGCGACGGAACGCTTGGTATCGTGTACGTGCAGAACACGACCACCTTAACGATAGATCTGTCTAAGATGTCAGGAAAAGTTACGGCCGAATGGTATGACCCTACAAATAATAGCTATTCGTCAATCGGGGAATACCACAATTCCGGAAAGCTGCAATTCACACCACCGGCGGTTAACAGTGCCGGTGATCAAGATTTTGTCCTGTTGCTGACAACAGGGAAAGGCAAGAACGAGCCATTCAACGAAAGAACTCTGTAATGCCGGTGTCAGTTCCAGTCGTCATCGCACATTTCGGCGGCCGTCCGAACTATTTGCAACTCTGCTTGGAGTCTGCGGCTAGTTTCAACACTGACGTGGTGCTTATCGGCGACGGATCGAACCGGAGCTTTTGGCGCGACCACTGGAACAGCGACCGCGTGGATACGGGACGATTCCGTGAATTCGCGGATTCATATGTGAAGCTGTCGGACTATCCGGATAGTTACGAAATGGCATTTTGGAAACGCCCTTTCGTAGTCGATGCCTGGATGAAGAGCGAAGGAGTCAAAGAGCTGTTTCTGATTGATAGTGATGTACTGACGTTCGCGGATTACTCCAAGGAAGTCACCCCGCTCTTACCCAGCGGTTATCAGGCGGCGTTAATGGCTCCCGCAGGTGATCAAGAGATCAGCCAACTTTGGGCTTCACTCCACTTTTCATATTGGACACGAGAAGCGTTAGACGATTTCACGAGCTTTGCCGTCAACGCCTATAGAGTCCCGGAAATGCGGCACAAGCTGGAGTCGAAGTATCGGTGGCACGTCGATAACCGACAACCGGGCGGGGTGTGTGAGATGACTCTGCTGTATTACTGGGCGACTGAGAACAGCCAAAAGGTCTTTAATCTGGCCAGAGTCATTGGGCATTCTGTTGCCGACCGGGCCGTTAACCAACCGGCCAACTATTTTGATGATGAATACGAGATCCGTGGCGGCTTCAAGCGGCTATTTTTTCGAAATGGCCTGCCGTTCGGATTTAACAGAGTTCTTGACCAGGAAGTTCGATTCTGGTGTCTGCATTGTCAGGGAGAAGCAAAAGGTGTGATGCGCATTCTACAGCAACCTGGTCTGAGGCCGTTTTTTCCGGATGTATACCGGCTGGCCCAGCTGACAGAAGTCGTCAGGTTGAAATCTAAGTCCCTAATTCGGGGGGTAGTAGGTAGGAGTTAACGCTCGGGCGAGGGCCTTGGAGTTGGAAGCCTGAGCTCCGCTTAAATCCTCGGACACCCTCGGAAGCCGGGCCGTCGATCAAATAGAAGATCGATAAAATTAAGTGTACATGAATAAGAGTATCGCGATTGAATTGAAACAGCCGGCAACGGCTCCAGAACATACGAGGCAGACTTCGGTTACGCCAACTTGTCGATTTTGTCAGGCGCCGCTCAAGCAGACTTTTGTCGACCTGGGGATGTCACCGTTGTGTGAGAGTTATATCCGGGCTGACCAGCTTGATGCGATGGAACCTTTTTATCCGCTCCACGTGAGAGTGTGCGAGAGCTGTTATCTGGTGCAATTACCGGAGTACGTTAGTCGCGAGCATATCTTTAGCGAATACGCTTACTTCTCCTCATATTCTGACAGCTGGTTGCAGCATGCCTCGAAATACGTCGCAATGATTTCACAGCGGCTCGATCTCGGAAAGGATAGCCTCTGCGTCGAGCTGGCGAGTAATGATGGTTATCTGCTTCAATATTTTGTCGAAAAGGGGATCCCGGTGATCGGTGTGGAACCGGCAGCGAACATTGCCAACGCCGCGGAGAAGAAGGGCGTTCCAACTCTGATCAAGTTCTTCGGGGTTGAGACCGCGCTTCAGATGGTCGAACGCGGGCAAGCTGCCGACCTAATCATCGGAAATAACGTCTTAGCCCAGGTACCGGATCTGAACGATTTCGTAGCGGGAATTCGCATATTGCTGAAGCCACAAGGAGTGGCCACGTTGGAATTTCCGCATCTGCAGCGGCTGATGGAGCACAACCAATATGACACGATTTATCACGAGCATTTCTCTTACTTCTCATTGATCACTGCGGAAAAAATATTCGCAGCCCATGATCTAGTACTGTTTGACGTTGAAGAAATCCCAACCCATGGCGGCTCAATCCGAATCTATGTTCGACATGCAGACGACGGGAGTAAACCGGTTACCTCTGCGGTCGTTGGTCTGAGAGAACGCGAACTGGCTTTGGGCCTGGATTGTATGGGGACGTACGCTTCGTTTTCTGAGCAAGTAAAGGAGTCAAAGCGAAGCTTGCTGGAGCTTCTTATCCAGCTCCGGCGGGAAGGGAAACGAATCGCTGGCTATGGCGCCCCCGGAAAAGGGAACACCCTGTTGAACTACTGCGGCATCCGAACGGATTTCCTAGAGTTCACCGTGGATCGCAACCCTTACAAACAGGGGCGATTCCTTCCCGGAACGCACATTCCTATTCTAGCACCTGAGTTAATCGAAAAAAGTAGGCCGGATTACATCCTGATTCTCCCCTGGAACCTGTTAGCCGAGATTATGGCTCAGCTGGCGTATGCGCGGAAATGGGGCGCGAAATTTATTGTACCGATCCCGCAGGCTCAAGTGTTTCCTTAACGACCGCCGCTTGGGTCGGTTAAAAAACAAGTCAGTTAGCGGTCGGAAAATAAATGGACGGGAATATTGCTTCAGATTGCGCCCGCCACACCGGATTGGCAGAGCAGAGGCTGCTGATTACCGGCGCTAGTGGTTTCATCGGCTTGCATCTGTGTCATGCCTTACTTCGCATCGGTTGCGTAGTGCATGCGCTTTGTCGGTCGGAACCCAAAATTCGGCATTCCAAGTTACTCTGGGACAAAGTAGATCTAACAGACACACAGGCTACTCGAGTTGCGCTTTCCAAGATTAGTCCCGACATCGTTTGGCACCTGTGTTCGTATGCCCAAGGGGAGCGCGAACTCGCGCTCGTTCTTCCGACGTTTCGGGGTGAAGTCGAAACCGCCGTTAACACACTAGCAAGTTTAACCGAGAGCGGTTGTCAGCGGCTGATCATGGCCGGCTCCCTTGAGGAACCCGACTCCGGAGAGGTTCCTGTGTCTCCTTACTCGGCAGCGAAAGTCGCAAGCAAGACTTATGCGAGGATGTTTCATAAGCACTTTGGTGTACCCGTAGTAATGACGCGCATCTTCATGATCTATGGGCCCGGACAGGCGGTAAAAAAAGTGATACCCCATTCCATCACCAGTCTGTTGCAAGGTAATCCATTGAAGATTGCAAGCCCTAGTCGAAAGGTTGATTGGTTGTACGTGGATGACCTCGTAACCGGCTTGCTTGCCGTTGCTACGGCTCCCAATCTGGAGGGGAAATCCGTCGACCTAGGCTCCGGTGAACTAGTCGAGATTCGAGACGTTGTGCGTCGAATTCGAAGGTTGATCAATCCTGGTGCGCAAGTCGAATTCGGTACGTCCTCGGTAAGAAATGAACAGGTCCGCTGTGCCGATGCTGCAGCTACCTATGCGCTGACGGGTTGGCGCGCAACGATCTCGCTTGATGACGGGCTCAAGAGAACGGTCGAAGCTTATGCAACGGTTTGACTAACGGTGTAACCGGTAGTCGTATGGTTCGACGATCTAACTGCTGGACGCTCGGGTAAAAGACCGGGGACCATCATATTGCGTGTACCCTCATCGTGAGACGTCGCCTCTATCAAATTGTTCGCGGTATCTGAAGGCAAATTGGAACTGATCGTGGTGCGAAACAATATGGGTCCTTCATTACTCCTCCGGGGCGGAAATCATCACAAAAACAACTACTTGAAAAACAAACTATGAAAGTTGTGCTATTCTGCGGCGGTCTGGGAACTCGCATGCGTGAGTATTCAGAAACTATCCCTAAACCTATGGTCCCGATTGGATATCGCCCGATCATCTGGCATGTGATGAAGTACTATGCTCACTACGGGCACAAGGACTTTATTCTCTGCCTCGGTTATAAGGCGGATGTCATCAAAAACTATTTCCGGAGCTACGATGAATGTCTGTCTAACGACTTTGTCCTTTCCGGTGGAGGAAAGAAGCTCGAGCTGCTAAACACCGATATCGACGATTGGCGGATCACCTTCGTCGATACCGGCCTTAAGTCGAATATCGGAGAGCGGTTAAAGGCGGTTCAGAAGTATCTCCAGGATGAAGAGATGTTTCTAGCCAACTATTCGGATGGCCTTTGTGATGTCAATCTTAACGAAATGGTCGAACGTTTTTCGGAGAGTAAAAAGCTAGGTTGTTTTGTGAGCGTCAAACCTCGAGCAAGCTACCACATGATTGCGGCTGATCGAGATGGTGTCGTCAAGAGCATAGAACACGTCAGCAATTCGGGAGCACGAATTAACGGGGGGTTCTTCGTGTTTCGTGGCGAGGTTTTCCGGTACATCAAACCAGGCGAAGAATTGGTGGAACAACCGTTTCGCCGCTTAATCTCGGAAGGACAGCTCCTATCGCATCCGCACAATGGATTCTGGGCATGTATGGATACGTTTAAAGAGATGCAGGAACTTGAGGATCTGCATAGCAACGGAAATGCGCCGTGGGAGGTCTGGAATGCCGAATTGTCGTGACGATCTGTGTATGATCAGAACTACCAACCGCAAACCGCGAAATCGTAACTGCTAACCTGTGAAGCCACTCGTTTCGATTATTATCCCGGCATACAATGCTGAAAAATGGATTAGCTATACGCTACAATCCGCCATTTCCCAAACCTGGTCGCACAAAGAGATCATCGTCGTCGACGATGGATCTACGGATCGAACGGCAGAAGTGGTCCAGCAATTTGCCTCAAAGGGAGTGATTCTCGTTTCCAAGGAGAATCAGGGGCTATGCATGACTCAGAATCAGGCGTTCGGGCTTAGCCGAGGCGACTACATCCAATGGCTGGACGCTGACGATATTCTGGCTAAGGACAAGATCGAACGCCAGCTGGCGTCGCTTCGACAAGGGGACAGCAAACGGGTCCTTCTCTCGTCTCCGTGGGCACCCTTTTATTACCGAACCCGGAATGCCAAATTTGTTCGGAATTCTGTTTGGCAGGATCTTTCTCCCGTCGAATGGCTGGTGAGGAAGTTGAATGAAAATCTTCATATGCAAAACGCGACCTGGCTAGTGAGTCGGGAGCTGACCGAAGCGGCAGGCCCGTGGGATACACGTCTGCATTATGACCAAGACGGCGAATATTTTGCCCGTGTGCTCTTGGCCTCCGAGGGCACCCGATTTGTACCCGGCACGGGCATTTTCTATCGAAGAAGTCCTTCAAATCGCGTAAGCTATATAGGCAACTCGGATAAGAAGAAAGAATCGCTGTTGTTGTCGATGAAATTGCATATTCAGTACGTTCGTTCACTGGAAGACAGCGAGCGCGTTCGAAATGCCTGTCTGACGTATTTGGAGAACTGGTATGACAATTTCTATCCTGAACGGCCGGACATCGTCGCGGAGCTGCAGGAATTGGCTCGACAACTTGGGGGTAACTTGGGGACGCCACATCTGCGTTGGAAGTACGGCTGGATAAGGCCGCTTTTCGGATGGGAGGCGGCGAAATGGGCTCAGCGGGTGATTCCTCAGTTGAAGGATAATTGTCTCAGGCGCTACGACAAGACGGTCTTTGACCTAGAAGAGAACTGGTCTGCTGCTAAACCACGGGTGGGAATGGCGGACGCGCATCCGTGAGAACGCGGATTTTCGTTCTGAAAAAATGTTGGCTTTTCCTTTAACCTCCGTGCGCAGGATCTTGTGCTTAGGAGCACATTCGGACGACATCGAGATTGGGCTGGGCGGCACCCTCTTAGAGCTCCTGCAAAGACGTTCTAACCTGGAAGTATGGTGGGCGGTTTTTAGCGCCACTGGTGAGCGTGCCAAGGAGGCGGAAGCAAGCGCGAATGATTTCCTTTCCGGAGCATCACATCGGGAGATCCGAATCGAATCTTTTCGCGAGAGCTACTTTCCAAGCGAATGGCCGGCCATTAAGGATGTATTCGAAGAGATCAAGAATCGATTTAGCCCTGACGTTGTCTTTACTCATTACCGCCACGACCGGCACCAGGACCACAAGGTCTTATCAGAGTTGTCCTGGAACACATTCAGAAACCATCTGATCCTTGAGTACGAAATCATCAAGTATGACGGAGATCTTGGCCAACCGAATGTGTTCATCCCTCTCTCGGAGGAAAACGCTAGTGGAAAGGTCGACTTGCTGCTGAAGCACTTCCAGAGCCAATCTAGCAAACACTGGTTTACTCGCGACACATTCGAAGCGCTCCATCGAATTCGGGGAATCGAATGCGCTTCGTCAACGGGGCGTGCCGAGGCATTTTACTGTCGGAAGCTCGTCTTCGATGTGCGTTAGCTTCCAATGACGGCCGCGTGTTTGTATTCGATGTTGGGTACGTCGCCGAACCGATGGTGCGTTACTGCCAACATGATCTCTGTATCATCAAGCTCTTAACGCGGGAAAAGGGCGGAAGATTGCGCTGCAGCAAGCGGACAAGTTCCAGCGCGAGCGGGTGTGGCCAGAATTAAGTCCGTAAAGTGGGCTCTGCGATTGCGCTTTTTTCGACGCTGTACGATTTTGTTCCCGACGTGGGCGGGCTCATTTTGCCTTGGTGTGATTTTGTTCATGCTCGTCGCCGCGTGGCTTACTTACGGAGAGTCCTATCTAGCGGTCACAGATAGATCGCAGGCGGACATTTTGGTACTCGAAGGTTGGATCGGTCGACAAGGCATTCGCGCCGCGGTAGATGAATTTGAGCGTGGCGGCTATCGATTTATAGTTGCCAGTGGCGGCCTTACCTCGGGGCGCTGGGAAGATCAATTGGAAAGCTATGCGAGCATGGCGGCACAGGAGGTGATGCGGTTGGGTATTCCTGAAGAAAGGATAGTCGTGGCCCGTTCCGCAAACACCGAAAATCACCGGACATTCGAATCCGCTGTCGCCGTTTGGCGAACGCTTCAGGAAAGAGGCATCAAGGCTATGGCTTTAAATGTATTCACGCTCGGACCGCATGCGAGGAGGAGTGCTCTGGTATTTTCCAAAGTTAGCTCCCCCGGCGTCAAGGTCGGCGTCATCGGCTGGGTCCCGGCGGAATACAAGGATGAACCGTGGTGGCAATCGAGCGATCGATCCAGGGAACTGCTCGACGAGACCGTTGGCTACTTTTATGAAGTTTTACTCGACTCTGGCCGGCGTTCTAACTCGCCGCAACCCGCTAACGGGAATTAACCCGCTGCAGGGAAAAGTGGTTGCAGATCGCGTCTGACCTGGAGGTTAGTCCGCAGTTGGTCTGTTATTAAGGCGCTTTGTTTGCAACGATGTGCCAGAGCGCCAATTTTCCACAATGCTGGCCGGAACTTCCACTGAATCGTTCACAACTGTCGATAACGCAGGACTCAATGATCCCCGCCCCCCAACGCTAGCGATTATCGTGCAACCCGCCGTGCAGATTACAAATCCGAAAGCGGGTTCCACCGTCAAGGGTACCGTATCGATCAGCGCAAAAGTCAGCGACGCAGTTGGCGCCTCGAACACCTTCACGTTTCAGGTGGGGAACACGGTCCTGAGCAAGAAGACGGTCAAACGGTACGAGTGCATCGACCAGCTGGAACACGGGACAAACAAGGACCGGCAAGCACACCCTGACTGTCACCGTCACCGGCTCCAACATCACGGACCCCGCTGGAAATTACCGACCTCGTAGTTAAGCAGAATCTGACACTGCCAGTCGTAGGGTCGAATGGTTCGAGATGTTGTTTTTGGATTTCACTTTTGGGCCGAGGTGTTCAGCCGGTCGTCGAAATCAGTCGCGGGGTGTGCTTTTAAGTTTGTCAAGCGGGGGCCCCAATGTATTTTCCAATGCACCGCGATCGTATGAGATCCTCCCACCCGTCGTGAACGCCGCTCAAGTCCTGGGTCGCGTGAAGGCCGCGCCATGCAACCCGCACCCCAAAAAAACTGCGTGGCGGAAAACGAATCAGCGATCTGAAAACATAATGGCCGGGTCAATAAACATGAAAAACCAGTGCGTGGGAAACCAAAAGTCTTTTCTCGAATGGCCTCCGCAATTAATTGTCTTCTCGTGAGATCGATATTGCGCGGATTTTGCCTCTTCTGTCTCGGAGCAGTCGTTTCAATTCAACCGGTGCTGAGCTGCGACGTCAGTAACGATACAAATTTCCCCAGATCGGCTGCCTTGGCAAGGAACACGAACCGGCTACTCCTTCTTGCATTCATAGGCACAGATTGGAGCATTTCCAGCCTTAAGCTGGACCGCGAGGTGTTCGATCAGGCGGAATTTGCTGACAGCTCGAACTACAACTTTCTTCTCTGCAAGCTGCACTTTTATCAAACTCAGGAGCGATCTCCTGAGACTATCCGCCAGAATGAGGAGCTCGCCACGAAGTATAAGGTCGAGGAATTTCCCACAGTTGTTGTGCTTAGTCCCGACGGACAAGAGATTGGACGGCTCGGGTACATTCCGGGCGGGGTGAAAGCGTTTGCCGCCGCAGTAAACGCGATTGTTTCAAGATCACGCCAGCACGAGCAGCAGTAGCCGGTTGCTATGCTAAGGCCTAACTCAGTCCGGCATCAACTTATCTGGCTTCTGGTGCTAGTCTGCATAACTCTGCGGCCAAGCTACGCCCAGGAACAACAGACGGTCGCTCAGTTAGCCGGCAAAATAGATAGCGAACTTTCCGCGATTCTAAGCACAAGCGCGTCGGCTAGGAAACCGGAAGTGAGTGCCAACCTGCTGGGGCACCTCACCGGGCTAAAAGCTCAATCGATTATGGTGTTCGGCAGTCGCAGGCATCAGCTCGAAGAGAAATTGCAGGAGTTAGTACAGTCGTGTGACAAATGGCAGTCAGCCGCGTCGGACGAAGCTGCGCCTGCTGCAGCTGAGCGCGCACAAAGACTTTGGCTGGACATAAAATCACTTTATCCCAAAGAGGCTCTGCAAGTCCTGCCTCCGCTCTGGTCGTGCCCAATGCATCAGGAGCTGATGAAGACAGCTCCCGGCAATTGCCCCATATGCGGCATGCCTCTGGAGCCGATCTACGTCACCCAGCCACAACTGACGCAAAGCCCAATTATCCGCGCCGAAATAGTTGGCGATAAGCCACTGGAAGTAGGTAAACGCGCTAATCTGCGGATTCGCCTCTTCTTTTTCGATGACGGTCAGCCCGTGCGTCTCTCTGATCTGGAAGAAACGCACACGCGCAAAATTCATTTACTGATCAGCGACGTTACTGAAACCGATTACCACCACGAGCACCCGGAACCGGCGGGTGATGGTGAGTACACCTTTAGCTTCACCCCGCAGCGGCCGGATACGTATCGCGTCTGGGCTGACTTGCTGCCGGTGCGAACGCGTGTGCAGCAATATTCGGTAGCAGATATTCCTTCTAGCACGCCGCGCCAGGCAAAGCCGCTGTGGAGCGAGCCGGAAAACCGGCACGCGGAAATCGACGGCTACAAGTTCGATCTTTCATTCGAGAAGGAAATCATCCGCGAACGAGACACCGTTGCTGGCAAGCTGCGCGTCATCCAGCCCGACGGTCAGCCGTGTAACAAACTCGGAGTGGTCATGGGCGCCTTCGGGCACTTCGTAGGCTTTAGCAATGACTTCGTCACCGTCCTGCACCTGCATCCGGTCGGGCCTCTAATCACCGACCCCGAAGCGCGGAGCGGGCCTGAACTCCCCTTCTATTTTCGCTCGAACAAAACCGGACTTTTTCGCCTTTTTGCGCAGGTAAAGATTGAGGGCAAAGATTTTTTCCCGCGGTTCGTGCTGCGAGTACAGCCGCTGCAACGTCTCCCCAGCCTGTGAGCTTGCCTGACGGCCGGGGCCTGGAATGCCTAGGGTTCGAACCAAGTCATTGGTCGTAGCCAAACGCAAGATGCCCAGGGGCAATCCCGCCTCCAGTATGGCGTTGACCGTCCCATCACCGGAATAGTTGCACCGTGTTAGAGGCCCGCCTGCAGGACTTGACTCAGGAGGTCGCCAGTTGCCTTGTGCATTTCGGCACAGATACAACGCAGACCTGGCTGTTAGTGCGCTTGAAAAAGCCAGACATGTCGAAGACGCCCCAATCCGGACCTGTGGCGGACGATTCGAGGTGAATTCAGGAAGAATTTCTTCACCAGTCATAGCAAATCATGTTGTGACATCTCGACGGCTTAAGCACCGATTGTTAGAATATGGCAAGACCGTTTGTTTGATTCATGGAAGCTGCCTTGATCGGTGCATTTTTTGCGGTAAGGCTCCATGGTTGGAGGGCTTACCTCTTTCCTCACAACCTCCGCCAACCAACGTGCTCGGTATCGGCGAGACTTTTTGAGCAGACAATTTGCTCAACGCGAGAACCTCTATTCTGAATTCATCAATGAAGCAGCCCCCCTGCAAGTCGATTCGCTGGAGCAGGAGCTGGTAGAACCAAGCACACTGGTGGTCATTTACGCCCTGGGGAATCGAATCCGGCAGAACGCGTCTGACCTGGAGGTTGGTCCGCAGTCGGTCTGTTATCAAGGCGCTTTGTTTGCAACGATGTGCCAGGGTGCCAATTTTTCCTAACATTTACAACTGTCGATAACGTGGGGCTCAATGATCCTAGCCCCGCAACGCTAACGATTGTCGTGCAACCCGCCGTGCAGATTACAAATCCGAAAAGTGGTTCCACGGTCAAGGGTAGTATCGATCAGCGCAAAAGTCAGCGGCCCGAACACCTTTACGTTTATGGTTGACAACAAGGTCCTGAGCACAAAGGCGGTCAACGGTAGCAGCGCGTCGACCAGCTGGAACACAAAGGGAACACCGGGCAAGCATGCTCTGACTGTCAGCGTCACCGGCTCCAACATCACGGACCCCGCGGGGAATACGGGCGGCACGAGTGAGCCAGTGACAGTAGCGCATTAGTATCTCTAGAGTTAACCGAACAGACAGCGAATTGGCGTGATCGGTAGTTGGTACCCGACTTCTGGAGAGAAGAATGGTGGCAGTCAAGCGATTGAGCCGGCGGACTGCCTGAGGATAGCCAGCGGATTTTGGCAGAAGGGTTTGTTAAATTGCGGTCGCAATTCCAATTTCTTCTAGCTGGCGACAATAGCTGAAACCGCCCTAATTATTTCGTGTGTGTGTCAGTTATGGTGACCGTAATTATATGGTTACTCAAAGTTCAACAAACTTTCTCCCTGTTAGAAGAATTATAGTAATACTATAAATTGAGAGCTGCCACCCTCACAAAGGATTGACACTGGCGGATCAAGAGTAGCAAAATCATAACTATATGACCGATCTAGGTAAAGTCTTGACGAGGGTTCTCACGTCTAGCGTCGCGGCGATAATCGGGAGCAATTCGCTAATCGGCGTTCCACTAATCGGCGTTCCGCGGATCGGTGTTGCTTAACCATCTATTTCTACGTTGCGTTCATTAAACTGCAGGAGTCGGGGCGCTGAGCTGGGAGTGCCGGCAAATAGTGGGCGGACCGGGAGGCTGTCACGATGGATCATTACAGTGTCAGTCTTCGGGGCGCTATGGTACCTGTTGATTGATCGCTTGAGTCAGTTTTGGGCAGTGGAATTTGAGTACAGTTTCGGATGGGTGGTTCCTGTACTGTGCTTGTATCTATTCTTTATCCGTTGGCGTAGCCGGCCGGAGGCCCAGCCTCCCGCTGGGGGGTGGGTGAGACTTATTTTTGGCTTAACCGCTTTTGGGCTGTTTCCGACGTGGTTAATAGGACAGGCGAATTCAGACTGGCGGGCAGTCGTTTGGTTGCTGATGGCCGAAGTGGTCGGCTTGTCGCTCTATACAATTTATTGGATGGGAGGCAAACCGTGGTTGCGCCACTTTGCTTTCAGCATCTGTCTGATAGCGACAGCGACGCCGTGGCCGACTTTTCTGGAAAGTAAGATTGTTCACGTACTAACGCAGTTATCAACAGTCCTGACAGTTGGTGCCCTTAAGCTATGGCACATAGATGCTGTGCGGCACGGGAATCTAATTGAGTTGCGGACAGGGATTGTCGGATTGGACGAAGCTTGTAGCGGTATTCAATCGCTTCAGGCGTCAGTGATGATGACGCTATTTCTGGGGGAATTGTACCAAACGACCATCAGACGGAGGGTCGCGTTGCTGATAAGCGGGGCTGTCGTGGCTTTTGTTTGCAACGGGGTTCGAACGTTCTCGCTCACCGCTATAGCGGCTAGTGGTGGCCCTGAGTCCGTTGCTAATTGGCATGATCCGCTCGGTTACGTCCTGATGGCGGCTTGCTTCCTTGGTGTCATCGCCGTATCGCGTGTTATTTCGGGACCGCTACCGGTCATTGCACCGGCTTCGAGTGCATCATCGCCGACAAGTTTTCCTTACGGGATGATCGTTTCTCTTGGGGCGTGGATTCTTTTCTTCTGGGCCGGGACCGAGCTCTGGTACCGCCTACATACTCCGGCTCAGGCAGCTCAATGGTCGATTGTCTGGCCTATCCACAAAGCGGAGTTTGCTGACATCCCGTTCTCTAAAACGGAACTGGACAAGCTTGAGTTCAACAAAGGACGTGGCGCTGAATGGACCGAAGCAGACGGCAGTCGTTGGGTAGCCTACTTCTTGAAGTGGGCCAAGGGCCCAAGTTGGTCTCGGATTCTTGCTCGGGGTCATCGACCCGAAGTTTGTTTTCCGGCAGCCGGTTACAAAGCGTGCGGAGATCATGGTATGATCGAAGTCGAAACGGAGGGCGTATCCATTCCTTTTCATGCGTTGGATTTCGACGATGGAGGCCGCAAATCGTACGTGTTTTTCTGCCTTTGGGAAGATGGGGTGAAAAGTTCGGACGTCTCTTGGCACGATGACCGATGGACTCAGTTCACGAGGCTTCGTTCGGTCTTACTTGGAGAACGGAGTTTGGGCCAACAAACGCTTGAGATCGTGATTTCCGGCTATGACAGCTCCGAACAGGCCGTGGCTGCTTTCCGGCGCGAGATAGTGACATTGATCAACCCGGGGAGAGATCTTGATGCCTCCGGTTCTCTGGTTGTGCCACAGGTCGCCAAGCGGCAATGATGCTCGTCCAAAGCAGGACGAGTGATCGATCGGCGACCGCCAGCCATTTCGTGCTTCCCCATAAAAAATAGGAGCCGCCAAAGGCAGTTTATTGAAACCGCCAGTCCATTTATCAGGGTAGAACTAATAGTCAGAGACTCGCTATGAATGCTCACTTCTTCATTCGCGCGGTTAGATCACCCTTTGCAGCGAAGTGGGTCGCAATCAACGGCTCCGTAAAAGTAATCCTGCTTTGCATCTTAGTTGTTGCGTGGCAAAAAGCAGCAGCCCAACCTCAAGTAACAGGCCAATGGGTAACGCTACCTTACCTCATGCCAATCAACCCGATTCGGGTGGACTTGTTACGCAACGGCAAGGTGCTGATCGTTGCCGGATCGGAGAACGAGGCAGATAACGACAACTCGGTATCAGCCGTCTGGGATTTGGCTGCCCAGACCGTCACCGTTCAACCAATGCTCTGGGACGTGTTCTGCAATGGCGGGACGTTTTTTGAAGATGGTCGATGCATGGTTGTCGGCGGGACGGTACAATACGACCCCTTTTATGGTGATCCTCGGATAACTGTCTTCGACCCGGTGACGAACCAGTTCAACCAATTGCAAAGCATGGCGAATGGCCGGTGGTACGCGACCGCCATCACTTTGGGAGATGGACGTGTTTTGGCCTGGTCTGGTCTCGACGAGACCGGCAACACGAATCAGACCACCGAAATTTACCAGGTTGGGGTTGGTTGGAGTCCGCCCTGCGACCCGGGTTTTACCCCACCCTTGTACCCTTGGCTACATCTCCTTCCCAACGGTCTTGTGTTTTATTCGGGGAGTACACCGAGTTCGGATTTCTTCGACCCGTCTCAAGCAGATCCAAACGTGATAGGTTCGGGATGGACATTTGGTCCAGCCCATTATTACGGTCTAGATCGCACTTATGGAACCTCCGTTCTATTACCGCTGCTTCCCCCTGATTATACGCCGCGTGTAATGGTTATGGGTGGGGGCATTCCGACTGCAACAGCAACGACAGAAATTATTGACCTCTCCCAAGACAACCTGGCCTGGGCGCCTGGTGGTGATATGCCCTCGGGAGCTCGCGTCCAGATGAATGCTGTGCTGCTGCCAAATGGAAAGGTTTTGGCGCTCGGCGGATCAGTCACAAATGAAGATCCAACCACCGCGACATTGGGAGCCGATCTGTATGACCCGGCCACCGGAGTCTGGTCCTCAGCCGGCACATCCAGCTACCCGCGGCTGTACCACTCAGTCGGGCTGCTTCTCCCGGACGGAACGGTCGCGGTGGCGGGCTCGAATCCAGAGCGCGGAACGTACGAAGAGCATATCGAGATTTATTCGCCGGCCTACTTATTTGCAGCGGACGGAAGTATGGCTGTACGACCGGTCATTAGCAAGACCCCCGCGAAGATCGGCTATGGCGCTGGCACGTTCCAAGTAAAAACTGCGGACGCTGCCAATATCGCATCGGTGGTCCTGGTAAGGCCAGGCTCAGTGACACACGCGTTTAATATGGAGCAGCGAGTGGTCGGCCTCTCGTTTACGTCGTCATCCGGCGCACTAGCGGTAAACTTACCGCCGAATTCGAACGTGGTTCCGCCTGGCTATTATATGCTATTTCTGCTGAATAATGGGGGCGTGCCTTCGGTGGCGAGCTTTGTTCAGGTAATCGATAACCCTACCGATCGGCGTCCCACAGCCAGGATAACCGCGCCTGCAGCCGACCTGACCATCAAGGCCGGTCAGACGGTCAAGTTTAGGGGGAGCGCCGGTGACTCCGATGGCTCCGTTTCGGCCTACTCATGGTACTTTCCGTCTGGGACCCCAAACACCAGCACACTGTTGAATCCAGGGAGCGTCAAGTTTTCGACCGCTGGAACTTCCGTCGTATCGCTGACTGTGCTGGATAACTTGGGAATCAACAATCCGAGTCCTCCGACCCGCACGATCCATGTGCAACCCGCTGTGCAAATTACGAATCCGAAAGCCGGGTCAACCGTGAAGGGCAAGGTTACGATCAGAGCCAAGGTTACTGGCGGGGTCGGCGATTCGAATACCTTTACGTTTAAGGCGGACAACACGGTCCTGGATACGATTACGACCACTGGCACGACTGCACCCTGCCAATGGAATACGCAAAACCAAGCCTCAGGCCCGCACACGCTGACGGTTAGTGTCACCTGCTCCGAGATCAACGATCCCAGCTCGAATACGGGGAGCGTGAGTGAGCAGGTAAACGTAGAGTGACTTTGACCCAATATAGATTTGCCGCTTTCCTGAGCGAAGCTCGCAATTGGGCCTTGTCGCTAGTGCTACGAACAGGTAAAAGACTCTGCCATCGAGCTTCTCTCCGTCATGTATCGGGAAAGACATTCACCGGCAACCTCCATCGTCTTGGCTTTGTTTTCATTCGCCCTAACCGCGCTGGGGCAACAATCGTTCGGGCAACAATCGATCAGAACGCCAGAGGCACCGCTGTATCAAAGCTTTGAACCGAGTCCCTCTCGGACTAGTTTCGTTCACCTGGGACCATTTTCCGGGAACGCTGATGTGGGCATTGGGTACAGCTTTACGGACAACTCAAATCTTACTGAAAGCGACAAAATCTCGCTGAATCAAGTCTTTGAGCAGCTCGATCTTGAATTAGCCTGGGTGCTGAGTCCGTTCAACCGAATTGATCTGATAATTGGTGGGCAGCTTCAGGAAAATTTTTACTCTAGCGGGACTAATGCACTAAACCTCCTTATCCTCCCTGGTTCGGAGATCCGTCTCCAGGCTAAAGTCGGCGACGTTTTACTGCAAGCCTTCGAGCAATTCGCTATCACTCAAGATCCTGTCTCGGACGCAACCGTTGCCGGTCAAACCAATTTGAACCGTCTTACTAATACGGTCGGCGTGAGTGCGCTGGCTTCTTTGTCTCACGTGAATTTAGAGCTACAATTCGATTACACCTACAGCGACAACCTGAGCGGCTCTACTCTTCCCACTCAAGAGGGTGGCGACCTGCGAAATAGTCTCCATTTGGGAACCAGGCTCGGTATCGAAGCTGGGCCTACTTTGAGCTATGGCTTAGCAGGTGATGCCAGCTATAACACCGGCGCTGGAGAAGCCGATACCAATGTCCTAAGCGGAGGAGTTTTTGTTCGAGGGCGCGTTACTTCTTTGCTTTCCGTTGATGCCGGCGCCGGGATTTTGGTGGGCTCTGGGCCAGGAGCCGGCAAACCTGGATACTATGCCTACCTCTCTGCTCGCCACGAATTCAGTCGCACTTTGCGAATGTTGCTTGGAATCAGGCATGACTCCGAGTTTTCTTCGGGTTTAGGCGTTTCCGAAAGCAACAACTTTAATCTCACTGCTCAAGTTGATCTGACTCGTCGATGGTCAGTCGCTGTGAGTCCGTTTCTGAATTTCGGCTCTGTGATCACCGGTGAGCTTCCGGGAGCGTATACTCAGTACGGGATTTCTGTCGATTCAAGCTATGCATTAAGTAAACGCCTTAACGCTACCTTCAATTACCGGTTTGCCAAACGGGACGGAAGCGGGAGTTCAGTGAACGGCGGGTCAGTGAACGGCGGATCACAGAACTATACCCAAAATTACTTCAGTGTCAGTCTAGTCTACCGTTTTTAAGGCTGTACAAGCCGCTGCGATTTTGTTTACCATAATTAGTGGCAACACTGGAATATTAGTATTGACTAAAAAAAAGAGGCATATCGGGGCTATCAAGGTAGTTGTGTCTGCTGAAGCGACGAAATACGCTGACAGCCGACTCGGTGGTTTTTATCGGGTCTTACTGATTATCGCTAATAGTCTTGGGCGAAAGGGCATCGATCGGCGGATAAGCCCGAGCCTAATGGCGGCAGCTTCCGAAGATGGTCCGTTCTTGACCGGGGCGGCAGCAGGGGGCTATCGCATTAACTACAAGACTTGTCATTCCGACAAACTTTCTACCCTCTGGTTATGCAAAAGAAATTTATAAAAAATAGTAATACACAACGTTCCAGGCGCCAGGACGGGACCGGAACTGAACCAAACGAACCAGGGAATCCGGTCAAGCAAAAAGACAAAGGTCGATCCAACCTGGCTCGGTGGCAGATCTTGTGGGTTGTAGGGGCATTTTCGCTGGCGCTTCTCGGTAGTGGTTGCCAGAACTATAAAAGCGAGACATTGCCAGAAGGCGCTACGGGTCAACACCCCGGGCTACTGGCAGCGGGCGATACGATTAGGATCACGTTCACGACGGCGCCGGAGCTCAATCAATCTGAGAAAATAGAATCCGACGGTCGAGTTAGCTTGCCGCTGGTTGGTCAGGTTTATGCCATTGGGAAAACTACTAAGCAACTGCAGGACGAACTGACTAACTTGTATAAGTCACAGTTGCAGGATAGCGAGGTGACGGTGACTTTAGAAAGCATTACCATTCCTGTCGTGGTTTCAGGCGAAGTACAAAAGCCTGGCAAAGTCGTTTTCGAACGTCCAGCCACCGTCTTGGAAGCGATTATGGAGGCAGGCGGTTTCACTGCTTATGGTGATCCGAAAACCATATCGGTTATTCGGCAGGTAAACGGAGTACAACACACTCAAATTGTCGACTTGAGCAAAGTCCTTCGTGGTGTGCCTAGCCGCGTGATGTACGTGAGTGCAGGCGACGTAATTTACGTTCGGCCAAGATTCATCAGTTTCTAAGAAATACGGGCGTCGCTTACATTGCTCCCGGGACCGGTAGCAATCCGCTAAGGCGTTCCTATTCGACGCTGGCTATAAACAAGGTCTCTGTTTCTTTTGTTGTGACGCAGGCAGGCTGATGTGGGCGATCATTAGCACCGGCGTCGGGTGATTCTCTTTTGTTCCATTCATCTCCCAATTGCTGTCGATGTATATCAGTTAAAACAAAACGAAACGTTGAAATAAAAAAAATGATCAAACTCAGTCGCGTCTTCCTAGGGATAGGAGTGATCGTTGTTTTCGGTATAAGTAGCTCCTTAGCTTATCAGGTCCTAACTAACCACAACAACGCTGCGCGGACAGGACGCGTTTCGAGCGAGACACAGCTAACACCTGCCAATGTTTTCGGTCTGAAAATTTTGTTTCAAAAGGCAGTGGATGGACAAGTCTATGCGCAGCCGCTGTGCGTGACGAATCAATTGGTTTACAAGAATGGGGTTTCGGCCGGTAGACATAGTATAATAATCGTTGCGACCGAGCACGGCTCAGTTTACGCCTTTGATGCGAAAGATGGGACACTTTATTGGCAAGTCTCCTTACTTGATCAGGGATGTAGTCCGGTACAAGCTTCCGACCCGAACCTAAATGGTTGCGGCGATTTGGTGCCAGAGATTGGCATAACCGCTACGCCGGTTATTGACCCGTCCGCGGGTCCACATGGGCGAGTCTTCGTGATAATGATGGAGACAGATGGCCAGGGAAACTACAACCATAAACTCCACGCGCTGGATTTGGCCACGGGTGAGGACGCGCTAACGCCAGCTGTTATGTCAGGTTCAGTTTCAGGTCAGGGTCCAGCGACGACTTTTGTTGCAATAAAGGAGCGCACTCGCGCTGGGTTGCTGCTGTCGAACGGTGTGATCTATGTCGCTTTTGGTGCTTTTTGCGACCCCGATGTGTTGCCGTATGCTGGATGGTTACTTGGTTATAAGGAATCGGATCTTACCCAGGTAGCAATATTTAGCGATAACCCAAACGGGGCGCCGCCCAGTCATTATCTAATAGACGGTTCGGGTGGTGGCATTTGGCAAGCCGGGTTGGGCCCGGCTGCAGACGGAAACGGAAATATTTACGTAGCGACCGGGAATGGCCCTTTCGATCAGACATTGAATCATGGCTTCCCTGCTAACAAGGATTATGGAGATACAGTGCTTAATCTATCATCCAAGAATGGACTGAGTGTGGTTGACTATTTCACTCCGTACACTCAACAACAGGATGCGGACGCGGACGTGGATCTCGCGTCCGGTGGGGTTGTCCTTCTTCCTACTATCGTTGATAGCAATGCAAAGGGACACCATCTATTAGTGGTTGCCGGTAAAGACAAAAATATTTACCTACTGGACCGTGGTAACCTCGGGAAATTTAATGGCGCGCAGGATAAGGTTTATCAGGAGCTTCTTGGTGTGAATGGAGGTGGGTCGTGGTCATCACCGGCGTATTTTAATGGCTCGATATATGTTGCTGCAATTAACAGCACGCTCAAGCGCTTCCAGTTTGACTTCTCGAATCCGAACAAGCCTCTTCTGAATCCGACCCCGGCTGCTCAGACTGCACAAGCCTTCAACTACCCCGCATTTACACCCTCGATATCTTCCCATGGGAAACAAGACGCCATTGTCTGGGGGTACGAATACAGTAAGTGGAACGCAGTACTACACGCATACGACCCGTCTACGCTGAAAGAACTATATAACAGCGGCACTTTACTCGGCGTCGGGGTGAAGTTTGCGGTTCCCACGATCTGCAACGGACGCGTGTATGTGGGTACTTCAAATTCGTTGGTTGCATTCGGGCTTTAAATTGACAGACACGGTCACTTTAGGGGGCATCGATTGAATGCCTCCCCGGGAGTCGAAAACAACGAAACAGCTCTACTTTGAGCGCGGCGGAGACAGCCTCGATGAACTTGAACAATTTTGCACTCTTTGGGGTGTGCTCCGCCCTGATTCTTTCCGGGTGTACCACCACGAAACCTGAGAACGTCACATACGATCCTAAAGCTAAGACTACGATCGTCACGGGCAAAGAAACGACCATTTCGCCCCTCGCAGGGGCTGTACGAACGGTATTTCTGAAGGCCGAAATCTCTCCCGGCAACACTGGGCTATATCTAGTGGTATTGTATATCTCGTCCGATGGGTGGTTGTCGGCGGACGAGGTGTGGGATTCTTCCGGCGCCAAACTCGAGGGATTTCGTGGGAGCGACGAAAAGTTCGCGATCAAATTTGGCCAAGTAACCAAAGAGACTTATTACATTCATCTGAGCCCGCACTATCTTGAAGCGCACCGCAAATCTGGAATCAGCATCCGCCTGCAAGGGGCAAACGGTACATTGGCTGCCACTCAACCCGCGACCTTAGTTGAGGGATTCTTGGCAAACCTTGATGCGGCCCAAAAGAGATTAGAGGGCGACGTGATAGTGAAAGACGTGGTTCCTGAAGCCCCCAAGCGACGGTTCAGCGGTTTGAGGCGACGGCCCAAATCGAGCTAAGTTGGGCCAACAAGGATTCGTTAGAGACTTTGCAGATGCCGTGTTTCGGTCGGCGATTTAACTTGGAAAAAGCAGACATAACTTTTCTCCTGGTAGTAAACTTTAAGCGATACTGTGGCCGTCGCCGGCTCCAACGTCACGGTCCCCGCTGGAAATACGGGTAGTGCGAGTGAGCAGGTGACAGCAAGGTATAAAACCAAACTAGCCCTCCAAGTACCAGTAGCAGCAGGTCGAAGACGCTGAAGGCATCAACGTCGAGGGAATCAACATATTCACGTTGGGGCTACGTGCCGAAGAAGCGCATCAGTATTTC
>Ga0207129_1052_pt1 | contig 29570 bp, 30 predicted proteins | sample Alteio_BWMinHeat_15_FD_153517 | JGI IMG/M metagenome (GOLD analysis project Ga0207129, IMG submission 153517) | Enriched cells from forest soil in Barre Woods Harvard Forest LTER site, Petersham, Massachusetts, United States -... | ecosystem: Environmental > Terrestrial > Soil > Temperate forest >... | reverse complement strand
CTTCGAATTCCCCCGCTTCGTTTACCTGTCGACGCATTGCAGGTGCTTTATCAGCTCCGGCTTGGTTTACGATTCCGCCAAGCCGAAGTACTATTTTGCTCACAAAACGTTCTAAAAGCGTTTATTAGACGTTCCCCCTAAGCCGATTTAGTGATATAGCTAGGCTAGTAATCAGTTCATTAACGATGACAACTGAATCAAATAAACTTATGCATAAGAAGATAGAGGCTTTAATTGAGTTGTACGGGGAATGGATGAGCCAGAAATGGCTACCGTTGTTAGACTTCAAATATACATATGACAGTGAAAGTTACTACAATCCGACTTTCAGACAATTTATGAAGTCAGGTGGGGTATATCTGATTGGTGATGAGATATATTCAGCGGTGTACGTTGGTGAAAGTAAGTATCTATCTTATAGAATACGGGATCAAATGAATCCCAAAAAGAGTGAGATAATTCACAAGTTACTTGCTGATTGGAGATCAAAAGAAGCGGCTGATTACTTTAGTAATAAGAAGCATTTTGTTAAGATCCTAGAAGTAAAGGACGATTGGAGATTAAGGGTAGCTTTAGAAAATCTGGCAATTTATTTGCTAGAACCAAAAGTCAACAAATACGGGGACAGGGAGTCCAAAGCTAATTGAGCGCTATGATGTGTAACAAACGTAGGAAAACATTAGCGAATACTGGGCGACGAACGAAACAGCTTCGACATTAACAACACTAAAACAAGGAAACTAAGTCATTAGATCCAGAAGTCTTCTTTAAGAACCCTGGTCTAATGAGTTTTATTGCTGACTGGATCGCAATTGTGCTCGCTGTGCCCATACTGTCGTTTCATTTTTCCTAAATCCATAATTCCCTCGATAACCGTGCGGTCAGCTTCCCAATAATCGTAATCAATCCGAAGTAAATCGTTTAGATCTGTCACCGGCTCGCCGTCGGTCTGAATCCAACTCGGGCTCATTTTCCAAGAGTCAACCTTACCGGCTACACCGATTAATTGTGCCTGCCATCGTTCGGACGCTTTCATTCCGGCGTCATCAGCATGGGCAAAGATCCTGACCCGTTTGCGTCTGAAAGCGAGCAATGCCTCGTGTGCAATACCCAATGCCGCCGAACTCATGCACACTGGCGCTACCTGATTCTCAACGTTACTCGCCCAAGCGTGGCCAAATGCCGCAAGAAAGTCCGGGCCACCTTCGCATAGAGCGACTGCCGGATACTTATCCGCTTCCATGCAACCAATGGGCCACTTAGCGCTGCTGCCGGGTAAGAGAACAACCTTAGCGTCATCTTCCCATTTGCCGCCGTTGGTTTTCCGGGCCGCGTAACATTTACGGCTCTTGTCTGTGACCACAAAAGCCTGATTCCCTTTCAGTTCAGCCGTCCAGAGAAAGCCCCTGGCTACGGCAATCCGTAGAGCATCCGGACTAATCGACCGCAGTCTGCTAATAGCGGCTAGCTCGTCCGAGGATGGCACCCGTAACGGCGGGTGATATTGCGCCTTTGGTTCCGCTGGCGCAACTGACGGCGCGATGATGGGGCCGGAACCCTGAACCATCGCTAACAGATCGAGAAATGCCTGCCGGGGATTGCAACCGGTAGCCCGCATATAAAAATTGAAAATGTCGCCGCTATCGCCTGTACCATGATCAAACCAAACCTGACCATCACGGCTTACAGAAAACGAAGGATTTTTGTCTTCCCGCCACGGGCAGCGGCATTCGGACCATTTCCGGGGAAAAGCACCGTAGAGCTTTTCCCAGACCAGCGGGATAGTAACGCCAGCTTTAACTTGCTGGCTCAAGGTACTATAATCTCTTTTACAATACATCTTCATAACCTGTTATGTCTGCTTAAAGAATGTTGCCGCTTCAAAGGACTTGATCTACTTAGGATGAAGCGGAAGATCTATGATTGATTTTCCTTAAGTCTACTCCTCCCTAAGTAGATCCCTTCAATAGCGCGATAGCCAGGAGGTCAAGTCCTGGCGATAGCGCAAGCGATTCGGATAAATTGTCTAACGAATCGTTATCTTTACTGAACTCTTCTTATTAAACTCTTTCTTTAAACTCTTATATTATACTCTATGTTCCAAGCTTCCCTCGGGGATTTGCACCTATACATGGAAACTTGCCACCTAGAGATGGAAAACTCCCATCTAAAGATGGCGTTTCTGCATCCTAAAATGGGACTCGATCATCGTGCTTTTCTTTAAGAGGAGCGGTCTTCTTTTCAGGATTTCGCCACTCGGGCAGCACTACCCATTCGTGCTTTCCACGTTTTCGGCTCTTGTTCGCTATAAACCTATTCGTGGAAAGCTTCCTTAACATGTTACCTGCACTGTTGGGCTTATCCAGACCTAACCAGTGAGCTAATTGTGCGTCACTAACAAAAGCATAACCGTACTTCTTCATGAGCACGTTTAGTAGACCCATGCAGCACCGTTCATTTGGGCTTAAGTCCCGGCAGTTGGCTACCTTCTTATTAATGTAATAGGCTGGGCATTCGTCCCTAATCTCTACACCCCACCTCGTAACCTTACCGGCGATTAAACTTTCCCAACTTGAAACTTGACTTTGCATCGTGACTGTGATAGTTACAGATACTGTAACTCTACTTTAATCCCCTCGATTAAACAGATCTGGCGACGGTTGACAGTACCGTCGCCTTGTTTGTTTCTAGCTATTAAATCTTCCAGCGTAACACAACGAAGCATCGCTACCCTGCCGCCTTAGACAATATATCTCCTCCAACACCAGCTCCTTGTCGCGGGAGAGAATAACCTCCCGCTGCTGTTCCCTGTCGTAGTAGCCGAAAAAGCCGGAACCAGTCTTGACCAATTCGTAGCGATCCAGTTCACCCTTCGGAATATCGCCCAGCCCGAGCGGTAACTTACTAGTAGCCCGACTACCGGATTCATTCTGCTCCTCGTCGCTGTCATCGTCTATTGCATTTGGGGCGACATCGGCCTCTTTTTCCGCAGCTCTGCCGTTGCTTTCTTGAGCGATCTTCTCTTCCGTAATCAAACCAGCGCTCACGGCTTCGCGAAGGAGGCGACTGCCGGTCGCCTCAGACATGTTCAATTTCAAAAGTTCCACTCGTGCTGCCACGGGCATTTGGAAACCGGCAATGATCCGGTAATAACGTTTACCACTGCGCGTTAGGCCGGTTAAAAGTGCCCGAACTGTCGGTTCGTCTAATGATCTTTTGCTAGACATTGCCGTTCCCTATTTTGGCGACTGCAGTCTGATGCTGGCGCTAGTCGATGAACTCGAAGTGATCCGCCACCTGAGCGATAAAGCGGCCTTGCCCCCACAGTTGAGTTGCCATCCTAGGTAACCGATCTACGATCACAATGACTTTCCCGGTGGCGGTATGCAGCAGTTCGCCCAGGGCGAACCAGTCTTTGATGTACCTCTCCAGTGATGCGGGGCTAACTCGTATTGTATTTCCGAAGATCGGATCAACCTCGGTAAGCCCGCGCTTACTGCGCGAAAACTTAAATTTGGTCCCGGTTCGGTCGGCCTGGTTTGCGGCCATGATAAAGACACGGCCAGCCGTGTCGCCAGCATCACCACCGCGAACGACCAATAATTTCCGGCCACCTACCGATAATAAGCCATCAAGCCCGAGCTGGACCTCGGCAGGGTCGGTAATACTGAGAACACCCTGGCTGTTTTTTCGGATTGATTTTGATTCCATCCACTGAACTACGCGATGGATCATCGGACGATGGGGAATCGAGCCGGTCAGGGTTGCCTTCAGTCCCACCCGATCTCTTGCGGGTATGGTGGCATAGTGAATAACTTGTGTGCTATCTCGTGCACATCCCAGTAACCGGCGTGCAGTTCAGCATGGCAGTTGGCGCATAGAAGGGCGCACTTATCCAGCTCGCGATAGATTTCGAGCTGGGTACGCCCTATCCGCGCATTGCGGTTCTGTTCGGCGTGGTCGCTTCCCGTGGTTAGCGGCAAGCGCTTAGCCCCAAGGTGGTGGAAGTGCAGCGCCTGGACGCACCAGTCGTAGCCACAACGCATACACTGCTCACCACGATAGGTAACCCACCGCCGTTTTTGGGGTTCACCGGGAGCTGCCAACATCTATGAAAGTGAAATAACCACCTGTTTGGCTAAGAATCTCTTTTAGGCCAGAAATGGCTCTAGCGGCAATTCCCTTATCAATCTTAGGTCCGGTGTGTTCGGTCCACCCGACAACTTCTCTTAGTACTGGTTCAAACCCAAAATAATCCATCGTGTCCCAGATGCGCCGCATTAACTGATCCTCTTTGCTTTCCGGGGTTACGTCTTCTACCGCATGAGCCACGGCATCGATGCCGTGCTCTTCAATTAACGCCGTGATGGCTTGTTCTACCTGACTTGGTTCTTCGTTCATAGTCGCCTACTCTCTATTCAAACGGACCTGCATCATTCGCCTCGATTAGAAAAACAGTCCTACACTGAGCATTTTCCTTGTACTCGTTAAATAATTCTTGTTCTTGTTCGGGTGTTGGCTCATCCTCATCATCTTTCAGGTAGTACTCGATGTTTTCATGAAAATGCTCCCTGAATTGTGCTTCGTTGGCGTAAGTCTCGACATCTTGTCCTTCAGGTGCGACAAGATATGATTGGTCGACTGAATACACCGCACGGAAGTTGGTGTGAGATCTGTACGGATGTTGGATGACCACATCCATATCATCGGGTAATCCTTGGATTGCCTGTTTTAGCTCTTTGACTATCATGTTAGCTATGACTCCTTTGATCGGACTTCTGTAAGTTTGGCTAGGATTCTGTCCAACTGTTGATCCAGTTCGTCTAGGTTTGTCTCGTCGTCTGAGATCGCTCTTAAGTTGTCGGCTATGTTGTTTGTTAGATCGTTGAGCGTTTCTAGCTCTGTATCGGTCGGGCACTGATCATTTATGATTTTTAGGTTTCCTGCGATGTTGCTGGTCACCTCGTTTAGTTCATTTAACTGATCATCGGTTAAACAATTGTCTTCGATGTACTTTAGGTTGGAAGCGATGTTAGCAAGTTCCTCTTGATCGGGTAATGATTGTTCTATCATTGATTGTCTTTCGTTTTTAGTGATGGAAATCATTCGAAAATTTGCAGGCGATGCTCTCGGTGAGCATGATATTTGGAAATAGGTCCAGATCTACCCATGAGAGTAGAATCATCCTCGGACTCGGTTTTGGGAGCCCCTCCTTTTGGGGCTCCTAACCCGCGCCACTAAACTGGGCAACTTGCCTCTATTGGGAAGCATTAAAGCTAGAATTGCCAGCGCCAAAATAGCGGCGACTTTCGACGAGTACCACGAAAGTTTTACGATGGCAAGGGGAGATTACAACAATAAAGCGTAGCGTTACCGAAACCTCAGCGCTGAGGTTTTCTGTGAAAGATTTCACAAGCCGCTGACTACTCTTCCGTGGCAACCAAGGTAGGCTGCGGCTTGGGCGAGGCTGTAGAGCTTTTGAGGTGCAGGCTGCACCTCCGAGAGAAGAGCTGTCATAAGAAAATAGATGAATTGCTTTAACGAGCCGGAACCGATTGTGAATAACATCCTTCGGCTTCGGCAAATTCCCGAGCTCACCTGAACGCCGACGAAATCAGTTACGTCGGCCCACAGCAAATTCAGCCCGGACTGTTGTGTGAATAAAGAAAAAATGAACAAAAAAAGCGGTGCCGCCGAATGAGCAGACACCGCTTGTGAGGAAGTGTGCGAAGCTTTACCGCAGGTTAAATGTGCCTTTTGCCCAGTTTACCGTCTCCTCGATGGACGGTTTATCCCAAAGGAAAAGCTTTTCACGCTTGCCAATGACGACGAATCGATAGCCGCCGTTACTAAAGGCGATGCGAGCAGCCATAGCTTCCAAATTAAAGTAGCAGTCAATCCGCGTGACTCTGCGGCGGATCTCTTCCCGCAGCCGTAACCGGCATTCGTTGTTCTCGCTGGAGCGAGCCAGAGCGAGCAGCTCTTTCGGACGGTAGAGAGCCTCCGTTTTGGATTCCTCTTGGCTAATTCTGGTTTCTAATCGGCTTCGCTCGTCTATTAGCGAGGCGAGACGTTGCTGAGCCTTAACAATGATAGCGGCGAAAAGCTGAACCTCTTCAGCCGGTAAATCCGGGTTCTCCATGTCCAAGGTACGGCGCGCAATCAGGCGCTCTGCTTTATCGATCTCAGTAAGCGCCGTATTGAGCTTGTTACGGACAATCCCCAGATCTGGGGTTTCCTTTTGGCCTGCAATCTTTTTCCAATCAAGATCCGCAATGAACCTCAGAAAAGCGGCCTCGAACCGAGCATATCCGATCCGGTGAGATTTCCTCTTCGGAGCGAATTTAGACACGAGTGCTGAGGAATGCCGCTGGTTATCTGGACCTCGGTAATGAAGCGGGCGTTCTCCATCCGCGTCAAAGATTAGCCCCTGGAATAAATTTGCCGCAGTGTCCGAATTTCTGGCTCCGGTATGTGGACGCTTGTTTCCATCGCTACAGAGCGCGTTCTTTGCGTTCAGCAGTTCCTGCACTTTATCGAAGATTTTTTGTTCAATGATTTGCGGAAACTTCATGATCGGTTCTCCGGCCACCGTATGTTCGCCGAGCACGGCGCGGTTACGCATCGTGCGCGTAATCGCCATAACGCTGTAATCCCATTTCGGCAGAGTTTGCGCGATCCGTTTTGCGCCGAGGCCAAGCGAAGCCAGCCGAAAGATCTCTTTCACCAGTTTCACCTTTTCGGGAATCACGGCAAAGCCACCTTCGTTCTTTTTGATCCAAAATGGAACGGTCGTGCTCCAGTTTGGCATCATCTTTTTCTTGCCAAGAGCGGAACCGATTAGTTGGGATTTTCTTTCTGACTCCCGAAATGCTCGGGAAAGTTCCACGTCAACGATGATCGAGTCTTCGTTTCGATTTTCCCATCCGTAGGTCAGCTTTTTTGCGATATTGACCACGTGGACATCAACCCCGTTGTCCACGATCTGCTCTAACAGCTTCCGCGCAATCTTCGGACCTTGGCGAGAGATACGGTCGAGGTTCTCCGCGATCAAGATTGACCCTCTGGAGACGGAGCCACCCTGAATTGCGGCGAGAAATCGGCCCAGGTTCCCACGTTTTCCCACATGCTTCCCGGTAAATGCGCTCACGCCCGAATCGGTGAACGTCTCGTCTAGGGGGATACCGAGATCGGCAATCTCACGATTGTACCAATCTCGGGCGATCTGCATCTGTCGCTCTAAGCTGTCGCCATCAGTCTGCGCAGCGCTCGAAAATCGTTTGTACGAGTACGCGGCTTTCATCAACAGACAATATACAGCCTATAAGTATTTCACGCAACAGACTCTGTTGAACAGGCGGCTCCCGCGAATGATCCCAGAGCGTGGCTTGTCTATTTGGTGGACGTGAATGAACCAATCGAGGCGAATCCTGGACGAAACGTCGCGTTGGGTAATTTGCGGGAGCCGCTTGTTTAACCCGATGTTTCGACTTCCTCGCGCCGGCACAAATGGTCGAGGTCCTTGGTCGCAAGCTAAACCGGCCCCCTCCCAGCTCCGGATGAGCGGGAGCTCGTCCCTACCGGTGAATTGACTCGTCTCGCGTCTGACCTGACGTTGCTGCCGATGGCCTGCATCCGACTGGATAGCGGCCAGTCTTCTCAAAAATGGACCGAATCACCGGAAAATCGTTTGCCACTCGCTCGGAAGTAATCGCGAAGAACGGGATGGCAGCTACTGCACAACCTTTGGCAACCGAAGTTGCCATCGATGTCCTCAGGAAAGGCGGATCGGCGGTTGACGCAGCCATCGCGGCGAATGCGACGCTTGGATTAATGGAGCCGGTCAATTGTGGAATCGGCGGTGACCTTTTTGCAATTGTGTGGGATGCGAAGAGTCAGAAGTTATATGGCATCAACGGCAGCGGCCGTTCACCAAAAGGACTTTCCTATGACCAGATGAAAGCGGAGTTGGCCAAACTCGGGCTAAAGGAAATCCCTAAGTTCGGCAGGCTGAGTATCAGTGTTCCCGGAGCAGTCGATGCCTGGTTCGAACTGCACAATCGCTTCGGGAGACGGCCGATCCAAGAGAACCTGGCGCCGGCGATTCAATATGCTACCGAAGGATTTCCAGTAACGGAATACGTCGCCTATCTGTGGCAACGGAATCTGCCGGTGCTGGCGCAGGAACCCGGCGCTATTTTAAAGACATACTCGATTAACGGATCACCGCCCAAAAAAGGGGACGTCTTCAAAAATCCGGATCTAGCTAACACCTACCGGATCATTGCCGAGAAAGGACGGGACGCGTTCTACAATGGCTCGATCGCCGATAAGATTGACGCATTCTTTCGAGCAAATGGAGGTTTCCTCAGAAAGGAAGACTTTAGTCCTCATCAATCCGATTGGGTGGATCTGGTTACAACCAACTACCGTGGCTATGACGTTTACGAGCTACCCCCTAACACCCAGGGGGGGACCGTCCTTGAGATGTTAAATATTCTCGAAGGCTTCGACCTCAAATCGATGGGATTTGGTAATCCCGATACGATGCATGTGATGATCGAAGCAAAAAAATTGGCGTTTGAGGAGCGAGCGAAGATGTATGCCGACCCGGCTTTCTATCCGCCGCCCATGGCACGGCTCTTATCGAAAGAGTATGCGACGGAACGCTTTAAGTTAATCGACATGAAGAAAGCGGCTCTCCATTACGAAGCTGGAGATGCCAAGTTAGCTCAAGGCGATACCACCTATCTTTGCGTAGCGGACAAAGAAGGGAACATGGTTTCGTTGATCCAAAGTAATTTCCGCGGGATGGGATCCGGAATCGTCGTGCCGGGTCTAGGGTTTGGGCTTCAGGACCGGGGAGAATTGTTTTCCATGGACCCCGCGCATCCGAACGTTTATGCGCCAGGCAAACGCCCGTTTCACACGATTATACCTGGGTTCGTAATGAAGGATGGCAAACCTTGGTTGGCATTCGGGGTAATGGGTGGAGACATGCAGCCGATGGGACAAGTACAGATCCTGACTAATTTAATCGATTTCGATATGAACTTGCAGGAAGCAGGGGATGCTGCCCGTTGGCAACATGAAGGTTCTTCAGGGCCCACGGGCGGCACCATGACCGACGGTGGCTGGGTTAACTTTGAATCGGGTTATCCGTATGAAACCATCCGTGAATTGATGAACCGCGGTCATCATATCCGTTCTAATCTGGGCGGTTACGGCGGTTATCAAGCGATCATGCGAGATGATCGGCAAGGTGTGTATTACGGCGCCTCCGAGAGCCGGAAAGACGGCTGCGCCATCGGTTATTGAGCGGCTGCCGTTCGGTAGGGATGAGCTCCCGCTCATCCGTACAGATTTTCCCGAAAAATACCTGACGCTAATATCGCTACGGATGACAAGGAGCTTATCCCTACCGTAGATTTACTGCCTCCCAAATACTCGGGGATAATTCGACTTATCGGGAGACGGTGTTCCCCCTTGCATAGTGATCAGCACGTCATTCGCGATCGCGGATACCACCTCTATGCCGCCTAACTCTAAAGCGTTGCAATTCGTCAGAACGAAGACACCCGCCTCCGATGGGGTATCTGTCCCTGCCCATGGCAAGAAGGTTATGAAAGTGTTGGTACCTGTAATTTCGCCGTCTTTCCAGACTGAGCCCAACGGCATTTTAGAAGTTGCAGGAGCTAAGAACCATCCTAATCCGAGTTGATCGCCTCCCCGTGTCTTGACCGTAGTTTGCGGTGTCTGTGTCTCCTTCAGAAGTGCCGTTAAACCTTTCGTCTTCTTATTCTTCTCGATCAGACCCATGTTGAAGCGTAACCAGATCATCATATCCTTGGGGCTGGAAACGATACCTCCTGCTCCGTCGTAGGCGCTAAGCACGGCCCAACCCGGCGGCACGGCTGCTGCCGGCGAACTGGCATACGTATATCCTAAAGCGAAATCGTCGATGGAAAGTTGTTCGAAGAAAAAGGTGTCCGCCATCTCTAGAGGATTCAGCACCACCTCACTCAGGAGAGTGTTGAAGTCCGGAAGTGCTGAATCAAAAAGCGGCGCGATTTGGGCCATGATCGCGAAAGCCAGATTCGAGTACGTATATTGTGAACCCGTTTCTGCCGGCTGCAGGCTTGTCATGTTCAAATAACCCAGCATCCCGGCGGGAGAATAGGGGGTAGGTACGAGCCGCGGTAGATCGGTAACCGTGTGGTTGTCCGCCGGTAGCCCGGACGTATAACTCAGGAGCGTCGACAGCGGAATATTGTCAAATTGCGATCCAATTTGTAATCCCCCGGGTATGACGTTTGCCGTATAGTCTTGAATCGACTGGGTTAACCAAGATGTCTGATATTGCGTACCGAGGGCAGCGCTAAGCGTGGCGGTAAAGGTTTTGCTGATCGATGCTAGTTCGAAACGCGTATCTCTTCCCAACGTAATGGTTTTCCCAAATTGGTTGGCCAAGTTGCCCTTGAAATAGATGTCTTCGAACGAAGGGCCAACATAGCCGATCACAAAGGCCAATCCTTTCGGTTGAGATGTGAGAAACGGATCGACCAGGCTATCCAGAATTTTTTTTGTCGGTGGAACGATCTTGCTCATAGGAAACGTAATCGATAATTAGCGATTCAGATTCTGGGTCACGCGCCTAGCATGATCTTTAGGACTGACTGGGCAATGGACTGGACGGCCGATTCGGGGCCGTTCATCAGACCGTCTGAATTCGTCAGTACAAATACACCTGCTTGGGAGGGAGCAGTCGTATCTACCCAGTCGACAAAAAGCATGAAGCTATTATATCCGGGAAGTTCTCCGTCCTTATTAAGCACGGTTATCTGCGGTTGCGTCCAGTCGGCCAGAAACCATCCTAAGCCCATCTTACCGCCGTTTGGAGACGTCACTTTTGTTGATGGGGTCTGGGTCTTTTTCAATACCGAGTTCAAAGGATTGGTACTCAGCATGCCCATGTTGAACTGCAACCAGGTTAGCATGTCGCTAGGTGTGGAGACGACTCCGCCGCCTCCGTAGTAGGCTGGAAAGACATCATGTCCAGGACTCGCCGGGGTTCCGCCGGGATAAGTAAAGCCGACCGGTAACTGATTCAGAAAAACGTCTCCAGAATAGAAGCTATTTTGCATCATTAACGTCCCGAACACCCATTCAAGCATGAGTTCGGTCAAATCTTCGGAGGCCGTGCTTCCATGGAATTGCGGAATGAGTTGAGCGAGGATGGAGAAGGCCAGGTTAGAATAGGTGTATGCCTTTCCGATGTCGGTTGGCTTCCAAGTAGCCGTGCCGACGCCCTTTAAATATCCCAACATGGCGGCAGGGTAATAGGGCCGCGGCTGATATGTGGGGAATGTTACGATCGGGACGGTGCCATTGTCGGTGGGTAGACCAGAGGTATAATTCGCGAGAGCCAATAATGGTATAGGATAGAATTGCGAACCGACGTCGATGTTGTACTCACGAATGGTTTGATGCTCCCAGCCCCGATTGTACTTGTGTCCGAGAAACGCGCACAGTGTGGCGGTAAAGGTTTTGCTCAGCGAGCCGAGCTCGAAAAGCGTGTTGTGACTTAAGTTAAGGTTATTGCCATATTGATCATGAACGCTTCCTGCGACATAGACACTCGGAGCAAAATCGTTTGTGCCGGTCGCATACCCGATAGCGAACGCGGGGGCGTGGGGTTGCAAACCGAGATACGGCTTAACCAGATTGTATAACTGGGTCGTGGTCGGCTGGGTAACTGTACGCATAAATTTAAGAGGCGAATGGCTCTAAAAGGCGAATGAGAAGCGTCAGCAGGCGAATCGGGAGCAGGCGTCGTCTTCAGAACGGATTACGCCAAAGGATCAATCCAGACACCCCAACCTGAAAACACCCGTTGCGGGTGCAGCGCGGGCTCTACCCGATCAGCAATGGGCAAACGGGTTGACTGGTAACCCCGGTTCCGGATCGTTTCCGACAAGGAGATTAGCTCCGGCACCAAACGCCTTTGGGCGCCAGCGCCAACAAAGCGCCCACATTGCAGTCGATTGGATTTGATCTCGTCTAGACCGGCTATAGTCTGGCAAACCGGGGTGACAATTAGCACGCTGGACTCGCTTTTCGCCGCGACATTCATCAGGGTCGAGTCGGATAAATCCAATACCGTAACCACGATCAGATCTGGTCGTACGTGACTTCTCGAAAGAGTCACGATTTCAGTGTTCTGAATTTGCCGGAGCGACGTCAACACCTTCATGGCGTAGGGATCGGTACCCAATAAAGCGATCCGGTAGCTCTTAGTTCTGGAAACGAGGAAAGATGCTGCGATAATCGCGCCGCTTGTCGCAAACGAGAGCTTAACAAAACCGCGTCTGGACCACCAACTTGCCTCCCCGAAGCGGTGTGAGGAAGGATCAAATGCAGGCTCGTTCACGAGCCGGAGGTTATGGCAGGTAACGACTTTTTTGGAAGCTTTTTAATGGGCCGGTTGGTGAAAAACTCGGCGCGATGCGAGTCGAAGAGCAGCAATGCCATCGGCGCGCCGAGTTTTTCGACTTACCGTTCCCGGATCGCCTCAATCGAATCAAGATTCACCGCGCATAAGGCGGGCGCCAAGCAGATTTGTTTGTGGCCCTATGTCGCGAGCCTGAGGCTTGGCATGATGCACAATAGTCAAAAGAGAGCGCAGAAGCCGGCGATCGGCATAGTCCAATAGTCTTGCCCTTGCTATGGCCGCCGCCGGAGGGAGCTCCACACCTTTAGATGAATAGGATCGGGTCGTCATCATTTCGTCGTTCCAATAGACAGTCTCGTTCATGACTGCCCCGTTCGCCGCGTACCGGATCCAGCGTTGTTCAAACTTACCATCCCGGACGGTTCCCATTACCTGCAGCTTGCCCGCGGCGCTCGGAACAACGAAGGAACCCCAGTAGAAGCGCAGCTGACCCTCAGCAGCTCCCTGGCGGAAAGTGATAGTCGCGGTCCGGTTCCCGTTGCTTTCGTAGAAGTTCCAGGTCCCTTCTGGACCCTCGGACGACCATCGACCGGCGCAAAGCATTTGACCGGACGGACCGACAATTTGGCTCAGACTGCTCCCGGGCACCCGTGCGACGGTGTAAGAGGTAGTACAACCGATCTCTACGATGGAAACCAAAATTCCGAGTACGACCGTAGTTAGGTTCCTTGCAGAGCACAACCACTCCCGATGAGGCACGAATCGCACAGCGCGGGTTCTAACGACCCGATAGATCCATGGCAACAGAAATGTGCCGCGCTCCTGTTGCTCGCATACGCCGCAGAGAAGGTGAGTGAGACCATAGGCGTCGGCAACGCCCCGGGTTAAAGGAAACGGCGTCCGATGATGACGTTTCGCTATCGAGCACATTTGGTTCTAGAGCCGGAATCTGTGCAATTTCACGCCGAAGTCTTTCGGGTCTGCGGATCTGGCTCTATTCTTTCGCCGCTGCGGACAACGCGCAACATCTGCCCGCCGCCTTTCTGAAAGATGTAAGGGACATCGACAATCTCCGCATAGAAATTGGCCGATCGAAGTTCAGCTATGACCGGATCAAGATGCACTGAACGCTGAAGGTCCAGGTCAAGCAAAGGGAATACGCGGACTTCCTGCGCCACTCGCAACATCTCCAGCATCGATGCGAGATGAAAGTCGGCGGACAATTGGGCCGAGTACAAGAAAAGTAGATGCGAACATAAAGCGAGATCGAACTCGCCGTTGTTGAATGGGAGCTTAGGCAAAGCGGCAACCAAATAACGTCCTTCCGCGCGACCGCCGCAACCTAACAACCTTCCCCGCAGGTCCGCCTCCGAAAGAGTGAACATCCCCCGGTACTCGTCCAACGACCGGCCCCATGGAACGACTTCCTGTAGTTGCATTCTCTCGTCCAAACGGAAATCTACAATACGGAAAGATCACAAAGACAGACACTAAAAATCAGATCCGTAGGCTCAGTCTTTGTGTTCTTTGTGCCCTTTTCGTATGGTGAGTTTTAGTTTGATTTCTTAGGAGCGTCTTAGCGGGCCCGATCAGCCGCGGAGCCCCGTTAGGTCCATCAAGCGGGCGGTCTCTCGGTAGGCTTCCTCAACCCACTCGACTATGTGAGAGGGGTCAGGCGAATATTCGAGCTCGATGGAGACGACACCGTTGATCTCCAATTCTTTGATCGCCTGCAGATAGGGCTCGAATTTGACGACACCGCGCCCCGGGGGGAGATCACCGTGGACCTTGCCATCGCAATCGCTGATGTGAACATGGATCGCTTTGCCTTTGAGCCCGGCGAGATCGATCGGGCTAGTATCTGCTAACACAAGATGGCTTACGTCGATATTCGCACGCACGCGCGAGTGGTTGCACTCGTCCACAAAACGCGCCATAGCAGTCACACTGTTGAGCACGCTTAGCCGGAACGGCTCCAGCTCGAGTGCGATATCGATTTTCTTCCGGTCGGCGTAATCGCCGAGGATGCGACAAGTCTCGATCGCCCAGCGCCATTGTTCAGCCGGCGGGATAACTTCTCGTTGCCAAATGTATTCACCGAGCACGAGGAGAATGTTTTTAGCTTCCCACGCGGCAGCCAGATCGATGAAAGCTTGGCAGCGCTGCACATGGAACCCGCGCACCGGTTCATTGAAGTCGATTAGACCGGCGGCCACGACCGGAAGTGAAACGATGGGCAGATTATTTTTCCGGCAGGTGTCCAGCACCAATTGTTTTTCTGCCGGAGTGATAGTCATGGCTTCCGTAAAGATATCGACGCAATCGAACCCGATACGAGCGATGTGCTGGAGACCGGTCGCGGTGTCGACGCCAGCCTGTCCAAACGCGCTGTTGATGATGCCAAGTTTCATAGGGTGGGGGAATAGACCGTTTCGGAATTAAAACTCCACAATAAGGAAAGATCACAAAGGACACAAAGACTGAGAACAGAAATGAAATCGATTTTCGTGGACCGTTTTTGTCCCGAAGGGACTATAGGACTCAGCCTGGGGTTTTAACCCCAGGTATAGTCCAATATCGCGAGGCGCCCTGAAGGGGCGCAAGATGCCGTGGCGCATACATTTGAATCGTTGAAACGTCTTAATCCCAAACGACTCTTCCGCCCCTTTGTGGCGGTCTTGTTTTTGTTGATTCCTGGGGTTAAACCCCAGGCTGAGTCGTATAGTCCCTTCGGGACAAAAGCCGGAATGACCGCCCTCGATTAGAACCCAAATTCCGCAAGGCGTACTGCCCGGCCTTCCTGCATTGAGCGGTAACCGGCTTCGACCAGCGCCATGGTTTTAAGATTGTCGGATGCGTATAACATTGGCGGTGTCCCGGTCTTTAAAGCGTATTGCAACTGCTCCATCACACCCGCGAAAGCATGCGGGAACCATCTGGTATCCCAGGATGGTTGGACCCAATGACCATCGGTTGTTTTGCTGGAACAATACCGAAGAGTTGAAGGCGACCCCGTTGGGTAATCCGGCCATCCGATTGTACCCTGGGCAACACCGTCTAAGCCTTCCACTCTCCACTTGATGTAGATGTCCGATTCGAATCCCTCCAGGCGTGGTCCCGACCAAACGTCTTCCATGCTGACCGCCATAACTTCTGACGGAAATTTCAGGGTGGAAATTGTGATGCCGTCTGTATGATCAAATTCGGTCCGAGGGTCTCGCCGCGTGGCCGTGTAAATTTCGACAGGATCACCAAAAAGAAATCGCAGCACGTCGAGATGATGAATGCTCATATTGAGCAACGTCAGCCGATCATACTCGGCAAGAAACGGTTGCCAATGCGGGATCGCCCGCATCTCAATGGTTCCCAGAACCGGCGTACCCAGTGCGTTGTCCTCGAGCAACTGCTTGAGAACGCGCATCGATTGATCGAACCGCATGTTCTGGTTAACCGATAGCACCTTATCGGTTGCCGCCGCTTCTTGGACGATCGCTTTTGCCTGCTCAAAATTCATGGCCAACGGTTTTTGGGCGAGGATGCCGCGCACATGTTTTTGTTTTAGAGCATGCCGAATTAACGCCGGTTGTTGATCCGGCGGAAAAGCGATATCGACGATCTCCACGTCAGGATCTTCTATCAGTTCGTAAGGTGTTCGATGAACCGTAGGGATCTCCCAGCGACTCGCCACCTCAGTCGCTTTTTCCGCTTGCCGCGAAGCGATCGCAACGATCGGGAAATGCGCAATTGCATAAGCCGACAGCTGAACGTCGGCCATGATAAACCCCGCACCGATGCAACCGATCTTAAACTCTCGGCATCGGATCTCCGGGTCCGGTTCGAATCTTAGCTGTTTTGCCATAGCTAAACAGTAACCAGTAATCAGTAAACCAGTAATCAGTGAGGAGCTAGTGGCCAGAATCTAGGAGCTAGGAGGGTCGGGGTCTGCGCCGGGAACGGCTTTTAGAAAAAGAACGGATGGGACTTATGGGACTGCCTCCGTAAGTCCTATGGATTCCACTCGGTCCTCGCACGACATATCGTCATCCACCCGAGGCTCTCCTAGCTCCTAGATTCTAGCTCCTAGCTCCTGAACTGATTACTGACAGACTGATTACTGATTACTGCTCGTTAGTCAGTCAGTCGCGTATAGGCCGCTGCCAGCAGTAATATGATTGCTCCATAAAGGATTTGGCGAACCGACTCGGGTACATCGAGCAGGGTAAGAATGCTGTTCAGCACGGTCAGGATCAATGCCCCGACAATGGTGCCGGAATAGCCGCCTCTACCGCCGAAAATCGAGGTGCCCCCGATGATCACCGCTGCCACTGACGGCAAGAGATAAACTTCTGCGAGTCTGAGCTCTGCGGAATCGGTGCCCCCGACGATGATCAGGCCGGCGACGGCCGCGAGCAGCCCACACCCGACATAGTTGATCAGCAGTATTCTCCAAACACGGATACCCGCTAGAGTGCATGCTTTGCTGTTATCCCCGATTGCGTACAGCAGCCGTCCGAACCCCGTGCGACGTAATACGAAGATCAGGATGATTGCGATCGGTACCCAAATAATCAGATCGTTTGGGATACCACCTAAGAACTTTCCGGCGCCCAGGTCCTCGATGAATTGGGGTACTCGTGGCGCTTCGGCCATCTTTTTCTGGCTATAAACGACGAGCATTCCTTCCGTCATCAAACCCGTTCCCAAGGTCATCACCAAAGGTTGTACCCGCAGAAGCGCGACGCCGATTCCGTTGAGCAAGCCGACGACAAGACCAACGGCAAGTCCATAGAGTATCGCCGGCGCGACTCCGAGCGCGGAATGAGTTGCCATGAGGTAAGCCGAAGCAGTCGCCACGCTCGCAACCGAAAGATCGATTCCGCCGGTCAGCATGACCAATGTCTGGCCGGCAGCGACAATCCCGAGGGGCGCCGCGAATAGCAACATGTTGGATATCCAAATGGCGTTGACGGTGCCGGGCCTGGCCAGCTGGATACCGGCCACTAACACCAGGAGCAGCAAAATCAGGGCAACAATGGTTCGGGTACGCAGCAGGGATAGCAATCGGCCGCCGGTGATACCGACCCTAACGCGCGAGAACGGGGCTTTGGAACGCTCGCTCATTTACGCTGTCGCTCCATCTCCACGAATCCGCCAACCATCACGATCACGACGATCAGCGTGCCTTGGATTACCTGGCCGAAATTGGGATCGATATTCAGGAAAATCAGATCGGTGGGTATTAGCGTGAGTACGAATGCGGCCAGCACCGGGCCGAGCATTCCGCCACGCCCGCCGGCCAGGCTGACTCCTCCGACAACGACGGCCGCTAATCCGCTCAACGTATAATAGACCCCTGCCAACGGCGCCCCGATTCCGGTGGTCATGGTCAGGCCAAGACCGCCCACTGCACTGAACAAACCCGAGAATACGTAAGCGGCAAACCGGGTACGGTTGATATTGACGCCGCTCCGGAAGGCCGCGATGCGGTCGCTGCCAATAGCATAGAGCTGAAGCCCAAGCTTGGATCGGCGCAAAGGAATCCAGATCGTGCCGACCGCAACCGCAAGCAGCACTAAAGCGTTCGGTAACCAGGTTGTAAACAACGTCCCCGTCCCGAGATTGAGGAATTCTTGCGGCGCGCCGCCTCCCGGTTTTTCCAGGATCACCAGCGCAACGCCACCCCAGATAAATCCGGAAGTCAGGGTCGCCACGACATCAGGGATTCGAGACATTATCACGATCAGGCCGTTCAACGCGCCGATGGCTGCGCCGGCGACCAGAACCGCCACCGCCAACAGTAAGGATTGCGGGAAGCTGGTTTTCTCCATGGCACTCGCCGCCAACACATTGGCAACCGCCATCGCTGACCCGATTGAAAGATCGATTCCGCCGGAGATCACGACAACGGCTTGCGCCGCCGCAGCGAATGCCAGGGGGAGAGCGCCCATCGCCAGCGATTGCAGATCGAAATCAGAGAACTGCGGATGAATAGCCACCGTGATCGCGAGAGAGACAATGAGCAGGGCGGGCATCGAAAACAGGCCCGGATCGCGCCGCAGCGAACGCCGGAGGCGTTTGGCGAGACCCATATTCGGTGCGGTAGGAACTGACATTATCGACGATTTACCTTCCGAAGATCACAGTAAGGAAAGACCACAAAGGCCATAAAGACTGATGCTAGGAGCCGGTTTCTGGTTTTCTGTCTTCGTGTCCTTTGTGACCTTTCCCTATTGTGGATTTTTCTAAGCTTCGACCGAGGGCGCGAGGCCGTGGGCAGAGCGCAACAGCGTGGCTTCATCCGCCTCAGACACCGGCATCTCAGCAACCACACGCCCGCCGAACAGCACGATCGCACGGTCGCAAGCCAATGGAATCTCGGGAAGCTCGGAGGTGAACAGGAGCACTGCGGATCCCGCGGCCGCTATTTCTCGGACCAAGGCGTAGATCTGCCGTTTGGTACCAATGTCGATACCGCGAGTGGGATCAAAACAGAGCAAAATATCAAAACCGCTGGCGAGCCACCGGGCGATCACGACCTTCTGCTGGTTGCCGCCGCTTAATCGGCGCAATTCTGATCCCGCGCGAGTATCGATCTGGAGGCGTTCGATGGCTGATGCCACCCGCTTTCGTTCCTCGCGCATCCTGATCGGACCCCAGTTCCGAATCCGGCCGAAGGCAGGCAAAGCGATATTTTCCGGAATCGGCCGCTGCTGCAACAGAGCTAATAACCGGTTCGCCGGCACGAGCACGACCCCGGCTGCTATTGCATCCGCGGGATGGCGAAGTCTCAATTCCTTGCCATGCGCAAAGATGGCGCCTTCCTCGTAGCGGCGACTTCCCGCGATGCAATCGAATAGTTCTTCCTGTCCCTGGCCTTCTAGTGCGGCAATTCCCAGAACCTCACCCGGATAGAGTTTGAAGGAAACGTCGTTAACCTGCAGAGCGCAGCGGAGCCCGCGCACTTCTAACGCTGGTTGCGCGTCGTCCGACCGTGGACGAGGGGCACGTGTAGAAGGCGCGGAGGCGACCGCTCGAGCGGTTTCGGCCCCGAGCATGAGCGCGACGATACGCTCCTCGCTCCCGTGCGCGCGTTCCGTGACACCGGCCGTAACGCCGTCGCGCAAAACCGTGGCCCGGTCGCACAGGGCCGATACCTCGGCCATGCGATGGGAAATGAAAATCACTGCGTTGCCTCTCTCGCGCCAGCGCTTCACCATCGCGTAAATCTGTTCCGAGAGATCGGCAGGCAGGGAAGCCGTGATTTCATCGAGCAGAAGGACTGCGGGCTCCCACGCCAGCGCGCGAGCAAGATCAATGAGACGCAGGGTCGGGTCAGGCAGATCACGGACCAGGAGGCTGAAATCGAGCTTGCTGACGCCGAGCTCTGCCAACCACTTACGTACTGCGTCGACGGGGGCGCCTGCCAGGCCCATATTCTGCGTGACGGTCAGGTCCGGCACGAGAGCTGGATCTTGATAGACTGAGACAATTCCCGCGCGGCGGGCTTCTGCCGGGGATCGGAACGAACGGGCTGCGCCCTTCACCAGGATTTGACCGCCATCCGCCGGAAAAACCCCGGTGATGATTTTGACCAATGTGCTCTTTCCGGCGCCATTCGCTCCCATCAAACCATGAACCTCGCCCGGGCGCACCTGAAGCGAGGCGGCTTTGAGCGCAACAACCGAATCGAACCTTTTGGCCACGTCACGGGCTTCAAGAAGAAGGGTCGCTCCGCTCATTGAATTCAGGATCTTTTATACAAGAGGCGCCTCGCCAAACAAATCGTACTCGTCCTCGTCGTCGTCCTCGTTCTCGAAAAGCTGTTCTTTCTGACAGTGATAGAACGCCGATATCCCGATTTTTGCCCGGACAACGCCTCTGACCTAACGGACCGAATCGAGGACGAGGACGACGACGAGGACGAATACGAAAAGATCTTCATCAACTCACCGTGGCGGCGTTGCGGAAAATGCGGCGCCAAACATCACAGTATGGAAAGGCCACGGAGACCACAAAGGTCGAGACCAGGAACCCATCTTTCGTTTCTGTCTTCGTGTCCTTTGTGATCTTTCCGTATTGTAGATTTTTCTGGATTGCGATGGACGGGCACTCCCGGAGCCGTTATTCGCCCGGCCCTTTGCAGGCCTTTTCCTGGTCAAGGGTATAGTGCGTATATGGTTCGACCGGACTGTAAACGGGGTAATTCGGATCCACCTTCGGGTCGTAAAGAGACTTCAGCCATTGCTGGCCTTCATCCGTTGTACTGTCGTAGACCTTCGGTGTGAGATGGGTAACCCGCTCCACCTTTTTCCCCTCCAGAACATCCAGGGCGATACTGAGGCCGGCTCCGCCGACGGCTGGCGGATTGGTTACGTTGATCCCAACGAGGCCGGCATCTTTCATCTCGATCTCCTGGCCCATGAAGCCGTTATTGTCAGCGCCGACGATCGGCACGTATTTGAGGTTAGCGGTCTTGTAAGCATCGACGACCGCTTTATCTATCCCTGAAGTCCAGATTCCATCGATCTGTTTGCCCGAGCTGATCAAGTTTTTCGTTGCCTGTGCAGCTTTATCCGGCGACCAGCCGGTGAAGACCGACGCCACAACCTTAATATCGGGATAGCTCTTGAGCGCTTCAGTGAAGCCCTCGTGGCGATCAGCATCGGCGGGCACGCCATCAATGCCGCGCATCTCGACGACATTGCCCTTACCGCCGAGTTTCTTGAATAGCGCTTCAGCCCCGAGGCGACCGTAAGCGGTCTGATCATTGGTCACAACATAGGCCGAGGGTGCGTCGACCGCCTGATCGACGGCGACTACTACGATGTGCCGATCGGTTGCTTGTTTGATCACGGGATCGAGGGCTTTGCGATCGGACGGGTTGACGATGATGATGTTCACTCCGGCTGAGATCAGGTTTCGTAGATCAGCGATCTGCTCAGATGGTCCGCCATTACGGTTGGCCAGGATGACTTTCGAAACCTTACCCGATGCCAGGGCTTCTGCTTTGATCGAGCAGACCATTTCCTCGCGCCAACCATTCCCGACTAGTGTATTAGAAACGCCAACTACATACTTCTCGGCCGCCGGGGCAGGATTAGCCACGGTCATAACAGCGCCAAGCAAGAGGGGTAAATAACTGCTGACTTTGCTCATGGATTGAGACTTAGCTTGATTGTTCGAACGTTGATGGGGGGAGCGATCTTTGTCGAAAACGGACCACGATCGCGAATTAGCGATGATCGCAAAAAAATGCATTCCCTGTCAAACCGGCTCTTTAGGACAGGGGAATATAACAGTGAGTAAAGATCACAAAGGCCACAAAGAGAAGGAGCCAGGAGGTCAGGGGTGGACCAAAGCACAAGTGCCAGGAAAAAGTAATCAGTAGATCAGTATCCAGAAAATCCGGATCGAGCGTATGCTTCAGCACTGATCACTGATTACCCCATTTCACCGTCCGGCGCCTGGATCGACCGCAGACCCTCCTGGCTCCTGGATTCTGGCTCCCGGCTCCTTCCCTTTGTGCCTTTGCGATCTTTCCGTACTGTGAATCCTGCAAGTCATTCCCTCCAATGACGCTATCTAACAAGACGGCAGCTGTAACCGGCACCGGATTCATCGGCCCGGTCCACGTCGAGGCGCTTCGCCGCCTCGGGATTCGTGTAAAAGGCATACTCGGTAGTTCGCCTGCCAAAAGTGAGACGGCGGCTAAACAACTGGGACTACCAAAAGCGTATCCCAGCTATGAAGAGATTCTTTCCGACCGTGAGGTCGAAGTCATCCACATCACGACACCCAATCGTCAGCATCGAGACATGGTGATCGGCGCACTGGATGCCGGGAAACATGTGGTTTGCGAAAAGCCGCTTGCTACCAACTCCGTACAGACCTCGGAATTAGTCGAGCGAGCACGGAAGCACCCATCGTTAGTCACGGCCGTCAATTACAACGTCCGGTTTTATCCTCTGGCTCTCCATGCCCGGCATTTGCTGCAAACCGGCGCCATCGGTCGCGTGTTACACGTAAGGGGCGGGTATATCCAAGATTGGCTCCTGAAAGACACAGACTGGAACTGGCGACTGCTCGCAGAGGAAGGCGGCGAACTGCGGGCAGTGGGCGACATCGGGACCCATTGGATGGATCTGATTCTGTTCATAACCGGCTTGCGAATCGATTCGGTCTTTGCGGATCTAGCGACCCTGATTCCTATCCGGCAGCGGCCGAAAGTAGCCGGTGCGACTTTCCAGGGAGCCGCAAGACACTCGGACGAGCAAGAGCTCGGCCCCACCACGGAACCGATCCGGATCGAGACCGAGGACTGGGGATCGGTACTCTTCCGGTTCGCTAACGGTGCGCGGGGCACAATGTCTGTTTCACAGGTTACCGCCGGCCGAAAAAATCAAATCACATTTGAAATAGCCGGTTCGGAAGGATCGCTGGCCTGGGACTCAGAGCACCCGAACGATCTCTGGCTTGGCCACCGAGATAAAGCGAACGAGCTCTTGATTCGGGATCCCGCCTTGCTCGCCCAAGATATCCGGTCTTTTGCCAACTATCCGGGCGGCCACAACGAAGGCTTTCCCGACACCTTCAAGCAACTTTATCGAGCGATATACGAGTATCTTGCCACGGGTGATTTCTCGCGCCCAAAAATCTTCGCAGGATTCGAGGATGGTCACGAGGAGCTGCTGCTTTGTGAAGCCATACTCGAAAGTCACCGGACCCAAGCTTGGGTTCCGGTTAAAAGAAATGCATCTCATTGAGAACGCTGTTATCGCCGGGAACGAGCGAGAACGCCAACTGGAGGGGAGCCAGACTTCGCCCCGTCGTCAAAACTCCGGGAGGCTACGTCGGGCAGGCCGCTCTAGCCCGTGGCAAAGGACCTCACATATTCTATCCAGAGCAAGGAAGGTAAAACATCGTGTTAAACAAGCGGCTCCGGGAATTATCCAGCGCGATGTTTCGCCCGGCGTTCTGTTCGAAATGATCTGTTTCACGCACCATAGACGGACCACGCGTTGGGTCGTTCGCGGGAGCCGCCTGTTGAAAGAACTATGTGGCCAGACACGCGCCGAGAAAAATAACGCGAGGTCCCTGCGAGCGATTCAAAGCGGCTCCCCTCCAATCTCCTGAAACACCGCCGTTTCATTGTGGCGCGGCAAGCAAAACAGAGTTTTGATAAAATCCTATTATGCAACTTGGATTCGTAACTGCGATTGTGCCGGAGTTGTCACTGGAAGATGTCCTTTCCTTAGCGGCCACTGAGGGTTTTCGATGTGTTGAAGTGATGTGCTGGCCGGTGGGCAAGGCGGAAAGGCGCTATGCCGGAGTCACGCATCTGGATGTTACTTCATTTGGTGAACGTGAGGTTACCCGGACACAAGAACTAAGCGCTAAATACGGCGTTCAGATCTCGAGCCTTGGCTATTACCCCAATCCGCTCTGTCCCGATCCAACCGAGCGGGCCACCTATGCGGATCATCTCCGACTTGTTATCGAAGCATCAGCTCGGCTTGGAATCGGCGTAGTGACGACGTTTATTGGGCGAGATCACGTCAAATCTTTTGAAGAGAATTGGAAGCTATTCGATTCGGTCTGGAAACCGCTGATCGCTTTTGCTGACGACCACAATGTCAAGGTGGGAATAGAGAATTGCCCGATGCTGTTTAGCGAGGACGAGTGGCCGGGCGGCAAAAATCTGGCCATCTCGCCGGAAATCTGGCGGCGCATGTTCGATGCTATCCCGAGCAAGAACTTTGGCCTCAACTTCGATCCCTCTCATCTGGTGTGGCAGAAGATCGATTACGTTCGAGCGATCCATGAGTTTAAGGATCGAATCGTTCACGTACATGCCAAGGATGACAAAACGCTCGCAGACCGTTTGTACGATCGTGGGGTTTCAGGCCTTGGTTGGCATATCCCTAAACTTCCCGGATTCGGTGACGTTCAGTGGAATCAATTTTTCTCCGCGTTGACTGATATTGGGTATCGGGGGCCAGTCTGCGTAGAAGTCGAAGATCGCGCTTACGAATATTCGCTGGAGGGCAGGAAGACAGCTCTGCGGCAGTCCCGCGAATTTCTGAAGCAGTTCGTGGTTTGAACCGACAGGATGTCACAGTACGGAAAGGTCACAAAGGTCCCAAAGACAGAAAACGGAGAGTGCTGAAGCTGAGAAGGCTGATTCCATACTCCCGGGTCGCCGCCAGGTCCTTATGCAGCGCGCAGATCCAGTTGGGTTTCTTTTACCCAGCCTGATTCAGTGCTGGCGGACGAACAAATGGTCACAAAGCGTGTTATCATGGCGTTGATTTGATCGGGCACGAACAGTTGAGAAAAATGGCCTGCTCCTAACACTTGTGCGGTCACGAGCTGGGGAGTGAGGTTGCGGAACCGCGGTAAGTCGGCCAAGGCGAACGCCCCGCCAACATAAGCTATTGGTAAATGACAATTCGCGGCGGCGTCAGTCGAATCATAGCTGAGGAGATGATTTCTGAAGGTGGAGGCCAAAACGTGTTGCGGAGCCTTTGGCCAAGAAGAGAGTATATCCGTTCTTAGCGGCTCTTCCTCCATTGGAAGGCAGACCGAGCGCAGTACATTTTGACCGGAAGCAACATAGTCCGGGGTATTCAACACTTCTGAAACTGGTTTCAGCGCTTCACGAAACTCCAAGCTCGGAAAGACGACTGAATCAATCATTACGATGGAAGCGGGAATCTCGGGATGACGAGCGGCTAACTCCAGGGTCACGTTTCCGCCCATGCTGTGGCCGACAACAACCGGTTTTTCTAAACCGAGTTCCGTGCAAAGCCAGGCGAGGTCATCTGCGTAGGCGGACATCGTATAGTCCTGTTCCGGAGCATCGCTCTTGCCATGACCGCGAAGATCGACCGATACAATGCGGTGTGAGCGGCTGAAGAAATTTGCTTGTGGCGCAAAGGCTGTATGATCGAAACCCCATCCGTGTACAAAGAGTATGGAGGAGACGTTTTGATTTATTTCTAGACGGTTGATCTCTTCATAAGCGAGGCTAACACCATCCTTTTTGATCGATAGCACTACTATACTTTAGTCGTTTTAAGGTCAGAGCGGTTATCTTTTGGCCCGGCTGCCGTAATTGTCGTCCCAACCCGGCCCGGCTCCCCGCCAGGATCACGAACCGGACAGTCTCGGGCCGGAGCAGCGCGAGCCTTTGAGCGATGTATCCACCCATCGAGAATCCCAGGATGTCGACCCTGCTTGGATTCTTCCCTCCGCTCAATTCCGACTCAGTTTTTGTGCCCTTTGTGACTTTTCCCGTTTTGTGATATTTGCCCGGTTCCACTTTCCGCCGAATCACGGTAAAATCGCGGCGTGTCTGATGATGTAGCAGCGATCGTTGAAGTAGCTCTGGTCGGGAGCAGACCAGCAGTCCGTCGAACCATTTCAATTCCATACTCCCTTCCGCTTAGCCTTTTCCATTCTGTCCTCCAGCTGGTGATGGGCTGGGGCGACCGGGAACCACACGTATTTGCGAGTGAAGATCTGCTCGCCGGTGACGTCGACGAGATCGCGGATCCGGACGCCGAAGATGAGTCTCGCGTGCCTATCGGTGAGCTCCTTCCGTTCATTGGCGCCGAGGCATTCTATCTGTATGACTTTGCGATGGAATGGCGTCATCGCCTCCGACTTCTCGATCTGGAGCCCGGAACCGATCAAATCGCGTTGCTGAAGGGAAGCGGCCGATGTCCAATCGAAGGCAAAACACCGCAGGCCGTCGCCGGGAAAGGCAAAAAGTCGCCGGCGGTTGGGAAGAACAAGCCAAAAACACCGGCTAGTTTTGTGGATATCACGGCAATCAATGAGGAACTCGGCTGTCTCGAAAACCGTTGGAGAAGGAAACGGCGTCTTCCCAGCAAAGACACCGGCAGCGCAGCCGCTGCTAAGGGCAAGGCGAAGAAGGAATTGATTTTGCTGGATACGGCAAAAATTCGCGCCGGCTACCTTAAGGATCTTCAGAGCGTCAGAAATCGTATCTTGGCGATCGAAGACGAGCTCGCCCAACATGAGTCCCATGATCTGCCCGAGTTTCGCCGCAGCCTTAACGTGGAATTTGGCGCGCGATTTTCTGTCATGCGCGAATTGCAACAGGAGATTGATTGGCTGACGGCTCGTCTTGCGCTTGTCCAAAAGCTGATGCAACACGGGATCCGGCCTGTCGGGAAAGCTTACCTACAGGCTCTCCGCATCGAAGCAGGTGAATCACCTTACCCTGACTTTCCTCCGGAGCGTGACGAGATCCCTCCGCAAACCGCTGCCGAGCCAGAAAATCTGTTCGACCGCGAGACGATCAGGAATTTTATCTCGGAAGCGGGCGATGAATTAACCGAGGAAGAAATGGAATCGCTCACCGAGGATGTCCTGGAAGGAGCCGGCGAGCGAGATCTCGTATCGGAGTGCAAGAGTCTTTACCGAAAGATCGTGTCGCTGCTTCACCCGGATCGGGCCGGGGAGATGACGGCCCAGAGAAAAGATCTGTGGTTGCGCGCTCAGGACGCATACGCCGACGGCGACGTGCTTAGCCTGAGATCGATTTTAGATCGATGCGGAGCCGGCACCCGTGACCAGTACCTGACATGCTCGGAGGTTATCGCGGCCATCGCGCAGGCCACGATTCAGCTCCAAGCCATTGAAATGTTCCGCGAACGCGAGACCAACGAGGCGAGTTGGGATTTCAACCGGTTGAACGAGAAGAAACGAAAGAGTCGTCTCCGGAGGGTCACGAAAGACCTGGATGAAGAGGAAGATAACCTGCGAATCCAGCTCGCAGAGCTGCAAAGAGAGTGCCAGAGCCTGGAAGACGAGGCTAAGGAATGGGAGAGCGAGCAGGAAGACACATCGGTCCAACTCGATTTGTTCCGGTGAGGGTGGGAGGAGGGTGATTGGTGATTAGTCGCTGCCTTTGCCCGTAGGGACCAAATGATCGTAGCCAGGCAATTCATTGCCTGGGATGCGTCTTCCCTGAATGCATTTAAAAAAAGGCACGTCCAGAAACAACACATCACACCGTTCCCTACGGGACGGGTCTCGGTTTGAGCGCGTTCCAGGCAATAAATTGCCTGGCTACGTTCATTCTAGTCCCTCCGGGACAGAGTGACTTCGCCTCCACCAATCACCAATCACTAATCAAGTCTCGCACCCTACGCCTGTACCGTTACTTGCCGTTGTTCGCCCAAACGCTCTACCCCTAACCTGACGACCTGGCCGGGACGTAAGAACACCGGGGGCTTCATACCCATACCCACTCCCGGCGGAGTTCCGGTGGCAATCACGTCGCCCGGGTGCAGAGTCATGATCCGGCTCAGATAACTCACTAATGTTGCAACGCTGAATACCATCGTTTTGGTGGTACCAGACTGGCGGCGGACACCGTCAATCTCGAGCCAGAGCTGAAGGTTCTGCGGATCGGGCACTTCGTCCTTGGTCACCAACCACGGACCGATCGGGCCGAAACTATCGAATCCTTTGCCTTTGTCCCAAGTTGGTCCCCGTTCTATTTGGTACTCACGTTCAGAGACGTCATTCACCACGCAATACCCCGCCACGTGATTCAACGCCTCCGTTTCGGAGACCCGTCTTGCGGTTTGTCCAATAACCACCCCTAGCTCTACCTCCCAATCGGTCTTGATCGAACCTGCAGGGATCTGGATATCGTCGTTACAGCCGCTGATACAAGTCACCCATTTATTAAACACCACCGGCTCTTTAGGAATCGCTGCCCCAGTCTCAGCGGCATGATCGGCATAGTTGAGCCCGATCCCGATAAACTTGCCGACGGAACCGACACAAGGGCCGAATCTGGGCTCCCCTGAAACCAACGGAAGCTCGGCGGCGTCAAGTGACCGCAGTCTGGCGAGCGATTCGGCAGATAAAACGGAACCGTTAAGGTCGGCTATCACGCCAGACAGATCCCGTATTTTTCCGTCGTTATCGAGTAGCCCCGGCTTTTCCTGGCCCTTAGGCCCGTAGCGCAACAATTTCATGATAGGTTAAAGAAGATTCGTGCGGTCTTATTGGCCGCAGCTTCGATTAGCGCGGTTTGGTGCGAGGCGCAAAGCAAGAATACAGGAGCTAGGAGTCAGGATCCAGGAGGGGTGGTGCGGCTCGGCGTGCTGGGCAAAAGGTGCGCGGAGACGGGATTACGGTAGGGACGAGCTCCTGCTCGTCCGAGATCTGCTTCGGGTGATTTCCTCAACACATTCGGACGAGCAGGAGCTCGTCCCTACCGTAATCCCGATCACCCGGTCCATCCGCCGTCAATGACGTGTATCTGTCCGGTCGTAAAGGCGGATTCATCGGATGCTAGATACACCGCCAGAGCGGCGATTTCTTCGGGGCGGCCCAGGCGCCCCATCGGTTGCCGGGCTATGAAGGCCTCGCGAACCTCAGTCTCGGTCTTGCCTTCGGCCTCAGCTTGAGTGGCGATCCGCTGGGCTAGCGATGGGGAATCCACGGTTCCCGGGCAAATCGCGTTACAGCGAATATTCTGTTTTAGAAAATCGGCAGCCACGGCCTTAGTGAGGCCCACCACCGCCGCCTTGGTGACACCATACACAAATCGGTTCGGGACTCCTTTTACCGATCCTGCCACCGAAGACACGTTAATAATGGAAGCACCGCCGCGTGCGATCATTCCGGGCATAAATGCCTTAATCAACCGGAACATGGAACGGACGTTCAACGTCATCCCGAAATCCCAATCTTCTTCGGTACACTCCAGGATGGAGCCAGCATGAACGAAGCCGGCGCCGTTGAACAAGACATCGAGTCCTCCAATTCTGGCCGCGCACTCTGCGATCATGTTCGGTTGGGTTACGTCCAGACGAAGCGGCTTTACGCCGGTTACCTTGGCCAGGGCCGCTTCGTTGATGTCTGCGGCGAATACTTGCGCTCCTTCTCTGGCAAAGGCTTCCGCCGTAGCGCGTCCAATGCCTTGGGCCGCTGCCGTAACCAACGCGATCTTATTCGATAGTCTCATCAATGTTCTACGTTTTACGTTTTAAGTTTTAAGTTCAAAGTTTTAAGAGTCCGATCACCGGCCAACTTCGAACCTAGAACCTAGAACCTATAACCTAAAACCGAT
>Ga0207129_1051_pt1 | contig 29716 bp, 28 predicted proteins | sample Alteio_BWMinHeat_15_FD_153517 | JGI IMG/M metagenome (GOLD analysis project Ga0207129, IMG submission 153517) | Enriched cells from forest soil in Barre Woods Harvard Forest LTER site, Petersham, Massachusetts, United States -... | ecosystem: Environmental > Terrestrial > Soil > Temperate forest >... | reverse complement strand
TGGGCGCCGCTATAACCCCAGCTGGCGTAAACGCCGATGACAACGGCCATGGCCCAACCCGTGGCAATAACGATCCAGCCTGAGTTTTGCCCTTTGGTTTTGCTTAAGACGACGTTGGCAACGACGCCGTCTCCGAAGATGATCAGCAGCATAGTGCCGAAGAATTCGGACAGGAATATTTGCATAGTTGGAATGATGAGGGGGGTTTGCTAACGGGGGATATTGGAGCTCCCGTAGACGCAATACGGCTGGCAGACCTGGAGGGTAACTTAACGCTCCGGACCGGCGTTGCGGGGGGCGATTCTGTCGAGAATGACCCACTCTGAACACTCTGTCAACAAGAATGAACGTTCGTTCAATTGTGAACTGATTCCTCCGGGAAATGAACGTTTGTTCTTGCGTGACTTTCGTTCAACATATACGAACGGTTGTTCACATGGCACCCAGGCGGAGCCTGGGCCGTGTTAATAACGAAGTGCTCTATGTCTCCCTCCGAGCAGCAACGGGTCTTGGCCGTCCAGGTCGCCCGTCTTTACTATTATCAAGGGCTCACCACCGAAGCTGTGGCGACCGAGCTCAAACTTTCGCGGCCCAAGGTCTCGCGCTTACTAAGTTTCGCCAAACAAACCGGTCTGGTAGAAGTACGTATCCAAGATGCCTTGGCTCAGCCCCAACGGCTGGAGCAGGATATTCAACGCATTTTTGGTATTCCGTCGGTCCGGGTCGTGGCGGTGCCGCCGAACTCGTCGGAGGACGAATGGTTGCAAAGGGTGGCTACCTACAGTGCTAACCATCTTAACGGGTTAGTTCATTCGCAAATGACCATTGGGATTGCCTGGGGCACCACCCTCGATGCGATCTCTCAGCGATTGGTTCCTAAGCCCTGCAAGGATGTGGATATTGTTCAGCTCAATGGTTCGGCTAATGTCTATGCCTTTAACAATTATTATATTGGAGAAATCTTTAGCCGCTTCGCAGTGAACTATGGCGCCAGGGCGCATCTATTCCCGGTACCTACTTTCTTCGATTACCCGGAAACCAAGAAGGCCATGTTACGGGAGCGTTCGATTCAGCGCCTCTCCAAGATGATTCAGCGTGCGGATTTATTGATCTACAGCATTGGTGCGGTCGGGGCGCGTATTCCCAGCCATGTTTATGTAGGGGGCTATCTGGAAAAGAAAGATTTTCAGGAGCTACGCCGGGTAGGAGCGGTCGGCGACATCGCTACGGTTTTTTTCCGAGACGACGGTAGCTACGACAATATCCCGCTGAACGCGCGCGCCAGCGGTCCGGATCTTTCTCTTTTCCAAAAGGCGAAACACGCGCTGTGTGTCGTCTCGGGGCTTGGGAAGGTTGCCGGTTTGCGTGCCGCGTTAAAAGGCCGGCTCATGAACGAACTGATCGTAGATGAGCCCAGCGCGACCGAGTTGCTGAAGCAACCGTAGTCGTGGAGCGCGCCTTCCCGCGTCCGCGGGACGAGGCAGAAAGGGGTCGCCACCCCTGGAGCGCTGCCTCGCTTGCGAGGCCGACTCGGTCGGAGACAATGGCGTGCCGCTTTCCAGCAGGGCGTGGCGAGCGACGGTAAATCGTAGATCATCTTCAATGCTTTCTCCGCTCGATTGAGCGACGCGCTTGTGTCCCATTGTCTCCGACCGATCGGCCTCCCAAGCGAGGCAGCGCTCCAGGGTCTCCTCAATCTTTTGCAAATTCTCAGTGTACTCTGTGTCTCTGTGGTGAATTCCTTCCGTGGTGAATCCCTTCCGAGCTCGGACTTGGCTTGCCCACCATAGCTTTAGCGACGGCTGGCTGGGTTTAACGGTAGCGCTAGCTGCGCTGGCTCAGATTGTGGCGGCGTTTTGCTTGATGGTGTTGACTTGGGACGGCGCCGGCTACGTTTTTAATACGATCCAGCGAGGTCATGCAGCGGTCCCAAACAGCCGCTACAGCGATTACCCGCTTCTCGCTGTGGTTTCGCTGTTTAGCTTCCTGATCAACGACTCTCGTTTGTTGGCCTGTATTTACGGATTGGTTTTAGCGGTATTACCGGTTGGATCTCTGCTGCTCAGTTTTTATTTCTTGAGTGGTCCTCAACACAACAGACTCCGGGTTTGGCCGGTGCTTGGCATCCTGTTAAGTGTATTGCCGGGCCAAGCATTTTTGGTGGCCGAAGCCGTACCCGTAGCCCAAGTGTCGTGGGCGGTCTGGGCAATCGCAGCGGCGGATATATCAATCTCCAGCTTGGCTTGGTTGGGAATGCTGAATCTGTTTCTGTTCTTTCTGCATCCTTCGGCCGCTCTGGCCTATGCGGTGACTGGCGGATTGTTTGTAGGCAAAGCCCGGGTGGCAACCAGCCAACGTCGCAGTAACGCCTGGCTTGGTGCGATTTTTCTCGGATTGGCGGCGGTCCGGTTATGGTATGCGTTAGCTACAGCAAACAGTTACGAGAGAGGGGAAGAGAGTTTCTCTCAAAACTACCTGGCGTTTCGTGACGCGCTGCCGAGCCTCCGGATGTTGCCGGTTGTCTATTTGTTGGGATTGACCGTTCTCGGGGGTGTGACTCGACGCATACCGAAACGATACCTGATTTGGTTGGGGGGATTAATGCTCGCCGTACTTTTAGTTTACGGAGTTGCTTGGGCGGCTGACCCCAAGATGTGGGTGAGCGCGTTTACTTTCAGGCGGTTTGTGTTCGTAGGCACCTTGCCCTTGGTAGTCATGGGCGGCTTGCACTGGCGGTACGAACAGGCATCAAGGACAAATGATTCAGCGGAGCTATCCGATCATCGCCTTGGTTGGATCATGGCGGGAAGCGCCGCCGTTTTTTTCATAATTTTTGCTACCCAGTCGTTTAGCTGGCGCCAAGAACTGTCGCGTTTCGAAGCGGATCTCAAGCGTTGCGATAAGCCGGTGGCCACCATAAACGATTTACCATGGGTTGTGGATAGCCCGCTACATCACTGGGCTTCAACCCAGTTGAGCTGTGTCATTCAGGGAAAGAAAGTGAAAACCGTGTTTGCGCTCGACCCAGAGGGCGCTCGCGGAAACAAGATATTGTTGTTCCCGGGAACGTGGTTCCGGCGACGAAACAGGTGGTTTGAGTTTGAGCAAGAGTGGAGCCCCGTGGGAACTAAATGACGAGTGAGAAAAAGAGCAACACGGCGAAAAATGGACGGAGTGAACCTAGTACACAGAGTGGACGTAGGTACTACGGAGGCCGCTTGGCCTAAGGACGTCCACTCCGTCCACGCGCTCGATCACTGATTATTCGGCTGCAAACTCAGCTTGGGTGCGATGATCGCAAAGCGCTTTTGCAAATAGACTAGCAGATTGAAAACCCAGATCCGCCAACGAACTTGCAGCAACGGTCTTTCGCTGCCAGCAAGCAAAGAGTTCACCGCCGGGACGAGTTGGAGAAATTCTTGTGGGTGGAGGAATACTTCGGCGAACTCTTGAGTATACCACGAGTTAACTAACCGAAGATAAAGGTCCATGACCCGGCCGAGGTGTCGCTCATAGCGTTTGAATTCCAGCGCCCGTCGCTCGGGATGCTGCAAGACCCGGTCGAGCATATCTGCAGCTTTCTCACCGGAAAGCACCGCGATAAAAACTCCGCTGCTCCAGACCGGGTCGATGAAGCCGGCAGCATCACCGGCCAGCACCCAACGATCCCCGGTAAAACGCTTGTTCCGGAAGGAGAAATCGCCAGTCGCATAAACTTCAGTCACCCTCCTGGCGTTCGACACCTGTTCAATGACTTTAGGATTCTCTTGCAATATTTGCTGGAATGCTGCTTCCGGGCTCAACTTCATGCGCTTGAAAGTCTGAGCGTCTAACACGACGCCGATACTGGTTTTGGTGGCTGTGATCGGGATAATCCAGAACCAGCGATCTCGACCTCGAACCATTTGGGTGAGGGTTCCATCGATCCCAGGCTGCCGATCGACGCCTTCAAAATGAGCGTAGAGCGAGAACTTGCGTAACTCCGGATAATTGCGGCGAAGGTTGAAATGTGTCCCGACCAGGGCATTGCGACCGGAACAATCGATAAGGTAGCGTCCGCAAAACTCACCCGTGGCGGTGCGGATAGTAACGCCGTCCTGGGCGCAGACGAAGTCGGTGACTTTCACTCCCTGCCGGACTTCACACCCGGTTTCCGCGGCGTGATCTAACAGGATCTGATCGAACCGAGAGCGTTCGACTTGATAAGCCGTGGGATATTTGCACCGGAAGACGTTGCTGAATAGAAAGCGGTTAGTACGAGTGCCGCAAGCAGAGAGAATTTTGCCGCCATGCTTCACGATTACATCAGACCGATCGATTTTCTCTTTCACGCCCATTCGTTCGAACGTGTATAAGCTGCCAGGCAAAAGCGATTCACCGATTTTGAACCGAGGAAATTGCTCCTTCTCGAAAATGGCGACTTTCCAGCCGTGTTTAGCTAATAAAGTTCCCGCGGTGCTGCCGGCAGGGCCGCCGCCGACTATAATGACGTCGTAGAGTTCAGGCATACTAGGTTAATCAGAGCTACAGGAGACTCGATTACTTAAGTTGCAAACCTAGGCCTGGTGCAAGGCGGAAAGAGCATGAAGGCGAATAGGCGAGGCGGCGAAACTGTACCAGCACTGCCAGCCCCGGTAGGGATGAGCTCCCGCTCATCCGGGTTTTTGGGGTTCCAACGAGATGCTCCGATTAGACAAGTGCAGCAACGAGCGCGCCGCTAGCGGATGAGCGGGAGCTCATCCGTACCGAACCCAAAGCACGTGCCGACGGAGGGGGTCGAACCCACACGACCTTGCGGTCACTGGATTTTGAGTCCAGCGCGTCTGCCAATTCCGCCACGTCGGCTTAGTTGCAGGGACGAATGGTTGACCGATTTTAACAGAAACGCAAGGGATTCATCATCTGTCTCATGAAGCGCTGCGCTCTCGTCCTCGACGGGGACAGGCAATCAGTAATCAGTAAGACAGTGATCAGTATTCCGGGAACGAAAATCGGAACTGATTACTGACCTACTGGTTACCGATTACTTCGCCGGCGCGCCGGTTGCTCGACTCCCGCGTGGCCGGCGCATCTCAGCTGCAGTGCGACTCTCGATCTGTGCGATCGCCCAGGCTGCATGGTCGGCGATCAGAGAATCCGAGTCCCCGGCTAGGTCCCGCAATACCGGCAAATCCTCTTCTGTTCCTATGTTCCCGAGCGCCACGCACACGTTACGAACGAAACGGTTTCGTTTAATACGACTGATCGGCGAGTGCCGAAACAGTGAACGAAACTCGTCCTGAGAAAGCGCAGCTAAAGAACGCAGGCTCATGGATTGGACCTCCGGCGGCATGAGAAAGCGAGTCTCGCGAGTGGCCGCCGCAAATCGGTTCCAAGGGCAGGCATCCAAACAATCGTCACAGCCGTAGATCCGGTCTCCGATTGCGGCCCGGAACTCTAGCGGAATCGAGCCTTTGTTTTCGATGGTGAGATAGGAGATGCAACGGCGGGAGTCGAGTTGATAGGGAGCAGTAATAGCCCGGGTCGGACAGGCGTCGATACAGCGAGTACACGAGCCGCACCGATTTCGGGCCGGCAGATCCGGCTCGATGAATAAAGTCGTTAAAATTGTACCCAAGAAAAACCAGGTACCGAGATTCTGGTTCAAGCACATCGTGCTTTTGCCTTGCCAAGCGATACCGCTGGCAGCGGCGAAATCGCGCTCGAGGACCGGCCCGGTATCAACATACGGCTTCTGAATGCCGCCGCACCGGCTCAGATATTCGCAGATGGGCTGCATCGCGGTGAGCATTAGCTCATGATAATCTTGGCCGTAGGCATACCTGGCAATGCGTCCATGCGATCGAGGGTTGGGGCCGCCTTGAAAGTAGTTCTTTGCCAGAAAGATCAGGGTGTGGCAATCGGGCAGAACGTTGCGAGGATCCGTTCTGCGTTCCGGCGTTCGCGCCAGCCATTCCATGCCGGCGTGAGAGCCCGCTTCTAACCAGCGCAAGAACGGTTCGCTGTGTGGAGCTGTCTGTGCGGAAACGAAGCCACAAGCGTCAAAGCCAGCTTGCTCAGCCAGTTCTCGCAATTCCACTTTCATAACAGATCTAAGAACTATAGAACTTACAGAGTGCAACCGCGAATGGACACGAATTAACACGAATAAGGCATCTTGCGGGCAGATAGATACAGATCATGGTTAATCTGCTGGTTAAGTTCTTTATTCGCGTTTATTCGTGTCCATTCGCGGTTGATTTTTTATTTGATCGGACGCGCGGAATTCATCGAGTCCTGAAACAACTCGGTCGGCTACTTCTCGATGAGTCAATCCGCTTGTCTCGATCCGGAGATCAGCAGCCTGATGGTAAAGTGGAGCGCGCTCCTTTAGGAGTCTAGCCACCGATTCTTGCGGGTCCGCCTGGTTTAACATGGGGCGATGCGTGCTTTTACCGACCCGGTCGAGAATCGTGGTTTGGTCGGCGCAAAGCCAGACCACTGGTCCGAGCGCGCGTAAGAGAGGCAGGTTCCGGGGTTGGATGACAATTCCTCCGCCGGTTGCGATGACGGTTGAGCAAATGCCTCGTAACCGGACCAGCGCTTGGTACTCTGCTTCCCGGAAGAAATCTTCGCCGTGTTTCGCAAAGATTTCCGGAATGGATAAGTCGTATTTATGACGAATCATCGCGTCTGTATCGACAAACCGGAAATTCCAGCGTTTGGCCAATTCCCGGCCAACGGAGGATTTGCCAGAGCCCATGAAACCGACCAGCACCAAACTTCGACCGGCTATTACAATAGACATGGTATCATCGTAGAACGAGCTGCTTTCCCGCGGTGAACGAATCTCACGCAAAGCCGCAAAGACGCAAAGGTTAAGAGGCGGACCCAAGATGAACGTCATGGATAAGCGCACGCCCTCCGACCATCAAATCGGTCGTGTGCGAGCATCGGGGCCTCCGTTTGCGGCTTGGCCCCATCCACACAGCCCCCGCGCCTCTGTGCCGTTTTTGTTGGCGCCTTTGCGCGAGATTCCCTTCACGACCGGGAGGCAGCGCTCCGAAACAAGGCAAAAACTTCCCGAAAGCTTCTATTCAAAAGCCTTGAAGAGAACACTTCCGGGGGGCGCAGAAATCGCAGCCAAGACCATTTAACTCGCAATGCGCGTTGCTTGATCCGAGACCAATTTCCGCGGGGTTATCAAGGGGACCCTAAGCAGTCACTCGAATAACGTTCTTCGCTTTCGCGCCTTTTTCGTCCTGATACAACTCATATTCGACGGTTTCACCTTCGTTCAACGTCTTGAAGCCGTCAGCTTGAATAACTGAAAAATGAACGAAGACATCACTTCCAACTTCCGGGTCCACTATAAAGCCGAACCCCTTCTTCTCATTAAACCACTTCACTGTGCCTTTAGCCATAGACTAGACAAATATGTCAGCACCCATCGTCCGAACTCCCTGCGGAATGAATAGGTGCTGGTAGGAAAGGGTCACGAGCATAACGAGCTGAGCGAAGAAACGTCAAGTAGTAATGCAAGACATTTGTCGGCAGAGGGATACAATAAATCGAAAATGAATAAAATAGTTGACAGATGACGACTGAACACCCTCAAAGCGTGGCCGTTGTTATGGGCAGTAAGTCGGACTGGCAGACCATGCGTTATGCAGCCGAATTGGTGCAGCAGTTCGGGGTCCCAGTCATGAAAAAGGTAGTTTCTGCTCACAGGACGCCTGACCTATTGGCCGAGTTTGCCAAGACCGCAGAATCCGATGGCATTCGTGTCATCATTGCAGGCGCTGGCGGAGCTGCGCATTTGCCTGGAATGCTGGCTGCGCACACGCATTTACCAGTCTTGGCTGTTCCGGTGGAGAGCCGAGTTCTACGCGGCGTTGATTCTTTGTTATCAATCGTACAGATGCCGGCAGGCATTCCGGTGATGACATTGGCAATCGGTGAAGCAGGCGCCAAGAATGCTGCGCTAAGTGCGATCTCGATTATGGCCTTAACAAATTCCGAGCTCCGAGACCGGCTAATAGAGTTTCGCCGCCGGCAGACCGAGGATGTGCTTCGGTCGGAATTGGAATAGGTATACGGTAGGGATGAGCTCCTGCTCATCCGTTGTAACGTGGGCAACGCCTGTGCATAAGACGAATAACGGATGAGCGGGAGCTTATCCCTACCGATTTTGAATACTGAAATTGTTCCTGCAAATCATCCTTCGGCCATCGAAAGGGCGGCGCAGCTACTAGCTGCGGGTGAACTGGTTGCGGTCCCTACTGAGACCGTTTACGGGCTAGCAGGGAATGGGAGAGACGATCGAGCGGTTGCTACCATTTTTCAGGTTAAGGAGCGCCCATTTTTCGATCCGCTTATTTTGCATCTCCCGAACATTTCCTGGGTGGAACGCCTCAGCAGGCTGGATGCTGCACAAGAGAAATTGGTGACGGCGTTGATCGAGCGATTTTGGCCTGGCCCACTAACTCTACTTCTGCCGAAGAGCGAACAGGTGTCCGATCTGGTGACCGCGTCGCTCCCAACCGTCGCGCTTCGGATGCCGGCTCATCCGGTCTTGCGAGAGATCCTGCAAAAGGGAGGGTTCCCGGTCGCGGCTCCGAGTGCGAATCGATTCGGTCGAGTTAGTCCAACCAAAGCGGAGCATGTCCTTGAAGAACTGGGCTCCAAGATCCCGTTGATCGTGGATGATGGACCCACCAAGCTCGGACTCGAATCAACTATTGTAGAGCCAAAGGGCAGCGACAGACTCGTCCTGCATCGGCCAGGGCCGATTGGAGAGGCGGACTTAGCTGAATTTGCTCGGATTGAAGCGCCTGATTTGAAAGGCTCGATCAAGGCGCCGGGACAAACTCCGAGTCACTATGCTCCCGACAAGCCCGTAAGACTGATAGAAAAAGGTCAGGTGCCGGCAGACTCGCCGGAGGCCGGGTTATTGGCGTGGGGGCAAAGCTCTCAAGGCTCCCAGTTTCGGGCGGCGTATTCTTTAAGTGAATCGGGTGATCTGGTCGAAGCAGCCAGCAGGCTTTTTTCGCTGCTTCGGGCCATGGATCGAGAGCCGGTTACGGCAATTTACGTAGAAAAAGTCCCGGAGACTGGGATTGGCAAAGCGATCATGAATCGGCTTTATCGAGCTGCCGCGGAGACGAGAGGGAAAGTAAAGGTGAAAAGTGAAAGGTGAAAGGTGGGAAGGTGTGAGGTGGGAAGTGTGAGAGGCCCTGTCCCGTAGGGACAACGTGAACGTAGCCTGGCAATTTATTGCCAGGGACTGTGCCTCAGTAGACCCGTCCCGTAGGGAACGGTGTGAGTCAGGCACGACTCCAGATCTGCCACGCGCAAAACACTCGTCATTTCACGGAGCAACTCACTTCTGAGGCGGCGTTTTCGTCGCGATAAATATCAGACCGTACCCTACGGGACGGTTACCCGACGGCGCATTTTTTCTGGCAATAAATTGCCAGGCTACGTTCGGTTTGTCCCTGCGGGACAGACTCGTTCACCTTTCACTTTCCCCATGCTCTTGCTCGTTCTCGTTCGCTCCCGCTCGTTCTCGTTCCTTCTTATCGATAGGTGCGATAACGAGCGTGATTTCGCCTTTTGGGGGATGGGCAACAAAGTGTTCTCGAACTTCTGAAACAGCTCCCCGCCGGAATTCTTCGAAATGTTTCGTCAGTTCCCGAGCGACGCAGATCTGGCAAGTGGGCTCTAAGCTGTTAAGCGCTTCGAGTGTCTTCAAGAGGCGATAAGGGGACTCGAAATAGATAGAGCTAGACTCACGCTGTAAAGCCGCTCGCAGTTCTCGCTCCCGTTGGCCGCTCTTGTTTGGCAGAAATCCGCCGTAATAAAACCTGTCGGTTGGTAACCCGGAACCGACGAGGGCGGTGGTTACGGCGGAAGGGCCCGGAATCACCGTGAACGGAATCTGGTTTTGCTGGCACCGATTGATCAAGCGAAAGCCGGGATCAGAGATGGACGGCATACCGGCGTCCGAGACCAGGGCGATGGATTCGCCTTGCTCAAGGTACTGAACGATCTCAGCCGCACGCTTCGCTTCGTTGAATTCGTGATAACTGAGTAGCGGTTTCTCGATCGCGTAGTGGTTGAGCAAAATCCGAACCCGCCGGGTATCCTCGGCTGCGATCCGATTCACTTGGCGCAGGACCTCAAGCGCCCGCAAAGAAATGTCACTTAGATTACCAATCGGTGAACCAACGATATAAAGCACAACCGATCAAAACCCTTCTGTTAGAAAGGCGGTTACCTGTTTGGCGCAATCTTGTGCCGCAATCGGAATCGCTTGGTGTTCTTGAGTTGGGAGGTCCGATCCTACGAAGAAATTCGCCTGGCCTGAGAAGTCCTTGTTTACCAGCAGTTGTCCGGTTCCACCTCGCAGCACTTCGATGTGAATTTTGAGCGTAATTTGGAACTCGGCGGAAGCCAGAACGTCGCCAACCACGGACTTGGTTTGGGTCCGGATGACATCGGTGATAACGCCGTGGACGATCGCATCCGCTTCATCTTCACCGGTGATCGGGTAGGTGCCATCCGTTTGCATTTCTTTAATGAAAGTATCCGTTATCACGGCTTGCACCTGTGGTTCGAACGATTTGTTATCGAAGATCGGTATAGAAACGCTGTGCACGCCTTTCATGTACGTGGGCGCGACTGGGCCCAACGTATAACAACCAGAAAGGACAAATACTGAGACCAGTGCGAAGCGAACAACCCACCTCATCGAACGCCTTACTGCGAAGGAAGGTTCGGCTCGGCAGGTTTCACATCGTTGGGCGGAACCATCGGGGCCTTTTGATTGTCCTGAGTTCCGTTTGCGGGATTGTTCCCTAAGGGATTATTCCCGGAATTGCCGCTCGACGGATTGTTCGGATTGGGATTCGGATTGTTTGTATTGGCAGCGGGATTGGCCGCCGCCGCCGGAGTCGGCGTCGGTGTCGGGCTTGGCGCTGGCGGTCCAACGAAATCGGGTCGCGAAGTCGTATCTACCTGGGCTTGCAACCTGCGGCGCTCGGCTTGGGTCTGTCCGGTCTCGGGATTCTCGGTACCAATCTTCAGTGCCTCATCGCCCATCTTTGTCCGGATCTGATCCATCCGAGTTTTTGCTCGGTTAGCCTGTTGGGATTCCGGTTGCTGCTGCAGCACTTCATTGTAGTAAACGTAAGCGGCCTTGTAGTTGTGCTGCTTGTCATAGAACCGAGCGATATTGAAAGCATCGTTCGATTTGCGTCCTTGCAGAGTCTTCAAATTGTCCTGCGCCTGGGCCGCTTTGTGGCTGTTCGGAAACTTTACGAGGAAATCCTCGAATGCTTCTTGAGCACGGACCGCTGCGGTTTCGTCATATCCGGTCGCGCGACTAGCCTGCAGATAGACATAACCAATTTGATACATGGCATCGGCGGCTACCTCGCTGTTAGGGTACCGATCAACAACCTGCTGATAGGCGGTAACCGCGGAAGTAATAGAACCGGATTTCTCGAGAGCTTGACCGATTCCGAACTGGGCGAGGGGGGCAATCTTACTAAACGGCCCGTTGGTGACGATCTTCTTGAACATCTCTTCTGCCTTCGTCATGGATGGCAAAGTGGGGACGCCGTAAACATCGACTCGTTTCCCGTCCAGATAAGCCTTCGCGATCGTGTATTCGGCCTCAAGAGCGGGCTCGAAATTCTCACTACGAGGATATCTTTCAACAATGGTTTGGTAATCGTGGAAAGCTTTCTCGAGTTTGCCTTGTTTTTCGTACATCCGGCCAGAGTTGAACAGGGCGGCAGGCGCGATATCGGCTCGAGGGAAGCGATGGACAACCATTCGATAGGAAGCGCCGGCGTGTGCCCAATCGCCGCGCTCCTCATAACGCTGCCCGAGATCGAACTGGTCCTGCGCGTTCTTCTTGATCTCGATGTCTTCGGCTCCGCCCGGAAGGAAGCCTTCGCCTTCTCGATAGATGATCGGAGCGGGGCTGCGATGTGCCAGGGTGAGGATAAGAACAACCAGCGGAACGACATACCGCAGCGTCTGTTTCATAAGCGGGGAAAATAATTGCCAGGAGTAGCGAACGTCAAGCCTCAGGGATGTTGAGCGTGCAAGGATATTGAGACTTAGGCGTTTGTCGAGTGAGAACGCTAGGAATGGGAGAAAATGCCTGGGAACTCGTGGCCCGGAGTTACATCGCGGACGGGCTCTATGGGATTTATGAGACCTACGAACTGAACGGGAGCGAAGCCGCTCAGTGTCCCGCTCCCGCCTGGCCCGCGTTTGCGGGGATTTGTTCGGCCCTTGTTTAATGCGCCGAGGGCGACGGGCTTGGGCTCATCAACTGATTGTCTAAAAGCGACCGGTCGGTGCCTGGGGTGGCCAACGGATCGGCTAAAGGCGTACCTGGACTTGGGCTCGGCGATGGGCTACCCAAATGACCTAGTCCAGAGCTGTCCGGGGTCTCGGTGACTCCGTAGCTATCTTTTAGCGGCTGGGAGCTCAGATATTTCGTTTCGGTCCAAAGGTCGACCACGATCCCGGAGGCGCGGACTCGGGAAAGGCCAGCTGCGGCATCGTTTTCTAAGACAAAAACGAGCATTCCAGGAAGGAGGAAATAAGCATGTGTCTTATCCTGGAGCTCAATGTCGCTGGAGGCGCTTTTTGCGCCGGCCAGCTTTGCGGCGTCGCCTTTGTTCGGGGTTGCGTAGGGGCCATTGACGCGGACCCAACGGTAGCCTTGCTCGGCAAGCGCTTTAAAGTCGGTGGCAGTTGCCGTCGTGACTGTCGCGGCTATTAGTAAGCATAAGAGGGTGAGAAATTTAGCGGCCAAACCCTTTTGGGTAGCCCCGACGCGGTTTGATCTTTCCTCCTTGATCATGTTCCATTGACGTCCTGCTTTGCGCGAACGTCAATCATCCCTTTCGGGCAAAGACGCTTGTATTAGAACTGCGGTCCTTTTTAAGCATAGAGCGGAGCGTGCAGGCGGAACGTTCTCTAATAGTAATCAGTAATCAGTGGGCCAGTAATCAGTCTGAATCTTCAGCATGACACTGATTACTGGCCCACTGATTACTGATTACTTGGCGCTGCGTGTCGAGAACACGGAGAAATCGAGGACGAGGACGACCACGAGTACGAGGACGATAAGTACGTCCGCATTGATCCTGATCGTTGATTGCGATTGGTAGTCTAAGGGTATAAGAGGGGATAAACTCTCTGGTTTCATGAGTACGCAGCTAGTCTCAAGGTCGCCCGCGATCGCGCGGTTGCTGAGCAAAAGCATTGATTACGCCGGCCTGTTTCCGCCTGCTGGCCTTCCCGTGTCAGAGGCGATAGAGATGTTTAAGCGGTACCTGCAAGGACGAGAGTCCTGGATCATCAACTCGATCGTTTTGCCGATCGACCGGCTGACCGAGGCAGCCGGCTTTTTTGGTGACACGCCTCTTCGTCTGACCGCTATTCCCCGAAGCACTGAAGACTCGCATCAGTGGTTAGGCCGTTTAGAAGAAGATTGCAGCCAGCTGCGATCGTTCCTGGCGGCTCATCCTCTGATTGCTATCCAAGCGCTGGAAATTCCGCTACCTAAGCCAGGCGACGCAAGTGAGATCGCAAAGCGGGTTGAGGAACTGGTGCCGCTAGTAAACGACCAGCGAGTCTTTTTGGAGCTGCCCCTCGGCGAGAGCTCTTTTCGGGACGAGCTGGCGGCAACGATAGCCGCTCTTCAACGCCATCGCTTGTCTCTCTGGGGAATAAAGTTGCGAATGGGTGGTACAGTTCCCGATGCTTTCCCGTCCACATCGATGGTTGCCGATGTGTTAGCGACGGTGCGCGACAATCAGATACCTATAAAATTTACGGCCGGACTCCATCACCCATTACGTCACTGGAACAATGATCTCGGCGTTCATATGCACGGATTTATCAACGTGCTAATGGCGGCGATGTTTGCTCACGCCTGCCGTCTTCCGCCAAAAAATATTGAGACGATTCTCGCCGATGAACGAAGCAAAGATTTCGTTTTCAGCGGAAACGTTGCTCGATGGTTAGACTTGCCCATTAGAACCGAACTAATTGAGGACTTACGCCGATTGATTCTCGGTTTTGGCAGCTGCAGCGTTGATGAACCGTTGGATGATCTTAGGACGCTAGGCTGGGTCGAGTAGGCAGATCCGCGAGGAAACAAAAAGATTCTCGCGCAAAACAGACTTCCTCCGTCGTCCCATACTTCCTCACTATGGCGGACAGGTCGCCGTTGCGTTCGTTTTCTTCTGTAAGAATCACCCTTTTCGTGGCCTTTGTGATCTTCTGTTAAGTTTGTCTGTCCGTACCCGCTTCCGCTGGCTCTTTTCTTTGCGTCTTTGCGTCTTTGCGTAAGATTTTTTTGTGTCTTCTTTCTTACCTATTCCCGCCGACCATCCGTTTCCGATACAGAATCTACCCTACGGCGTGTTTAGCGGCCACGAGAAAGGGCCCCGGGTAGGGGTAGCCATTGGCGATTACGTTGTGGACTTATCGGTCCTGTCGGAAGCTGGTTTGCTGCCGAGTTACGGCGTTTTTGCGGAGCCTTCCTTAAACGCGTTTATAGCATCCGGTCACGAGCTTTGGAGTGAAGTGAGAGCTACGCTGCAATACCTGCTTGATGAAGAAACCACGACTTTGTCCGGGAATCGCCGGTTACGCGCACGCGCTCTTATTCCGGTCCAAGAGTTGACCATGCATTTGCCGGTCGCAGTTGGAGATTACACGGACTTTTACTCATCGAAACAACACGCGATCAACGTGGGCAGCATGTTCAGGGATAAAAACAACCCATTGCCGTCTAACTGGCTTCATTTGCCGGTCGCTTACCATGGAAGAGCAAGTAGCCTGGTGGTTTCCGGCACCTCGATTCGCCGGCCGCGAGGTCAAACGAAGCGCCCGGAAGCCACGACTCCGGGATTTGGGCCAAGTCAGGAACTCGATTTCGAATTAGAGATCGGCTACTTCATCGGCCGAGCGAACGCGCTGGGCGAGCCGATATCCGTGACCGATGCGCAGCAACATCTGTTTGGCTTAGTATTGGTCAACGATTGGAGTGCTCGAGATCTGCAGCGCTGGGAGTACGTTCCACTGGGACCGTTCCTGGCTAAGAATTTCAGCACGAGCATCAGTCCGTGGGTCGTGCCAATGGCCGCGTTACAGCCGTTTCGTGTTGCCGGGCCCAAACAGGACCCTCCGCCTCTGCCTTATCTGAGCGACGGTCAAGACTGCGCGTACGATATCTCTCTCGAAGTAAGGTTGCAGACTACAGCTATGGCCGAGCCTCACATCATCAGCCGAACTAACTTCAAAGAAATGTACTGGAGCATCAACCAACAGCTGGCTCATCATACGGTCACCGGCTGCAATCTCAGACCGGGTGACCTTGTAGCCAGCGGTACATTGAGCGGCGCCGAAAAAAACAGTTACGGAAGTTTGTTGGAACTCGCCTGGGCCGGCAAAGAACCGCTTGCATTGCCAAACGGCGAACGACGCTCGTTCTTGGAAGACGGCGACACGGTGATTCTGACCGGCCATGCCCAAGGAGATGGTTATCGGATCGGGTTAGGCGAGGTGAGAGGAACGATTTTGCCGGCGGGGCGCGTCGCGAATAGCGAATAGGGAAGGTGCCAAACGGCGAATGGGCGATCAAAAGTTATCCCGAAGGGGTTAAAAGGACTGAGCCTGGGGTTTTAACCCCAGGTAGCCAATAAAAGACGGTCCGCCCTGAAGGGGCGGGAGGAAAAATCGTTCTGCATCTCGTTCCGAATCGTGCAGGCAGCTCCCTTCTACCGCCCCTTCAGGGCGGTACCTTAATTTAATTTTTGTCCTGGGGTTAAAACCCCAGGCTGAGTCCTACTATCCCTTCGGGATAAAATCCGCTGGGTGGATCCACCAAGCCCATTCGCCGCCTCTCCTAGCTCCTGGCTCCTTTCGACCCCGGTCTCTCCGCCCGTTCGCCGTCGTTATTGATGCTGGCTTGCTGCCCGGAATCGACTAACCCGCCGTTGCGGGTCACAATCTGGGCGGCAAGCACGGTGCGAATGACGCTGGCAATGGAATCGGTTGTGGCCGATGCAGCATCGCCGTTCTCCGCACCACTGTGGATGGTAACTAACTTGGCCTGGGCTAGAGCTTGCGCGATAGCCGGAGCGATATCTGGCAAAAGTTCAATTTGACGATAACGCAGATAATTCTCGCCGCCTTCACGGATCGCTTCGGTTACCTTATGGATTCCTTCAGCCTGAGCGGTAGCGACCGTTGTGATCCGGATCGCTTCGGCCTTGGCTTTTGCTTCCGCGTCGATTTGAATCGCTTCCGAGTCCGCCTTTGCTTGAGCAATTTGGGTGGCGCGTAACTCGCTTTCTTTCTGGCCCGCTAAGGCATCTTGGCGTTTCGCTTCGGCTTCCGCGATCAAAACTGCATTCGCTAACTTGGTTTGTTCGAGTTCCCGCTGTTTATCGGAGATCGATCGTTCCGCTTCCAGCTGCGCTTCTTTGGCCCGACGAGTTTGATTGGCAGCTACGATATCGGCGTTGGCGGTCGCTTCTGCCGCAGACTGGCGCCGGCGAGCTTCTGCTACCTCGCTCTGCACCACCTTAATGTTCAGAGAATTGAATACCAAACCGAGGTCGGTGAGCTCGCGCGAACACGCCTTGCGGATAATGATCGCTAGCGGGTCATCGTCTTCCTCCATACTGACGGTCGACGGTAGGGCAACTTGCGTCTCGCGGTCAGGCAGTAACGCGGTTCTTCCTCCTGATCCTCCTGACACTCCTGACTTCGCGCTGAACAGCTGATCATGGGTCAACAGGTTAACCGCTCGACGGCCGGACGACGAAAGCAGGTCGGTCAGCGTTGACATTTGTTCGTCGTCTGTCTTGGCAAAAAAACGGTTGGCGGCCGTCTTAATCAATTCGTCACTATCGCCAACGGATACGATGGCGCTGGCCAGCACCCGGACCTTGATCGGATTAGGAACACCAGAGCGATCGACATCAGCAGTTTGGTCAGTGATATCGAGATCAACGTTGATCGCCTTGCTTGATATGGTGGTGCCGTTTGTGAGTATCGGCAATTCGAAGCTCTTACCTGGACCTCGGTAGATCTTCATACTGCCGCCCCACCAGGTGACCATGCGAATGGTACCCGAGGAGACGTCTCGCAAAAATGCTCGGATGAATGCGGGAATTAAGAACGCCGCCACGATGAGAACGGCGGCAACGATTGCGACGCCGAACAGAGGGTGTTGAAGCATAGGGGTTTTCTTACTTTAGTGGGGGACAAAGTTTTGCTGCGGGACTAAATGTTAATACTTGGTCAAAATCGAGCCGCTGCTCCGGCAAACCACGCAGCGTTGTTTGCGAGTATCGACGGAACGAACAAAAAGTGTCTCGCCGGAACGGACGCGAGCGCCTGACTGTTCTTCAGGAACCAGTTGGCCTAGTAGTTGAACGACTTGGCCATCGAGATTGAGCCGGACCAATCCGTAGCCTTTTGCATCAAAATCCGTGACGGCGGTGCCGTTCTCCAGCAGGGCGTCTGTCAACGTCTTAGCCGGCAACGATGCCCATTTTTGGACACCGGTTAACAGCGGTCGGATGCAAAAAAAACAAATGATATAAGCACCTATCAGAGCTGCGCCTAACTGTAACCAACCGTGAAGGATAGGCGCGAGTAGAGTGCCCGTTGCACCGAACCCAATAATTGCACCAGCCAGATAGGCCGGCGACAACCAAGTTAGGAGTCCAGTGATTAAATTACTTACTGCCTGGTTAGGCGGGGTATTGCGCGCAGAGGGGGGATGGCCGGTTTGGTGTGCTGACGCGCGGATGTGTCCGCCGGGAGCGTGAGAGGTGTGACCGACGCCGGGACGTATTCCGATATGATGAAACCCGATTCCGCAAAAGGCGAGAACTGCCAGGGCAACTCCCCCACCGATCAAGCACGACAGATAAATATCCAATCGAACTCTCTCTTTCTAGCTAACTATAGCTAATCCCGATTTGAATTGCGTGCAAGTTACCCAGGCACGGTAGGGTTGAGCTCCTGCTCATCCGCATGTGAGTGCGTGTTCGAAAAGCACGGACGAGCAGGAGCTCGTCCCTACCGATCTTTTTATTCCTTGACGAATCCTTTGTCGGTCAACTGAAAGCGCTGGAGATCGACACCAAGCTTGCGTGGAAATTGAGTGGCCACATTCACGGCTTGTTGCATCGATGCTGCATTGTTGGTTTGACGGGCCTGCCGAGCTTGTTGCGCGCAGAGTTCCGCGACGCACTTGAGCAACTCAGAGATTTTCTGTTTGTTCTCGCTCGTTAGCTGGGCGGCTTTCCCTCGTTTCTCCAATACCTGACAAACCGCGGTCCTTACTCTCCGAATACCCGTTGGGGTATTGGATGCGTCAGCGTTATGGACGATTTCCCACGCGATAATCATGTAGCCGGCGACCGTGTCTCCGACGTTGTGTCTGGAATATCCATAGCTAGCGAATCTCGCGTCGAACCGGCTGATCATAGCATCGTAGGTCGGAGCGTTGAGGAGCGTCTGGGCATTCACGTGCGACAAATAAAAAGTGCGTACCGAATTGGTAACCGCTGGGGTGGGGTGGAACGCGAGGTTGCTAAACGATTCAATCGGCTGAATCGGCGCTCTTTTTTGTGTCGGTCCCTTCTTCGGGTTCTGGGTGTTTGAGGCTTCGGGCGTATTAGCCGGGCTAACGTGCTCGAGTTCGTGCTCGACGCTAGCCAGGTCGGTACCCATGCCCTCGAGTCCTAAGCTCCGATTAAATGATTCGACTTCTCCGCCGCTTTCCTGAGCCCATACTTGGGGAGCCGAAGCAAGACCTAGTAACGAAATCGCCGCGATGCTTGAATGAATTTTCGAGATCCGCATAAGTGATGAACTCAACCTGATTTAGAGAATCGACCGCGATTCATATCGGGGTCTAAGTTAACGGTCAATGCTGTTTGCCTGCTAATAGATGCCTAGGCAGGGCCGCAATTGCGCAAAAAGTTGACGCTCAAGTTGAAAGATGTGGACCAAATTTTGCTGTGGTTCGGCTCTCGCCAAAGAACCCTCAGAAACAAAATTCACTATCGCAACGTCTTGGGTAGCAGGATACCCGCCAATTTTCCGATCTATGACTGATCACTCATTGAAAAAGGAGCATGAAGATTTTATCCGTCGAACCATTGAACTCTCACGCCGCGCATCATTGGAGTATTGTACCGGCGGGGTCTTCGGGGCGGTGATCGTTAAGGACGGTAAGATAGTTTCCGAGGGGATGAACCGGGTGGTCGCGAGTCATGATCCTACTTGGCATGCCGAGATGGAAGCGATTCGCAGTGCGAGCATTACCCTGCAAAGCTTCAAGCTTACCCATTGTGTTTTGTACACATCGGCGGAGCCGTGCCCGATGTGTTTAGCTGCTTCTTACTGGGCCGGTATAGAACAGATATTTTACGCCGCGTCGGTAGAAGACGCCTTTGAATACGGCAATTTCGATGACCGCCCCATCTACGAACAGTTGGCTCTGCCGAAAGAGCAACGATCACTCAAACTCACCCAATTATTGCGGGATGAAGCGGTCGTCGTTTGGCGGGAGTATCAGGCTAAGCCGGATAAAATACATTATTAACCGCAGGAACGAATGGGCGAGACGGCGAAGGAGAGGCGCGAAGCGCTGGTAGGGCGAAAATCTCGGCGCGCTAGTGATTGGCCACATGGACACCGCTGGATCGCGCCGGATCTGAGCCGTGTCGCGTGGTTGGGTTCGTGCCGGAAATCGACGATAAAGAGAACCGGTCTGGAAAATGCGGATCGATCATCGGACGGGGTAGCCCCGGATCGGGCATATTCTCCGACAACCCGCCGCTCCACGAAACGGCTCAGATCCGACGCGGACATGCGGGACTAATATGGCCAGTCCTCGGCGCGCCGAGATTTTCGCCCTACCACCCCTGTCGCCCAATGACCGTTTCGTTCCCTCAGTCGACGCTCGTGCTTGCGGGCGCTGGTTTCCGCTCGTTTTCCTTCATTTCTCGCCGTTCGACGGCGACCATACAAACGTCGTCGTCGAAGTTTTCTCGCTTAGAAAAACAGCAGACCTCGTGAACAATGGCCGGGAAGAGCTTTTCCATTGGAAGAGTTGCCATACGGTTGAGACTCGAGATGAGTGAGTTTTTACCGAATTCTTTTCCGTCTGGTGAGTCGACCTCGTAGAGGCCATCGGTAAAAAGGACGAGACAGTCTTTGGGCTCGAACGGACAGGTGAAGGTAGGGTAGGTGATTTCGTCGAAAATACCGAGAGCAGGGCCAATCTTGGCGTGGTCTTGCGTGATTGGTTCTGCCCCTGGGGTTACTCGCCTGAGACGCACTGGGACCGGATGCGCGGCGTTAGCAAACTGGGCGTCTTTAGAGGACGAATCGACAATGAGATAAAATGCAGTCGCAACAAATGGTTCCTCGACCCGTTCCAAGATGGCGCGCAGCCGTAAGTTGAGACTGCTGAGAAAGCGGCCGGCGTTAGCCATTACCGGGCGGAGCTCTTCCAACAGAGCTCGAATGATCGCTGTGACCAGGGCGGCCCGTAAGCCGTGGCCCATGACGTCGCAAATGAAGATGCCCACGCGGCTCTCCGACAGCGGGAAGAAGTCAAAGAAATCGCCTCCGACAGCTGCCGCTGGACGATAATAATGAGCAAAACTAAACGGGGCACTCTCGGCAGCATCGCTACCGTTGAAGTTGGGATATTCGCGAGGTAACAAGGCCAGCTGGACTTCGCGAGCCATGCGAAGGTCTGCTTCGAGCTGTGCGTTCTTGGTGGTTAATTCGGCGCTGGTTATTCGGAGCCGATTGCGTTCTTCCTCCAGCGCATTCTCCATCCGCTTGATGGCAGTGAAATCCCTGTTAACCCCGAAGATGCCAATTACTTCGCCGGCCGCATTTCGGAGCGGCAATTTGCTAGTATAGTCCCAGGTCACCCGGCCGCTCGGGTAAACTAACCGTTCAACTTTGCCGATAAGCGGTTGGCCGGTTTCCATGATGTGCCTTTCATCCGCGTTCGCTTCCCGGGCAGTTTGCTCCGACCAAAAATCAAAATCGCTTTTGCCGATCAGGTCGGCCGGGCCGCGTACGCCCATGAATTCAGCCACGGCTCGACTCGCGCAAATGAATCGGCCTTCTTTATCCTTGAAATAAATTTGGTCTGCTGCGTGCTCGAGCAGGAAATCAAAAAACTGCTGTTTTAGAGCGACATCATCCGGACCGTGGGAGGGTAAATCTTTCACGAGCCTGACGAATGTAGCCTGCGTTGGGCGAACGGTCTAGGGAAAGGAGCCGGAATCCAGGAGCCTAGAGGCTGATCAGTTTGGCGAGCATCGGGCCAACTACGCCGTGGATTCGAAAAGTAATCAGGAATCAGCAATCGGTCTTCAGTGGTGTTGCATTCAGGAGGACCATTCACTGATTGCTTGCGTCAAAATCGGTCAGGTAACGCTTGCACCACCTCCGACCTCCTGACTCCTGGCTCCTGGCTCCTTCTGCATCACGCTCCAAGGATCCGGTGCACAATTTCCTTCTGCGCGGTCCTTGCGAAAACATCCGCGCCGATTCGGGTCTTACCTTTTTTCGGTTCGCGAAGCCGGGTCAAGCCTTCCGCCCGACCCTCTTTTGTTACTTCAACATCCCACGCCTCGAAAAGGAATAGATCGAGGCGAACCATCGCTAGAGCGGCTAGGGGATCATGCGGATGGTTGGCGGTGATATTTCTTAGTTCCCACCATCGCATGATCTGGTCTTCTAGTAAGGCGCCAACGCCGTTGTCTAGTTGTGCGATCTGGTGAACATCATTCGCATCCAAAAGAACGCGCAGGGTCAGGTCAAGGCCAATAGCGGTGATCGGAATCCCGGATTCGAAAACGATCTTCGCAGCTTCAGGATCACATTTGATATTGTGTTCCGGCCGGTCGAGCCAATAGGCACCGCCCATTAGATAGAGATGTTTTATTTTGGAAAAGGTCACGGCATCTTTCTTTATAGCGCTGGCAATGTTGGTGAGAGGACCCGTAGCCAGAACTTCAAGTTCGCCGGGGAAGTGATTTGCTTTTTCTAACAGGTAATCAACCGCTCCGGGTTCGGCCGAGACTTGAGCCTGGTCCAAATCAGGAACTCCATATCCTTCATGACCGGCCCAAGAAACCTGGCGTCGAGTCAACGTCTCTTTTTCCCCGACTAAAATGTCGATATCAGGCCGTTGAATCAAATCGCAGGTCACCTTTGTAATGCGCGCTCGAAGCGGCGTGTCTCCGTAAACCGTGGTAACGCCAATCAGATTCAGTTCCGGAGATTTGGCTAGAACCGTCAGTGCCAGAATATCATCAACATCCGTGCCGATGTCAGTATCGAAGATAACAGGTCTCATAGTTAGTTAATGGGAAGAGGGGTGGTGGGGCGAGGCTCCAGAAAAACCGGCCGGTCAGCCTTTAAAGCCGGCGGCGGTGACTCCTTGAATGTAAAAACGCTGGAGCGGCAAAAGAATGAATAATGGGATTACGGTTGCGACGTTGGAGGCTGCAAAAAGCTCGTTCCATTGGGTCGTATATCGCTGCTGGAACCCGGCCAACGCGACTTGAATTACTTTAAGATTTTCGGATCGCGTGCAAATCAGGGGCCAGAGGAACGATTCCCATTGGAAAAGGAAGATGAGTAACCCAGCGCTAATAATCACCGGCTTTGAAAGAGGAAGATAGATGTTCCACAAGATTCTCAGCCAGCCGGCGCCATCCATTCTAGCGGCCTCTGCCAACTCCCGTGGAATCTGCGAGAAAAACTGTCGAAACAGAAAGATAACCACTCCGTTAGCCAATCCAGGGACGATCAAAGCGTAGTACGAATCGATCCAGCCAAACAGTTTGATAACGTTATAAAGAGGGATGGATATCGCTTCGAATGGAACCAGAAAGCTGAGGACAGTGACGAAAAAGAGAAACTGCCGGCCTGGAAACTGAAACACGGCGAACACAAACCCGGCCAATCCGTTAATAATCAGGCCTCCGAGAACGGTCATAGCGGCAACGAAAACGCTATTCAGCACCGCAACGCCAAATCCCCGCTCGGTAAAGATCGTGAAGTAAGCGGAAAAATCGAGGTGATCGAGGAAAAGGGCTTTGAGGCTGAAAGGGGAGGTATATTTAAAAATCTCCTCCAGCGGCCGTAAGGAAGAGGTGAGTGACCACCAGAGCGGTAACACAAAGAGCAGACCGACGAAGATATAGAGAAGATGGAGTGGTAACCGAACTCCAAAGATCGCGTTCTTCATTTCAATTTGCTTCCTCCTGACTAAAAAGCCGGAACTGCATAGCGACCGTAGTGATCACTAACACAAGCAAAACCATGACCAGAGCTAGAGCCCGCCCCATATCTCCGTACACAAACCCAGATTTATAGGCCTCATACATCAAGACGTTGGTCGAATAGGAGGGGCCACCGCGAGTCAGCAGAAACATCGGTACGAACAAAAGAAAATTAACGGCGGTATCGGTTATCAACACGAACAGTAGCGGCCGGCGCAGCAAGGGAAAAATGATCCGAAAGAAACGGCTGATCCGGCCGGCGCCGTCAATGCGGGCGGCTTCGTACAACTGTCGGGGAATATCTTGCAGACCGGCCCAAAGAAAGATCATCCAAAAACTTGCCCCTTTCCAGGTGGCGATAGCCACGATGCACCAGAGCGCTTGATCTTTATTGATCAGGAAAGGCTGAGAAGGAATGCCGACCAGGTTGATCAGGGAGTTAGCTAAGCCGGAGTTCGGGTCGAGCATGATCCGCCACAGGATCGAGGCGATCGGCACTGAGACACCAAGGGGAATAAAAAAGAGCAACCGATAGAAACCGATCCCGCGAAACCTTTGATTCGCCATGATGGCCAAGAGCAAGGCGATGAAGACCTGCAGCGGATTGATTACCAGGTTCAACTTGATCGTGACCCAGAGCGATTGCCAAAAGATCGGGTCACGGAACAGTTGGGTGTAGTTGTTTAAGCCGACAAAGACGTCCTTGCCGGCTTGCATAATCGACTGGCTATAGAGGCTACCTAGCAGCGTTGTGGCGATCGGCCATAAGCGGAAGACAGCCAGACAAAGGAGTGCCGGCGAAAGAAGCAGATAAGCGATCCAGGCGGAACGGCGATAGGTCATCGCTTAAATTGGGCGAAGAACACATCAAGCCGTTGGGCTGCTCCGTCGAGAGCTTCTTTCGGATCGACGCCATTGCGAATGTCTTCGTAAGTCGAAGCAAAAATGTCTTCTAGCTGAAGATAGGCAGGGGTTAAGGGACGCGGTACCGCAGTGTGCTGGGCTTCGTAATCTCCCAACAAATAAGCGTCATTCGGGAAGGTGTGAAACTTTTGGTCAGCGGAAATCTTGCTCCAGAGCGCGATCAGGGCCGGGGATTGCCCTTGACCTTCGAACCAAACTGTTGCTCCCGCATCGCTCACACAGAGAAACTGAATAAATTTCGCGGCTTCGGCCTGATGTTGAGAGTTTTTGGAAATCCCCACGTGCCAACTGCCTGTGCCGCTGGCCGGTTTTCCTTCCTTGAAATAGGGAATCGGTGCGACCTCAAAGTCGACGCCTGCTTCCTTGAACCGTCCGACATTCCATTCACCACCTACAAAGATCGCGACTTTTCCTCCGGAGAATAAACTTGGCGATTCGTCGGGGGGCACATTCTTGGGACTGATCTTCCACTTGTTGAACAAGTCGCCGTACCATTGCGCGGCTTTCAACCAGCCGGGGGAATTGAAGTAGCCCTGAGCCGTCAACCCATCCGGGCCGACTAACGTCGCGCCTAAAGAATCGCCCAGACATTGCAGTTGGTAGAGGCGGCTTACCTGGTCAAATTCGAATCCCCAGACGTCGGTCCTACCGTTCTCGGTCTTGGTCAGTTTCTTGGCCGCGTCGACAACCTGTTCCCAGGTCCAGCGGTCGTTCGCCGCGATCTGAGCCACCTGGTCGTAAGTCACGGTCTGGTCGGCCGCCAATCCTTTCGGTGGTTCGATGCCGGCATCGCGGAAGAGTTTGCGATTAATGAACATGAACTGGGTCGAAGTATTCTGCGGCGCAGCCATGAAATGGCCGTTGTACATGCCCGCCTGCCAGGAAGCCTTGATCCAGGTCTTTTCGATTTGGTCTTTGGAAAAATAATCGTCCAATGGCGCCAGATATCCGCGCACGCTATAGGAGGCAACCAGCGGCACATCGACACTGATTAGATCCACGTCTTTGTCCTGCGCTTTCATCCGCACCTCGATAGTTTCGAACAGGTCGCGAAATGGGTAAGTATCAAGTTGGATCTTTATATCCGGGTTTTGGGCTTCGAAGGCAGCCACCACTTTCTTGACATTGCCCGGCCAGGCGTTGTCGGAGAGGGTCATCCAATGGAGAACGGTGGCGGCGGAAGCGGAGCCCAAGACACAACCGGAGAGGGTAGCGATCAGGCAAAAACATCGCCAGGAGGAGAGGCGGTAGGCAAAACGGTGAGCACTTGTGTTCATGATAGAAAGGGGGGATACTGTTACCGCTAACAGTTGTTAGCGGTAACAGAGTCGGCTTCGCTTGCTTGTCAATCCGGTTTCACATAATAAATCCATCCCCTTTCCGATGCTTTAACGCTCCCTCCGGGCATTCATTCGCCAGCCCATGCACCAATCTCCCCAGCAGAAAAAAAGCTCTTTCGACCGAGTGACCCTTTATGAGGTTGCTGAAGTGGCCGGCGTTTCGCATCAAACGGTATCCCGGGTAGTAAATGCTAGTCCGTTGGTAGCTGAACGCACCCGGGCCCGAGTCCTGAAAGCGATTGCCAGGATGAACTATCGCCCCAACAGCGTAGCCCGGAACCTGGCTGCCCGGCGTTCCGCTCTAATCGGCGTCATTACGTTTTCCGTTGAATCCTACGGACCATCGCATCTGATCACGAGCCTCAGCGAGGCAGCCCGGAAACTGGGTTACCACATAGTCGTGGCTAGCGCCGAATATCCCGTCCTGGACGAGATCCGCCGTTGTGGCACCGAACTCCGCGGGCACGGAGTTGATGGAGTGATTGTGATTCTTCCTACCATCTTACGGCTTAGAGCGCTGGAGGAAGTATTCGGTGATGCACCCGTGGTCGTGCTGGGTGCTCGGCGGCAACACCGGTATACCGCCGTCGAGATCGATCACGAACTGGGTTCGCAGAAAGCCACCGAGTACCTTATCACGCAGGGTCATCGGGAGATTGCTTGCATCAGCGGGCCGCTGGATTGGGATTGTTCCAGCTCGAGGCGTTTAGGCTGGCGCAGGGCCGTGGAAGCACACAAGTTTCCGCTCGGTCCGGCTGTCGAGTGCGACTGGAGCCCAGAAGGAGGTTATGCGGCAACGCAACGGTTGCTAGATTCCAGAGCGCGTTTTACGGCGCTGGTGGCGGCAAATGATCAGATCGCGCTCGGCGCCATGGAGGCTCTCTGGGAAAAGGGGATCGATATCCCCAGCCAAGTCTCGGTGATTGGTTTCGATAATATGCCGGAATCGGAATTTTTTCGGCCTCCTCTGACTACGGTGAACCACGATTTCGATCTTCTCAGCACGACCAGCTTGCGACTGGTGACCCAAGCGATTAGCGATCCGCAAGCTCCAAGGTTGCACCACAAGATTGCTCCCGATCTGATAATCCGTCAGAGCGTAGGACCGATTGCCGGCGAGGTCGCATCCGCAAGCTCCGGACTCGTCGATGGTGTGGGTACCGGCCAAAAGAGAAACAGGAGCCTCCGAAAAAACTTTGAACAGAAGGCCGCAAAGGTCTCAAAGGAAAGCGTGTTTCGTAGGAGCTAAATCTTTATAGCCCACCGCATCCCCCCACGGCTAGCTCCATAGGAGCGGCATCCAAGGTGAATGGGAACGCGCAAATATTGTCGATATATGCCGCGCCTACGGGGCACATTCCCTTTGTGACCTTTCCGCTCTTCTGTTCAATTTAGAAATCTGGCTCTGCAGCAGACTCTTCTACTGCACGCGATACCCGCGCAAAACAGCGGAGAGCCCACAAATTCTGACGTAAGCGTCTTGTAATCTGTGTAATCTGCGAAATCTGCGGATTTTTAATCTTCGGGATGTGGTCTTAAATAGATTGGCTACAGAATCAGCTTCTTCCGGACCTGACTAAGCGCAAGCCAACCAAGCGCAAAAGTAAACGCAATCAGTGCAACTACATGAAAGATGAGTTCCGCCGCATTCCATTCACCCCAGCTGCTCATCTGTAGCAAGCGAACTCCGTGATAGAACGGCGAGAATTGGACGGCGAGACCCAACCAGGAATTATTGCTGAGAGGGAAGAAAACTCCGGATAGATAATAGATCGGGGCGATCAGAAAAGAGTAGACGCTTTGGAATTGGTTAATATTTCTAACCCAAGCGGATGATAGGAGTCCGATGGCGCCGCAAGGCAGGGCCATGAGCGCGCCGATGAATGGAAAGAAAAAAGCGCCGAATGGGTTAGGTACCAGTCCAATCACAAGTAGAACCAAAGCCACACCGGTAGCCATAAGGCCGGCCCGAATCGCCAGCCAGATAAACTCTCCGACTACAATGTCCAGCACACCAATGGATGTAGTCAGCATCGCTTTGAAGACCGACTCGAACGTCATCCGAATATAGAATCCGTAGCTGCATTCGAAGAATGCTGTGAAAAGGGCGGTGGTTGCGACCATCCCCGGCGCAAGGAACTGAGCGTAACTGTGCCCACCAATCTGTCCAATGAACGGCGAGAGTCCCACACCAAGTGAGGCCAGGACCAGGGCCGGATCCGCTAAAGTCGGAGAAATATTCGCAATGAAGTCTTTTCGGTAAACAACCCAATTTCGAACCGACACATGCCAAGCGAGTCGAAGAGTGGTCGAGAAAGGCATATCCAGGAGTTCAGGAGGAAATATGGTGGAGCGTTGCCTCGCTTGCGAGGCCGTGATGAGCAACGGAAAGCCGTAAGGTAAATCCCATCGTTATCCGCGCTCTATCATTAAGACTGGCTTGTTCAAATGGCCGAGCGCGGACAGATGGAACGCTTGTGACGTTATATCCTTTGCTCACCACGGCCTCGCAAGCGAGGCAGCGCTCCAGGTGTACCGTCATTCGTTCTCGTCCAATCCGTGACCGGTCAATTTCAAATAAACATCTTCCAGGCTAGCCGGACGTAGTTGGACTGCGTTAATACCGGTTACCTGTTGGAGTTCAGTTAAATCTTCGAAATGCGGTGTCCGGATACAGAACTGACGACCTTGTTCGAATGTCGTCCAATCTGAAGCGAGATGGGCGCGGAGCCGCTTTTCGGTTTCCAACGGAAAATAGCCGACGAAACCAGGTGCATATTCATCGATCAATTCTCGGGGGGATCCCATAGAGATAACTCGGCCGTTATCGAGGATCACGATGCGATTACAGAGCACCTCGGCCTCATGCATATAGTGGGTAGTTACCAAAACGGTCTTACCGTCGTCTCGATACCCGATTACCCGTTCCCAAATCAGGTGTCTGACCGTTGGGTCCAAACCGGTGGTTGGTTCGTCGAGAATTAGCAGCTCCGGGTCCACCAAAAGTGCACGCACAAACGCCAAGCGTCGCTTCATCCCACCGGAAAGTGACCGGATCGGAGCATCGCGTTTATGCTCAAGCGCCATATGCTTGAGCAGTTCATCGATCCGCTGCGCTGCTGTCTTTCGGGCGACCCCGACGAACCGGGCGTAAAGTTGCATATTTTCGAAAACGGTTAACGCCTCGTCCAACGCATTCTCCTGTGGCACAATCCCGATTCGCGCCTTGATCGCGCGCCCATTCTTGGCCGGGTCGAAGCCGAATACCGACAGTTCGCCGCCGGTTCTTTCAACTACCCCATAAAGACAACCGATAAACGTCGACTTGCCCGCGCCGTTCGGCCCGAGTAAGCCGAGGCACTCACCCTCCTGGACCTCCAGATCGCAGCCCTGCAGCGCCACGACGTCGCCAAAACGTTTCGCGACTCCGTGTGCCTCAATGATCTTGGTCCCGCTGGTTGTCATGGCCGCTTAAGCAGAACCGGGTTAGGGGGAGAGGCAAGTGATTAGTGATTAGTGAGAAGTGAGAGGTGAAAGGTCAAAGGTGAAATCCGCGACACCCGTGGAGCGCTGCCTCGCTTGCGAGGCCGAAAGGGGTGGCCACCCTTTGGGAGCGTCGCCGCTGATGCCCGTATCTGATAGCCGCGACACCAGGAAGGAAGCAGCGCAGATGCGACTGCGCGAAGCATCGAGTAACATCAGCGAGAATCATGAAAACATGGGTGCTGATTTTTCTTGCGCTGGTTTGGGTTCACTCGGAGTTGGCGGCGGCCACGCTGCAAGTTTCCTACCAAGATAAAAAGGTGTCTCTCGATGCCAGCGAACTGGGGAAACTGCCGGTAACCGAAGTTGACGCTTCGGATCACCAGACCAAACATCGGTACTCCGGTGTGCTGGTTCGGGATATCCTGGGATTGGTAGGAGCCCCCTTCGGAGACGCGTTACGCGGCAAGGCACTTAGCCTCGTCGTGCGAATAACCGCTAATGACAATTACACCGTGGTTTTCGCTTTGGCTGAATTCGATCCCGGATTTAGCGATCGCTCAATTATTCTTGCTGAGCAGCAGGACGGACAGCCATTGCCCGACAACG
>Ga0207129_1050_pt1 | contig 30006 bp, 27 predicted proteins | sample Alteio_BWMinHeat_15_FD_153517 | JGI IMG/M metagenome (GOLD analysis project Ga0207129, IMG submission 153517) | Enriched cells from forest soil in Barre Woods Harvard Forest LTER site, Petersham, Massachusetts, United States -... | ecosystem: Environmental > Terrestrial > Soil > Temperate forest >... | reverse complement strand
GAGCTGAAAGTAGCGGTGAAGATATTGGAACAGGTGTGGTTATTGAAGATAAAATCGAAGGAGTTGATCCGTTCTGTAGTGTAGTTGAAGTGTTTGGTAGGATTGGGGTTATTGATACAGATGGAATTGTACTCAAAGGCTGTGTTATGATAGTAGAAGACAGAATTGTTGGAGATGGAGCAATTAGAGTAGGCATAGTTGGAAGTACAGCTGGAATAGTCGGAGCTGGTGGAAGTACACTCGATAGAGTCTGAACTGGTGCAGTTACAGCTGGTGTAGTTTGAATCGGTGTTGGTGGAGTTACAGTTGGAGCTGGTGAAAGTACAGCTGGTGGAGTTATGGTTGGTGTAGATACAGCTGGTATTAATGCAGTAACAGTTGGTACACTTAGAGTTGGTATAGTTAGAGATGGAATAGTTGGAATCTGTGTTGGTGGAGTTACAATTGGAGCTGGTGCAAGTATAGTTGGCGGAGTTGGATCTGGTATAGTGGGAGCTGGTGCAGTTACAGTTGGTGCAGTTACAGTTGGTGCAGTTACAGTTGGTGCAGTTACAGTTGGTGCAGTTACAGTTAGTGCAGTTACAGTTGGTGTTGGTGCTGTGGGGATTAGTGCAGTAACAGTTGGTACACTTAGAGTTGGAATAGCTAGAGATGGCATAGTCATAGATGGTGCAGTTACAGTTGGAATAGTTGGAGCTGGAATTGGTGTAGTTACAGTTGGAGCTGGAATTGGTGTAGTTACAGTTGGAGCTGGAATTGGTGTAGTTACAGTTGGAGCTGGAATTGGTGTAGTTACAGTTGGAGCTGGTGGAAGTACAGCTGGAATAATTGGAGCTGGTGCAGTTACAGTTGGTGTTGGTGCTGTGGGGATTAGTGCAGGTACAGTTTGTACACTTAGAGTTGGTATAGTTAGAGCCGGAATCGTTGGAATCGGTGTTGGTGGAGTTACAATTGGAGCTGGTGCAGTTACAGTTGGAATAGTTGGTGTAGTTACAGTTGGTGTAGTTGGTGTAGTTACAGTTGGTGTAGTTGGTGTAGTTACAGTTGGTGTAGTTGGTGTAGTTACAGTTGGTGTTGGTGCAGTAACAGTTGGAACAGTTAGAGCTGGTGTAGTTGGTGTGGGTGTGGTTACAGTTGGTGTTTTAGAAGATGTAGTTGGTGGTGGAGTTATAGATGATGGTATTGATGGCACCGCTTTAGATGTGATAGTAGAAATTGTTGTAGTGGTTTTTGCTGGTGTTACTGTCGATGGTATAGTTGATGTAATTGATCCTAAAGATATGCCAGTACCTACTGTGTTTAATGGAATAGAATTACTTAGTAGAGCTGATGCTTGAGTAAAATTAATTATAACTAGTATAACAATACTAATCGTTACTATTTTCTTTAACATGCCCCTTCACCAACCCTTGTAAAGTGACTCATTTTTTTCTATAAAAGATAGTTCTGCCAAAAATGGAAATAGCAGAATTTCTGTTCAAAAATCGTTCGTAATTATTAAACTAATTTCAAATGCTTGCTAGACTTTGTGTCTGAACTCAAAAGTTCGACTCTAATGTGTCTACAGTATAACTCGATTTTAGGTCTCACTTTTTGTGCCTAAAACATATTCCATATGGAGTATGTAGGAAATAATGACATACGAGGAGTTAACTCTTGATTATAATATAACTAGTATTAGAAACTGTAGGAAAACCCCTTCCAAACCCAACCCCGAAGACTCTTCTACAGTTTTCATTTTTTTATTTTAATCATTTCCAATCATACTTTGAGAATTTGTACCTGAAACAAATTGATTTAATTTATTCTAAACTATCGTATGGCTCTAATGGTTTTTTTGTGGTTTCATTGTGCTGCAGCCATTCAAGTGTTTTTGCAAAAGAGTCTGCAAGCTCGGTTGTAGTCAGTACTGGAATTCCAAGCTCTACTGCCTTTCGTCGAATCTGAAATTCGTCATAAAGCATCCCGACATATTTTTCCAAAGTGGATGTGCTTGGCACATTTACTATAAAGTTAATCTTGCGTTCATAAAGCAAGTCAGCAATGTTTGGTTTTCTTTCCGGTTCGCTAATTTTGTAGACTATTTCATTTCCTACATGTTTTTCTGTTAAAAATTCAGCAGTGTGTTCAGTTGCATAGATTTTGTAACCTAGATTTTGTAACAGCATGGAGGTTCGCAAAAGTTTTTCCTTGTTTTCCAAACCACCTGCAGTAATCAAAACGGCGCCTTTTTTTGGTAAAGAATATCCTACAGAAATCAGTCCCTTTGATAGCGCATCATAAAAGCTGTCTCCAAAGCAAGCAGCTTCACCAGTTGATTGCATCTCAACTCCCAGGATGATATCAGCTCCCTCTAGTTGCATGAATGAAAATTGCGGCACTTTGATTCCATACGAATGCGTTTTTCGCCATTTGTCTTTTGACACTTGGGGCAGTGTTTTTCCAAGAACTGCACGTGCTGCAAGGCTGATAAGATTCATCTTGACAAATTTTGAAACAAACGGCATGGAGCGTGACGCACGTATGTTTAGCTCAATAACATATACTTGATTTGAGTGGATAAGAAATTGCAAATTAAACGGCCCTTTTATTTTAAAGGCAATGGCAATCTTGTTTGTATAGTCTGTTATGGTTTCAATTATTTTGTTACTTAGACTCCATGGCGGAATACACATCATGGAATCCCCAGAGTGCACACCTGCACCTTCAATGTGTTCTACTATAGCACCAATCACTACGTTTTTGCCATCAGAAACTCCGTCTACTTCAGCTTCAAGTGAGTTTAGCATGAACTTTGTAATTACAACAGGATAGTCTGGTGAAACATTTGCTGCCTCTTCTAGGTATTTTTTTAGTTGATCGTGCGACCAGACAACTTTCATTGCAGCCCCACTTAGGACATAAGATGGCCTGACCAATACTGGATATCCTACATTAATTGCAAACTTTTTGGCATCAGCAAGACTTGAAAATGCTTTCCATGGAGGCTGTGAAATATGAAGTTCGTCCAAGACCTTGCTAAAGCTTGAACGGTTTTCTGCCCTGTCAATGTCTTCTGATGACGTACCTATTATTTTGATTCCATTTTTTGCAAGCTTTGGGGTGAGGTTATTTGCAGTCTGTCCTCCTACTGCTGTAACAATGCCGGTTAATTTTTCAAAATCTGCAATATCTAGTACCCTCTCAAGTGTTAGCTCCTCAAAATACAGCCTATCACAAATGTCATAATCAGTAGATACCGTTTCAGGGTTGCAATTAATTACAATCACTTCCTTTACTCCATTTTCTTTAAGACCCCATACCATGTTTACAGTGCCCCAATCAAACTCCACACTGCTTCCTATGCGATATGGACCAGCACCCAAAACTGCAATTTTTTCTTGATTTTTATCAACTTCAAAATCATTTGTAGTTCCTCCATATGTCAAATACAGATAGTTTGTTTTTGCAGGCCATTCAGCTGCAAGTGTATCTATTTGTTTTACAACAGGTATGATTCCTAATTCTTTTCGCATCTTACGGATATCAAGATCATCTTTTCCAACCAGTCGCCCAATTTGTTTGTCTGAAAAACCAAATTGCTTTGCTTCACGCAAAAGATTTGACTCTAGTTTTGATTCTTTCAGTTTCTTTTCTGTTTGAATAATGTTTTGTATTTTTTCAATAAACCATTGGTCTATGGCCGAAAGTTTGTAGATTCGTTCAACTGAAATTCCTTGGCGCAATGCTTCTGCAACATGATATAATATGTGATCATCTGGATTTTGTAATTTATTTTCCAATTCTTCAACATCGTATGATTTATCAGGTGAACGGTTTGCTACAAGACCATCGTTTCCAATTTCAAGCATCCTAATTGATTTTTGCAGTGATTCTTCAAAACACCTGCCAATTGCCATTACTTCTCCAACAGACTTCATCGTGGGCCCAAGATTTCTATTTGCAAGCTCAAACTTGCTAAAATCCCAGCGTGGATGCTTACATACGATATAATCAAGCGATGGTTCAAAACACGCAGTTGTAGTTTTCGTTATGCGGTTGACTAGCTCAGGAAGCGAGTAGCCCATTACAATTTTTGCTGCCATATATGCAATTGGATAACCTGTTGCTTTGCTTGCAAGAGCTGAAGAGCGTGAGAGTCTAGGATTCATCTCAATTGCTACGTATTGATCGGATTTTGGATCTAGTGCAAACTGTATGTTACATTCGCCAACTATGCCAACATGTTTTGCAGCACGCAGTGCAGCAGACCTCAATAATTGATATTCATAGTTATCAAGGGTTTGCGATGGAGCAACCACAATGTTGTCGCCAGTATGCACCCGCATTGAAAGCACGTTTTCCATGTTACATACAATGACATTGTTTCCAAAATGATCTGCCATCACTTCATATTCGATTTGTTTCCAATGACCGACATATTCTTCAATTAATACCTGACCGACCAAACTTGCATTAAGACCTCTACTTACAATTTCATGCAATTCAATTTCATTATGTGCAACTCCGCCACCTTTTCCACCTAACGTATATGCAACGCGTATGATTACAGGATATCCAAGCTCTGCAGCTATCTTTTTTGCTTCATCAAAATTGTAAACAGTTTTACTTTTCAGTACAGGAACTCCACACTCTACCATCGCATCTTTGAAAAGCTGTCTGTCTTCGGTTGCTTGAATTCCTTTGATCTGGGTTCCAAGAACTTTGACTCCATATTTTTTCAGTACGCCAAACTCATCTAGTTTTACTCCACAGTTAAGTGCGGTCTGTCCACCAAATCCCAGCATCAGACCATCTGGTCTTTCTGTTTCTATGATAGATTCCACATACTCTGGGTTTACAGGAATGGAATACACCTTGTCAACAAATCTAGTATCAGTTTGTATTGTCGCAATGTTTGGATTAACAAGTATGCTATTGATTCCATCTTCCCTTATGGCCTTGAGGCACTGGCTACCGGAGTAGTCAAATTTGCGGTCATTTTAGTGACTTTCGCCTGCTTCTCCGATTTTAATTGCCCCACTGCCAAGAACTAGAATTTTTTTCAGCGACTCATCCTTTGGCATTTTCCTCCCCCATAAGGCGTTTTAGCTCTTCAAATACAAACATGCAATCAAAAGGTCCAGGTGATGCTTCGGGATGAAATTGTACAGCAATACATTTTTTTTCTTTGTGTTTTATTCCTTCTACTGTTTTATCATCAGCATTAGTAAACCATAATTTGAAATTTGTTTTTTTAAGTGAATCAGGATCTATTCCATAACCATGGTTTTGACTTGTCACATAAACTTGGTTGTTATCTAAATCAAGACATGATTTGTTTTGTCCACGGTGACCATACTTTAATTTGAAAGTGTCTGCGCCTCCGGCAATTCCCAATATTTGCGCACCAAGACATATTCCTAACGTTGGAATATTTTTATCAATGAGTGCCTTGGCAGTTTTCATTGTTTCAGCACATTTTTGTGGGTCGCCAGGTCCATTTGATATAACAACACCTTTTGGATTATAAGAAAGAATTTTTTCAATAGAATAATTCCATGGTACTTTGATGACTTTGTATCCAAGCTTTCTTACACTTCGTAAGATTGCATTTTTTACTCCAGTATCAACTATTACCACTGTATCTTTTTCATTTCCATAAATTTGTGGCTCTTTTGTTGATACAACATCCATAAACTCTTCTGAATTGTAATTTTTTGCAGCTGCAAGTTTTTTCTTTAGTTCATTTTCATCTATTTCAGTTTCAGAAACGGCAAGTGCTGCCATCATTACACCACTTGTACGCAGTTTCCTAGTCAATGCCCTAGTATCAATTCCTGAAATTCCTGGAATTTTTTCATCATACAGCCATTCATCAAGTGTCATTGAAAGATTCCAGTGACTTGCAGTAAGAGATAATTCGTGAACAATCAAACCTCGTACTTGAATTTTATCAGATTCAAAGTATTTTTTAATTCCATCCCCGTCTTTTGCTGATTGGTCAGGAACCCCATAATTGCCAATTAGAGGATATGTAAGTGTGAGAATTTGACCGCTGTATGAAGGGTCTGTGAGGGCTTCGTTATAACCGGCCATGCCTGTATTGAACACTGCTTCGCCAAAAGTCGTAGTTGAATAACCAAACCCCATCCCGCTAAAAACGGTACCATCTTCTAAGATGAGTTTACCAAACTTGTTTACGTGTTTGGCTTTTTTTGTTGGAATTTGAAACCCTCGTGATGTGAATTATTTTGGAGATTTAAGTTTTGTGTTAAAGACTTCCGCTAAGATGTCGGGGGTTGGATGATTGAAATTCTCTCTGCTAACTTTCGGGGTTTGAATTTTTACGTTCAAAATGTCCTTTGAATATGCCTGTGTTAATCTCAAAGGATGCAAGGTCAAATGGAAATCTTGATAATAATCCTAAATTCTTGTTGCTAGACTCTCCACTTTTCTTAATTTGATTTTGCAATTCAGATATTTGTTTCCTAATATCGTCTGATTTTATATCGATTTTTGATATTATGTTTGTTAATTGTTCAACTTGAGATTGTGTTTCTGCATTATTTAGAAACGCCAATTCAATCATAGATAATAGTTTATCTGTAGATTCCAATCCAAGTTTTGCTGTCTCACATCTTGCTTCAAGAATGGAATCTTTTGGAGTTTTTTTCATTAATTCTGTAATTTGTGCATTGAGTTCATTATATTTTTGATCGGCTACCCGAAACATTGTTTCGATATTTGATTTATACTTGAGTAAGTTTCGTAATTCTTCTCTTTCCTTTGGTGTTAATGGCATCTCTAATTAGATTTAGAGGCTAACTTAATCAGATTTTCTATTTTTTGTTCGGGATAAGTTTGTCTATCGATCATTTTGTTGCATTTTTGAATCTGATTTTGTTTTTCTTGGTTATTGGTTTTTGATCGATTTATGATTTCAGAACAATCTACAGAAAATTTCTATTTAATAATAATCAGAATGAATCTAACCCAATTCTAAAATATAATGACAGTGAATAATATTCAGTGAATAATATTCAATGAATATTGGAAATAACTGTCTCATGTTGTCAGGACAAAAAGTAAAAAGTTACACGATCTTTATTGAAATTTTTACAGCTAATGTTTTTATCACCCCCTGATCATAACTTGGTGTAAGAATTTTACAAAAAGAGAAAAATCGATAGCAATATATACTTTGTACACGTTATATAATCCCCTTAATGACAAAGCTTGACGGTGATATGTGCATGATTGGCTTCGAAAATGAAGTAGATCATATGAAGGGGTTTAGAGAATTGTTTGAAGCTATGCGTACATCTGATGAAAAAGTGATAGATGTAGGCGAAAAAAAATATGTCATAAAAAAATCATTATGCAAGACTCTCAAAACGAATCACAAAATCCTACAAGAAAACTTATAAACCTTTTTCCTTTCTTTTATCCGATCAATGAAAGCTCATGTCACATATTCTTTCAAAATAACTGATCCTGTAGAGAAATTTGCGTATATTTCTCAAGATATACGTGAACATTATGGAATTAATCTTGTACCAACATTTGGTAATAATCAAGGAATATCAATGAGTGTTATGAAAGATATGTTTACAATGGAATTTTATTTGGATAAGGAAAATGTTAATTATTCTTATCTTAATGAATGGTCAGACGATTTTGCCAAAGTAATAAGCAAAAAATTCAGTACAGATATAACCTCAGTCTCCAGAGAATGCAAATCTTAAATTTGAATTTATTCAAATACAAATTTGCTTGCTAATCTTATGAGATTTTCTATTTTATTCTGTCTTAAATCTAGTTTGATCCCAGCTTGTTCAGCAGGAGTCTTTTTGATACTTCCATGTTCTCTTATGAAATTATAATGAATCCTAAATGCATCTATTGTCTTTTGTGCAGATTCCGCACTATCCATTCCATGCATTACTCTTTCTCTATCTCTGAAAATACCGTTTAATCGTTCTACTTTTTGGTTTAATCCATCATGTCTAACGCTAACTGATCTAATGTTTCTGACCTTTGGATTTTGCATTGTAAAGTATTCCTTGTAAAATGCTTGGCGGTATGCTGGTAAGCCGTCATGTACTACTGCTAATGGCATGAGGGATTTACGCTTGGCATCTTGGAAAACTGCTCTCGCATCCTCAATTTCACGTCTTTGAGATACCTTGCTACTAATCCAAAACCTAGTAGTATTATCCATCATATTCCATAGCCATTGGTAATGACCTTTTTCTAGCATCTTTTCTTTTCTAACATGAACTGCCATTTCGTCAACATGATAAACACCTGACATTTCTTTTGGAACTAGACTATCTACAAATGGCGTTACTACTTCACCAAACTTTCTAATCCATCCTAGAACTGCTACGTTGCTTATGCTAATTCCATAAAAGAACTTTAGATGTTCTGCAACTTTTCTTAACGATACTCCTTTGAAGTAAAGATCTAGTGCTACTGTGATTACCTTTGAATTTACTTTGGCATTGGCAAAACCTAGATTATCAGACCATTTGTGATTACAAGTCTTGCATCTGAATCTCTGAATATTTCCTGACTTGTTATGCCTGATTCCATGCTTTACTATATCCATAGAACCGCATTTGCAGATTAACTCGCTTTCAGTTTCAATCTCTTTTACATCTGTGTTTGTTACTATTTTATTGCGAAGTTCTTTAGAAATTAAAACTGCTTGAATATGCTTACAATCAAGATTTCTAAAAATATGATCAGGGCAAGAACAATTCCATTTACTTTCTTGTGGTACACGAGTTACATCATACCAAAAGTCAGATGATTGCGATTTTACTTTGTAATTTGTTGAATTGATTCTTTTGATTTGGTTAGATTGACCAACTATTGTTAGTGCTTTTACCTGTCTTTGTGTTGTTCTTTGTCTATTTATTATCATATTCCGTTATCTACCATTGGGTATACACATAGTAATTAATAAATATACCGATTGGTATCTATAACTATATGCCAATGAAGAAAATAATGTTAGCAATACCTGATGAGATGGTTAAGGCGTTAGAAAAGGAGCAGAAAGAAAGATTACTTGAAACAATACCTGAGACGATTAGAGTCGTTTTGAGTGACTACCTACGTTCACGAAATAGATCGAAATAATTTATCGTTCCTTTCGATAGCCTTAAAAAGAAATTTTGCTTAATAATTATTAAATGTCGATCTTACAAGAAAAGATCTCTGCAAGACTATCTGAAGTTTTTGGACGTGGTTTTGAAAAGCAAGAACGAGAAGAAAGAGGATCAGAGATAGCCAAAGAATTTGCAAAGGTTCTAAATGATTCACAAATTCCTACAATGGTCACTGTAGAGATAATAAATAGAGTAATTTTAGATCTAGCTAAAAAAGACAAGCTATTTGCAAAGGTTATATCAGAAGTACTGGCTAAGGCATTTCCAGATATTCATCAACAATTTCATTTTGTAGAAATTAAATAAACTCAGAGAACTTCATCATCATCAGTTTTCTTATTTTTTTCATCAATTTGTTTTTTTTCTTTCTTTGTTGCTTTATTCTCAAATTCATCCAAGGTTTTCTGTGAATCCAAAATTTCTATATTATATTTTTCTCCTACATAATCGAGAAAATTCTTTAGTGTTTCATCCTTCTCCTTTCGTATTTTATCTATGTTGTTTTCTACGTGTATAATTTTTCTTATAGACAAACCTATTATTCCTAAAAGTAATGCGGTAGCTAGATTATTCAACTATAGTTCTACGTCTTTGAATGTTCCGTTAACAATTGCCACTATTACTGAAAGATGTAAGACCTGAATCAAAAATGTAGATGCTATGACACCATCTAGTAAGTTTGCCAGTTTTTGTTTCCTAGAAGTACTCTTAAAACGAATAATTAAAAATGAACCAAAGCTGAAAAATGCTACTATTGTACTTGAGGCTATTATAAGATCACCTCTACTCCATGAAGATGTCTGTTTGTCGGCTAGTGTCTGAACAAGTTTTTCCAGTTTAGTTGTATTCTGTGGTTCTACAATTATTGTATTATTTGGTTTAACAACTATAGATATGGTCTGATTGTCAGTCTTGATCATGTAATTTTGTGCATGAACTATTGCAGGAACAAACAAGAGTAAAACAAAACAGAAAAACATCGCATTATGGATTAATGAGAGTTTGAAATTCATTAACAGGATCAAACTATTTTTTGTTTAAAAGATTTGCCTACTTGGATTGATTTTCATTTTTTTGTATCTAATTTCCACTTCTTTGACACAAATAGGCAAATCTTTTAAAGAAGTCATATTTGATCTTAGAAGTAATTCTTAGTGAATATCTTAGAAAGGCATAGTAAATTTTCCTAGATGGGTTTTCATTAATTGGAATCTCTTACTTTTTTCATCTTTAAACATCATACAATCTTCACATATTCCGTCTAAATCTCTAGTCTTACGTCTAATATGACCTTGCATTACACCAAATTGATTTTCAAAATCTAAACGTGTTTGATCCACTTTTTGTCTAGCTATTGGGGGAATAGGAGTTAAATTTTTTATTTCTAATTCTCTTTTTATTAAAATTCTTAAAATGGAATCTATGTGTCCATGTGCTGTGAAAATATGCTGTAAATATTGTTTAGAATCAGGAAAACTTTGGAAGGTTTCTGTCCAAGTATATCCAGCTAAAAAGAATCGGTTTCGTAAAGCAAGAAAATCATCATTTAATTTTATACGATGCTCTTCTGCCTGTTCTTCATTTTCTTTAATTTCCTCTCGCCTTTTTTCTAAATCAGATATGTCATAGCCTAATTTTCTTAAATATGGACTAAATCCTTTGTAGCCTACACTAATAGCTATTACTGTTAAAGCAACCGCTATCTCAGTTTCGTACAATTCCCACGCAAATTTCGGTACTAAGGTTAGAAGATACACGATATAGATTAGGACACCAATTACAATCGTGCTGAGAATTGCTCCAACATGTTGTAAAACTAAATACCGAATCATCGTCGTGTTCATTTCTCAGCTCCGAGATCGTGTCTTTGGATATAAGCTGATCCGAAACCCCGAAAGTTAGCAGAGAGAATTTCAATCATCCAACCCCCGACATCTTAGCGGAAGTTGTTAAAGTCTAGCGATCTCTTTTAATTTCCAAAAAAATCTCATAGTGCTCGGAACTGCTCGCTCCACTTGTAGTATGCACGAATCATTTCCATACTTACACTTGGTTTTCTTCTTGTTAGGATTTCTTTGAAATCAACCAATGTAAGCTCACGTGGTTGCATCTTTGGTTCTCCTACTACTGGTTCTGGAGAATAGTTTGCTTGATGGAACAAGTCATTTACCACCATCAGCTGAGCAGATTGACAAATGTCTTTAATGTCACTTGCACTATATCCGTCTGCGAATTTTGCAAGTTCTGTGGATTTTACTTTTTCTTCTTTTTTGAGTGGGGAAGTGTATAGATCAAAAAGTTTTACTCTTGCTTCAAGGCTTGGAAGGGATACATAGACTCTTTTTGTAAATCTTCGAAGAAATGGCCAGTCAAGACTCCATGGTTTGTTTGTTGCTCCAATTACATATAATTTCAGGTCTTTTCCTTTACCGTTGATTCCATCCATTTCTGTTAGGAATTGATTTTTGACTCGAACTTCTCCTCCAACTTCGCTGTTTCTATTTCCTAATAGCGAGTCCACTTCGTCGATAAACAATATCACTGGCAGTCCTTCTTTTTCTGCATAACCACGAGCCATGTTAAATAATTTTGCAACATTTTTTTCTGCTTCACCAAGCCATTTGCTCATCATTGATGCAGCATCTACATTTATGAAATAACCGTCAACTTCACTTGCAGTTGCAGCAGCAAGAATTGTCTTTCCGCATCCTGGTGGTCCGTAAAGAAGAATGCCCCTTGGCCATCCCAATGGAAAAAGATCAGGTCGTTTAGCTGGATAAACAATGGATTCACGAAGAGCATCTTTTGCATCATCTAGCCCTACAACTTCGGCCCAACTCACGTTAGGCTTTTCTTTCATCACTAAATCATCAAATTCATTTTTTGCAAGAGATTGTTTTTGTTGTTCAGGTGTAGCTTTTGGATCAACCGCTGGTTCAAGTTCTACATTTGTCATTTGTAATGCTTTTATCCTGTTTTGATATGCACCCATACGTTCAGTGTAAACTCGGTTTAACTTGTTATCTGGATATAGCTGGGTGAGCTTTACGAGAGATTCTATTGCCCTCTGGTAATTGGATATTGCCATTCCGCGTGCTCCTTGAGAGTCAAGCTTGATTGCCTCTGCAGCAAACCTACTGGCACTATTTTCTAATTCTTGCGGGGCTAGACTCATCTTATTAATACCTAAATCTCAACTGCGGTATTTGTTAGGTAATCATGTGTGTAAATTCGTCTAGTAGTATTTGTTAAATTAATTGGACTTGGAACCTCTTCCACTTTAGCTTCCTCAACTTTGGCAGGTGCAACTGCTTGTGGCACGATATTATTACGATAGTCATCTAGGCGGGTCTGAGTGAATCTATCCAAAGAGAGATTCTGGGTAACTTCCTCATGTAGAGTCTGTATCTGGTTAAATGCCATTTCTGCAGATATGAGAAGGTCTGTAAGATCATCTCGCATCGCATTTACAGAATTTGTCGCGTGTAGTATTATTCCAATAAAGTCCTCCAAAAACGCCTTTAGTTCTTTTTTATCCTGATATTTTGAAAGCAGGTATTCTGCTGCCATCATTACCTGTCGTAAGTCTTTTAGCTCTTCAACTGAGAGAGTTTCAATAAATTTATCATCTTTATCAGGAGCTTTTTGAGCAATTTTTTCCTCTATTTTAGATGAAATGTCCCTTATCTTGTCAAGAGGTACAGAAATATCCTCTGAGGATCCGTTTTTTGAAAAATGAAGCATAAGCAGCACATGCTTACGACAAATCTACTTGAGGAAACTGCTTGTAAATTTTAGAGTCAGCAATCAACTTCGCTTCATCTAAGAGTCTTGAAGATTCTTTATTTGCCAATTCAAAGTCCAGATTAGCGCTAGTGAGTTGTCCCGTATCTATTATCAATCCACCTAATACCAATGACAATTCACCAAATTGAGAATCTGCGGCAGGAAACACTCCAAGCATCTGTGAACGCACTGTTCTCACTAACGAGATGGTAGGAGCTAAAACCAATATGATATTTCCAAGCCCAAAAACAGAGTCGATGCACCTTCTTACTTGTCTAAGAGATTCCACAGCGCAAGAAATTTCAGATTCAAAATGTAGCTGTGTTTCAAATTCTGTCAAAGTACGCTTGTTTTCTCTAGTTTTTTCATAAAGTTTCAAGTTATTTTTGTTAAGATCAAACTTTTTTTGATTAAGTGTGTCTAATATTCCATCAATTAATTCTGCCGCATAATCAAGTCTTGGCTTTAAAGTACTTGCCCGCGTTATCTGATTTTTTGTCTCGTCATTTATTATCCATTTAGATTCTGTTACCATGTATACCAAACAATGGCCGTACTTTTTCTATATCAGATGCTTGTTACATGGAATGATGTTACTACGGTAACACCCTCTCTGGATACAGCTCAGTATTTTTTCCAATCTTTGTTCAATGAATTTAGCTATTGACTTTACCTTATAACTAACAAATTGGTGGCAATGGTAAAAGGACAGGACTTAGCAGTCAGCCTAGAAGAATTTGGCCTAAGCAAATACGAAGCTCAAGCCTATGTAACTCTAATCACAAAGGGCACCATTTCTGCCGCAGAGCTTGCATACTATTCCAATTTACCAAGAACAAAAGTGTATCCTACATTACTAAAATTAGAAAAGAAAAAGATTGCAATAATATCAAAAACTAAACCTATCATGTGCACCGGAATAGCTCCTGAAGATGCCTTTGATGAATTAGTACAAGAGCACATAAACAAAGTAAATGGCATGAACAATCTGGTAACCAAACTAAAAGAGGTAAGCGAAGACAGCAAAAAAGCAAGAGGCTCAGAAGAAAAACGATATTTCCATCTTACTCCAAACTATGTCTTCAAGCAGCTTGAAACCATGATTGAAGGTTCAAAGACTTCGATTCATGTAATAGTTGATTCGTGGGGATTGAATCTTTTTTCACAATGCAAAGAATCCCTGATACATGCGATTAGAAAAAATATAGATATCAAAATAATAATTCCACCAAGTCTCGTAGGATCGGAGACGTTTAGAGCAATTCCTGACGATGTCAAGATAAAGTGTGCCGATGTTTCACAAAATTCAATCATGTTTGATGATTCTGAAATTCTTATGATAAATAGCAACAATGGCAAAGGTGCAATATTTTTGTCAACCGAGGTATTGGGAACAAATCAGGCCAAGACGTTTGAGCAAACATGGAAAAACGCAATCAAGACAAACAATCTTTCAGATATGACAAAAATTGATGCCCAAGAAACCCTGAAGATAATTCAAGCAATAAATGAGAACGGGCTTGGCTTTGTACTAAATTCCGTACTACAATCTAAAAACAAAGAAATTGATATGCTTGAATTTCTTGAGAAAAACGGTGTAGATTTGGAAGCAAAAACAATTGATGAGATCATTACTCTTGTTGACTCTACCTTACAGATTACATGCTCAGGACAAGCACGTTATGAACCTCAAGGAAACCACATAATTATAGAATCAAAGCTAAACAGCGGACATTCACTTCCTTGGGCATTACTACTTGAAGGATATCTGCACAAAAAAGGATTCAAGACAAAGATGATGTACAACAACCACAATCACAGTGGCGAAAAAATACACATCAAAGTAGATTCAAAGCTAGATTCCAATTAGTTTAGCTTTATAATATCAGAGAATTTACCAGTTCTGTAAATGGAGATATCTCATGAATTTAATGCAAAACAAATAGAGGAGCAAATTAGAAATAAATTTTCTTCATTGGATTTGCAAAAATTAATTTTTGAATCTCCAAACAAGACTAAAAAAATCGCATTTATCGAAGGACCGCCCACCATGAACGGCACCCCGCATGCAGGCCACTTGCGAGGCCGTGTAATCAAAGACCTTTGGTATAGATACATGACATTATGTGGAAACAAGGTAATTTTCAATGCAGGATGGGATACACAGGGGTTACCAGTTGAGCTACAAGCAGAAAAAGAGCTTGGCATTTCAGGAAGCAAATCAGAAGTGATAGAATCTGCAGGAATTGAAAAACTTGTATCAGAGTGCAAAAAAATTGTATTCAAGTTTAATGAAAAATGGGTTGAAGCAGACAAGCTTATGGGCATGTCGTTTAACCAAGAAAAAGCATACTGGACATACAAGGACGAATACATTGAACGCGAATGGAAGTATCTTAAAAAGGCAAATGAGATTGGCATACTTTCAGAAGACTACAAGATTGTTGCATACTGTCCAAGCTGCCAGACATCACTTAGTCATGCAGAGGTAAACCAAGGATATGACACAGTTCAAGATCCTTCACTTTACTACAAGGTAAAGATGAGAGATGAAGATCTGTTTTTGATTGTATGGACTACAATGCCATTTACTTTGGTTACCGATACAATGGTTGGACTAAGCCCCGAAGAAAATTATGTGCATGTAAAAGTTGGAACCGAAACTTGGCTTGTTGGCGAAAAAAGACTAGAAGAATTTATGAAGGAAGCAAAAATTGAAGATTATACCGTTGTAAAAACAATAAAGGGCTCAGAAATGGAAGGTAAAAAATACATCCATCCACTTTTAGATGAAATACCAGGGCTAAAAGAAAAATCCATTCTAGAAAAATTTCATACGTCAGTTGCAGAAAGTTTTGTTGATATACAAACCGGAAGCGGATTAGTGCACCTTTCTCCTGCAAACGGCGAAGAAGATTTTGAGATTGCAACAAAAAGATCAATTCCAATCTTTAATCCAATTAATGACGAAGCCAAATTTACAAATGATGCTGGTGCATATTCAGGATTATTTGTTAGAGATGCAGACGAAAAAATTGTCAATTCATTGCGTGAAAAAGGGGCGCTAGTAAAAATTGGCAAGATAAAACACCAGTATCCATTATGTTGGAGATCTCAGCACAAGCTTTTGTGGCTTGCACGAAGAGGCTTTTTTTACTTTTTAGACAGACTAGGTGACAAGGCAGTCAAGGCAGCTGAAAATGTAGAATACTTTTTTGATCCTCCAAAAAACAGATTCCTTGAGATAATAAAAGACAAGCACCCATGGTGCATATCTCGTGAGAGAATATGGGGATGTCCACTTCCTCGATGGACATGTAAGAATTGTGGAAACTACAAGTGGTTTTTTTCAAGAAATGAGATAGTTAGTGAAGCCTCTGATCTTCCAGATGGGCCAAACTTTGAGCTTCACAGACCTTGGATAGACAAAATCACAATAAAATGCAAAAAATGTGATGCAAAAATGGAAAGAGAGCAATTTGTTTTAGATACGTGGCACAACAGCGGTGCAGCACCATATGCATCACTTACAGATGCAGAATATACAGAATACATTCCTGCCGCTTTTCTTACAGAGGGAATTGATCAGACCAGAGGATGGGCATACACACTATTGATAGAAAATGTAATCTACAACGATAAACCAGTTTCTCCTTTCAAATCATTTTTGTTTCAAGGTCATGTTTTGGACAAAAATGGAAATAAGATGAGCAAGAGTCAGGGAAATGTTCTGGATGCAATTGAGCTTATGACAAAATATCCAGTTGATTTGATAAGATTGTATTTCATATGGAAGTCTAGTCCAATTGAACCACTCAACTTTAGCACAGATGAGCTTGTATCAAGACCATACCAGATTCTAAGCACATTATATCACTTGCACATTTACTTTAAACAAAATAGTGAATACGACAAGTTTGACAAATCCCACACATTAGAATGGGCAAAAAACAAGAATCTTTTAAAATCACCAGAAATTTGGGTTTTATCAAAGCTTCAAAAACTAATATCCAAAGTCAAAGAACTGCAAGACAATTGCAAATTTCATGAGGCAGCAAAGGCGTTAGATGATTTTATCATAAACTCTGTCAGCCAAGTGTACATACCCATTACACGAGAGGATCTTTGGACTGAAGATGATTCTCAACATGAGAGAAGACTCGCGATATATGCAACGTTGTCAGAGATTCTCAAAACATTTGATGTCTTGTTGCATCCCATTTGCCCATTTACAACAGAATATTTGTATGCGTCATTTGGTGAAAAGAAAAGCATTCTATTAGAAAACTGGCCTGTACCACAAAAGTCTCTTGTAGATGATTCTGTAGAAGAGGCGTTTGATTTACTAAAAGAGGTTATTTCAATTTCTGCTGCAGCAAGAATGAAGGGTAAGCTAAAGCGCCGATGGCCATTAAACGAAGCAATAGTTTGTGTTGAACCATCTCAACAAAAAAAACTTGAATCATTATCTAATCTATTACTTTCACAACTAAATGTTGAAAAATATAAAATAATAGAACTGGAAAAAAGTGAAGGCCTTAAGCTTGTTGCAAATTTATTAAAATCTAATCTTCCCATAATACCAAAAGTAGAATTTGATAGAAAGAAGATCGGACCAAAAGCAAAACAGGACATGGGTAAGCTGTTATCAAAATTTGAAATCACACCTCCACAACAAATCATAGACGATTTATTGAAAAAAGACTCGTATTCATTTGATCTTGGCGGAAACAGTCTAGTATTGGATAAAGAAGATTTTGTAATTGATTTTGCAGAACAGGAAAAATACGCCATGGCACGTCATGAATCCCTTATTGTTTTCATATCCACGTCAAGAAATAGAGAGATGATGGCACGTGGAATGGTAAGAGATATTGCAAGAAGACTACAGGTTTTAAGAAAAGAACGTGGCTACAATCCAACTGATGTCTTGGAAGCCGCGTACATTTTGGATCTTGATGAAGAGTCACTTGAGATGATAAAGGAAAAACAAAATGATCTTGCATTTTTGGTCAGAGTAAAGCGTGTAGATTTCTCGGACAAGGCCAAAGTCTACAAAGAAGATGATATTGATGGACAAAAAATACGTATCTCGGTGGAGTAAAATAAAATGACCAATTACTACTATTGTCTAGGATGTCATAAAATCATTGTGAGTAAAGACCGTGATTATGGTCCTAGATGTCCAGCTTGTAAAAAACTAAAACAGATCTAAGAACATAACAGAATTTGACAAATCAAATTTCTTAAAAAACCCAAATATTAGATATAAAAATTAAGAGTAATAATTAATACTGATGATACTTTATTAACTTCAAAAACAGAATATCTATTATAAAGAAATGAAAACCTTGAATTTGCAAAATGTATCTTTTGTAGTTGTATCATTTTTATCGTTATTTGCAATACACCCTTTGATAGATTGTTTTGGAATAACAGAGGAGTCAGACGAGCGATATTTTTTGAACATCTCCAATTACTCATTTGCTAGTAATAGTAATCCTAACGATCAAATCCGTAACCGTTTAATGAAAAAAACACTGGTTACATCCACTATAGAAAACGTACTGATTAACATTGGAAAAGGTACCTATGCTACAGTTATCAATCAGCTTGCTTCAATGCAAAATTGTAGCTTGCAAGATTGTTATGATCATCCTGAGTATTTGAAGGCGGTACTGATGCGACATGGCTCTTACATATACAATTCCACCATTAGTTCAATCAAATCTAAGCTAAAAGAATTCGAATATGATAAAGAGATTGCAGCTTTTATGAAGGGAATAAGCGAATAACCTGATTTTAAGATCTATACATTCCTAATAATTTCATCAGAGTAATAGTAAATTTCTAACAATTCGAGGTGATTAAATAATTAATCATACATATGGAATCATGGTAAAGCAAAGCACCCTAGATGGATGGCTCTTAAACCATTTTTCTGAGCTTCTCAAAAAAGGCTCATTACATGTTGCCAAAACCAAAACGCCCATAGTATTATACCGAAACACGATGGAAGAGGAAGGAGAGTCATACCAAGAAACCATCTGTACACTAACTGAAGGATATATTGTCATCCAAGTCATAACATCAGGAGGAGGAATTGTACCAAGTGTTCAACAACAGTTGGTTTTTCCAATAGGTGAATTTCCAGATTGGTTGATGAGACAAAGCAAAGATCTCTTACAGCGGTGTGTTGACTTTCTTGAAGACCAGTTAAAATAACTACAGCAAGTAAACATTTTATGTAAAATCCCAAACTAATTGGTTCTGTAATTAGTATGATTATTTTTTATTATACGAATTAAGCTGGTTCCAAGATCTTGCATAACTATCCATCATCATATGAGCTACTTTATCATACGAGTCTATTGCGGCAAGCCTAAATTGTACATACATTTTTGCAAAATTTGCTGCCATGTCAATTTGAGATATAGTCATATTGGCAATAGACTTCCAATAAGTGTCAAAGGCTTGAAGTGCTTTCTTATCCATTCCTAGTTTATCAAAAAATTCCTTTTCGGATACATAACAGGTGCTATAAAGGTCATCAATAGTGTGAAGATATTTTGTATAAAGATCCGTGTAAAGTTGCGCATAGATTGGAAATTTTGATTCTATTTTTTGAATTACTTCTGATGTGTTATTTTTCATAACATCACAGATTGAAACAGTATTCTCTTTTCCAGAAGAGTCGGCTTCTTTTTTGGCAGTTTTTATTATTTTAGCCATTTCTTGTTTTGTCATCTTCTCTACTCCTGAGATTGCTTTTGTCTTTGCAGTTTTCATAAATCATAGTTGTTTTGCAAGTATTTACGCATGATCAAAGTCATATAATACCATCACAATTTACAGTTACTCCAAATGTTGTACGTAAATCAATATCACATTATTTTTGCATTCATCCTGGCTCTTGGAATCATTACAATTATTCCATCAGTCTTTGCAGATACATTTCAAGTAAGTATTATTCCAGGCTCAGGTCCTAGTCACTATTGCTCAGAAACAGCTACCTGCTTTACCCCAAGCATATTGAACATTTCTCCCGGCGATACTGTAACATGGACAAACAATGACAATGTTGATCACACTATAGTAAATGGTCTGCCATATGCAAACCAAATAGGAACTATATTTGATAGTGGTACAATTGCACCAGGAAAGACATATTCCTTTATTTTCTATAATGCTGGAACGTACAAATATTCCGATAAAATCGACAAGTGGATGGTAGGGGAAGTGAACATTGGGCCTATTCAGTCATCGTCTGCTGTTCCAGAGTTTGGTTCTATTGCAGTACTAGTACTTGCAATTTCAATACTGTCAACAATTGTAGTGTCAACAAAGATTCAAGTCATGTAATAGTACTCGATGGACTAGTGCATTATTCATATTGCCACATTCAGATTATTTCCAAATTTGGAGATCATCTGTATATACCCATGATTCCATAAACCCGTTTAATGACATACAAAACAAACAAGACCATACTCATTCTGAGTATAGCAGCAACAATAATTCTTTCCGGAATTATTCTTACATCAAACACACTTAGTACAGCACTAGCCCAAACAGCACCATCTACTACATCACAATGTCCTCCAGGTGATCAAGTCCAACATTGGGACAAGATTGTCTTTACTATACAAACAAACAGGGAAGGAAGTGATAATGGACCACGTCCAATTGGAAATATTCCAGCACAAATGCTCAACACAGAGCTTGATCTGAAAATATCTGATCAGCCAGGTGTTGTGGCAAACCTAAAACAGGAAATTGCTGACACACTTGCAAGTCAATACCAACTAACACCAGCGCAGAAAGCAAGCTTGAACATCAAGATAATTTCTGACAGCTACGAGACAGTAACTTGTGGCATGGCAGGTCCGCAAGGTCCAGCAGGTCCAGCTAGTACAGTTCCAGGTCCAGCAGGAGCTACTGGTCCAGCAGGTCCACAAGGCCCACAAGGTCCAGCAGGTTCATCGGGTACTGGCGGTTCTGGTAATGAGCAAGCTCCATCGATAACAAAGTTCCTAAAAGTAACTGGACAAAAACAGGGAGTCATCAAAGGTAGTGTAACACAAAAAGGAAAAGAAGATACGATTGCTGTAATTGCAGTAGAGCATGCGATATTAAGTCCAAGGGATCCAGCATCAGGACTGCCAACTGGAAAGAGAGTGCATCAACCACTAGTGATTATAACACACATCGACAAGGCAACACCGCTACTTTACAACTCTATAACATCTAACGAGAATCTTCCAACCGTTGAGCTTGATTATTATCAAACAGGACTGGACGGCAAGGAAACCTTGTACTTTAAAATAGAGTTGACCAACGCCAACATTTCCTCACTCAGGCAGACTAGTCTAAATTCCCAAGATGATCCACACGTGAACATGTATGGAGAATATGAGGAAATCTCTTTCACATACCAGAAAATAACATGGACTTGGACTGACGGCGGAATCACCGCACAAGACGACTGGCAAGCTCCAGTCTAAATTACTCCCCTTTTTTTATTTTTTAATTAGACATTTATTTTTGATTCGAGTCATGTAAGACTTGGATTTTCATGAATCTGAATTCACTGAAAGTTTGCATCCTGTAAGAATCATCATCTGAAGAAAAATACCCAACAGATTATAAAGACCATAAAAAAGAAAAGTTTGCATGCGTCTCCTAGAATACCAGGCAAAGACATTGTTTGCCGAATATGGAATTCCAATTCCAAAAGGGCTAACGTCAACTAATATCGAACAAGGAAGAAAAGATGCAGCAGTACTTGGTTTTCCATTTGTCATTAAAGCTCAGATGGCAGTAGGTGGTAGAGGCAAAGCAGGCGCAATACAAAAGTGCCAAAACGCAGATGAGTTTGAATTAAAGTATCCAGAAATTATGCAAAAAGTAGTCAAAGGTGAAAAGACAAAAGCAATACTGCTTGAAAAAATGGCAGATATTAAAAAAGAACTTTATCTTTCATTATTTTTAAACAGAGGAAAGAGATGCTACACCATCATTGCATCAGCAGAAGGCGGTGTAGAAATTGAATCAGTAAAAAATCAAATCATAAGAGAAGTTGGTTTAGGAGATGTTGATACAAAAACTGCTCAAGAAGTGGCACAGCTGATGGGCCTAAAAGACAAGACTGCCACAGAATTTGTAGACATATTACAAAAACTATCTAAAATTACTACAGAAAAAGAAGCAGAGTTGGCAGAGATAAACCCACTTGCAATACTAGGTGATGGTTCAGTAGTAGCACTAGACGGCAAGGTCATAATTGATGATAATGCCATGTTCAGACATGATGAATTACGCAGATTCCAAGAAGTCTCCGACCTAGAAGAGCGTGCAGAAAAAAGTGGCTTTTCTCTAGTTGAATTAGATGGAAACATTGCAGTTGTTGGAAACGGAGCTGGATTGGTCATGTCATCACTAGACATGTTATCAGATCATGGTGGAAAACCAGCTTGCTTTTTGGATGTAGGTGGCGGTGCAACAACAGATACCGTTTACGAAGCACTTACTTTAATTAGCAAAATGAAAAAAATAAAAGGAATCTTAGTAAATCTTTATGGAGGAATTGTAAAAACCACAACGGTTGCAACTGCATTTATCAAAGCATATGAAGACAAAATATTAGATGTTCCAGTCTTTGCAAGAATGTCAGGTGCAGAAGCTGACAAGTCAAAAGAAATGCTAAAAGGTTCTAGAACAAAGATGTATGATACAGTTGAAGAAGCAATAAATGCTGCAGTAATAGAGGTAAATAAAATTGGTTGATCTTTTTGAACTTTTAATAGGAAAAGAAGGAGACTTGGATTACAAGAAAAAGCCAGTAATCATACAGGGTATAACTGGTAAATTCGGATCATTTCACACACAACAGATGCTTGCTTATGGAACAAACATTGTAGCTGGAGTAACGCCAGGTAAAGGTGGTCAAAAGTTTGAGCAAACACCAATTTACAATACAGTAAAAGAGGCAGTTGATGCAACAGGTGCTAAAATTTCAGTAGTCTTTGTTCCAGCAAAATTCTTTTTGGAAGCAGCAGTTGAAGCACTAGAAGCTGGCATCAAATTACTTATCGCCATTCCAGAACATGTACCGGTAAGAGATTCCATGAAGACAATTGAGCTTGCCAAGAAAAAAGATGCCATAGTAATTGGTCCAAACACACCCGGAATAATAATTCCAGGGGTTATGAAAATTGGAATCATGCCTGCATCACCTTTTAAACCAGGCAGAATTGCAGTTTTATCAAGAAGTGGAACTTTGATGTACGAGGTATCATACAATCTATCGCTTGCAAACTTTGGCCAAAGTGTATGCCTTGGAATTGGGGGCGATCCAATCAACGGAACACCAGTAATAGAGGCATTTGAGCGAATTAGAAACGGAGCTAACATAGACGGTGTTGTAGTTGTTGGAGAGATTGGAGGCGATGCAGAGGAAATGCTTGCACAGCACATTATTGATACCAAGTTTGACAAACCTGTAGTTGCATATATTGCAGGAAGAGCCGCACCAAAGGAAAAAAGAATGGGTCACGCAGGTGCAATAATTTACGGAAATTATGGTTCTGCAGAATCCAAAGTCTCAATGTATGCTAAAGCAAACGTTCCAGTAGCAAAAAGGCCGGCCGAGGTATCAATGCTCTTGGCTGGAAAGCTTGACATAAAAGGTAGAATCAAATAGTGTCATAAAGTAGGAAGAGAAAATGCCAATAACAGATCCACTAAAAAAACAAATTGCGCAAAAAGCAAGGCTTCACTTTAAGGTCTGTTTTGCATGTGGCGCAAAAAATCCAATCGGGGCAACAAGATGCCGCAAGTGTCATAACACATACTTGCGTCTCAAAAACAGAACGCTTGGAATTAAAAAGTAAATTTTTAATCCAATTTTTAATTTATAAAATTAAGATTTACTACAGCTACAATCATCTGACATGAATTTTAATTTATTATTTGCGTCATACTTTGCTTGTTGATAATGTACGATGTTTAGAATACGTTCAACTGTTGATTTATCATGCCAAGAGCCTTCAAGAGCAAACCAACTCTCAATCTCATCAATGTTAAAAATACCACCGCTTTCAAGTATGTTTTGAAATATTCCTTTTATCATGGTTTCATCCTCAGGTTTTAGATGTTTTTTACTTGAAACCGATGCTGTAATTTCGTTTAAACTAATAATGATGTTATTTGAAAGTGGCATACCATATTATTCCATAATATTCTATAAGAAAGTTTTCGAACACATATTTACTGAACCAACAATCACCAAAAGATGAAATTGATATACTAGTTCTTACTATCAAGAATAACTAACACATGAAATCAAAATCAATAGGTATATTGTTTGGTGTTTTATCACTAGTCGCTACACTTTCATTAGCTCCAACAGTTTTTGGACAATATCAAGAGTATAGCTCAAGTAATAACAACGGAGCAGTACATTCAGGCAACCTTGGAATTACTTCTGTAGGAAGCATGCCTGTCATGGCCATGATGAAAGCTACAACAAAGGATGGTTCAGAGCAAGTCATAGTTACTTATTCACCCAATCCCCCTTCAAGCGGACAACCACTCTCAATAACATTGTCATTCACAGATTCCCAAGGAAATCAAATCAAACATCAAAACTATGCAATATCTGTAACACAAGATGGAAATGAGATCCTCTCCAATACTGCAGGACATACACATACTGGCAATGACATGCAAACGACCAACAATTTGGCGTCTTCTAATCCTGTAGGTATTAGTATAACACTAAATGGAATAGGATTACCTGGTACAGATCCATCGACTTGGACTGGTACAAAGGGTGAGGTGCTACTCTTTCAAGGTACAGCACAGAATGCAGTTCCAGAATTTGGTCCAGTTGCTGGTATGATTATTGCAATGTCAGTTATTGGCGTTGTAGCAATAACAAGAAAATCAAAATTTTCTTTTTAACAAAATTATTTGATATTTGAATTATTCATAATTTCAGAATAGTATTTTTGATTTCAATCTATATATTCAGGCAAGCATAAACACCAATAGTTTGTTTATCATAAATTTCAAAAACTATGAAGAAGTATCAGGTGCAAATGCCTCTAAACTAGCTAAAATAGCAGAAAAAATTTCAAAAAAATACAAAATAAAAATAGCTGTAGTTCCACCGCAACATCTTTTATCTGAAATTGCAAAGATTTCCATTCCTGTTTTAGCTCAACATGTGGATGTTGCAAACACAGGAAGCACGACTGGATTCATAGTTCCAGAGATTATCAAAAAATCAAATGTGAGTGGTTCACTAATCAATCACAGTGAACATCGCATTTCTGAAAAAGAGATCACAGAATTAGTATCAAGGCTCAAAAAACTAGGCATGATTTCAGTAGTTTGTGTCAAGGACGTAAGCGAGGCAAAAAAATACGCCAAACTAAATCCAGACTATATTGCCATAGAGCCACCAGAATTAATAGGGACTGGCAAGGCTGTTTCAAAAGAAAAACCCGAAGTAATTACAAAATCAGTCATGGCAGTAAAACAGGCAAAAAATTCCACAAAACTATTGTGTGGTGCAGGAATAGTGTCAGGCAAAGATGTTGCAAAAGCCATGCAGCTTGGAGCAAAAGGAATCCTAGTGGCAAGTGGCATCATCAAGGCAAAAAACTGGAATGATATAGTAGAAGAGTTTGCATTAGCCATTTCAAAAAGCAAGAAAGGTTGATAACCCAAACCAGAGTAGATGCGTAATATGAAATCAGTTAATCAATTTGTTTTAAGTAATTTTAATTTCTCAATTATTTTCAAGTTCTTAAAATTTTAAGAATAGATTAGATTCTTACAACCATTTTCCATTATCAAATTAAGAGATAGTTGAATTAAGTTACGAAACACGGTTCTGTTAAAAGCCGTTTATTACATAAACAATATTAGAATTTTGATCACCAACATAGACTTTGTTTGTGTTGGTGTTAGTTGCAACGAAGCCAGGGACACCAAAACCTACTGATATCGTATTTACAATATTGTTTGTATTTCCATCTATAACTTGAATCGTACCTGAATTAGTAGGATAGTAAATCTTGTTTGTTACAGCGTTTATTCCCATCTCGCCAGGACCTCCTGACGTTAATATAGTAGATGCAATAGAATTGGTTGTGCCATCTATTACTGATATTGTATTAGAAAATTGGTTGGTTACGTAGATCTTGTTTGTTGTAGGATTTACCACTACATCTTGAGGGTTCTGACCTACTACAATTGTAGATAGAACACTGTCATTTGAACCGTCAATTACAGAGACTGTCCCTGGATTGCCTCCTCCATTTGCCTGAGCATTAACTGCATAAATCTTGTTTGTTGCAGTGTTTACCCCTATACCCGAAGTGCCAAAACCTGTTGAAATCGTATTTACAACATTATTTGTAGTGCCGTCTATTACTGATACTGTACCAGAATTAAAATTGCCTACGTAAATCTTGTTTGTTACAGGATTTACTCCCACACCTACAGGGGAAGTGCCTACTGTTACGGTATTGACAACTGTATCTGTTACACCGTTTATCACTGATACTGTACCAGAATTAAAATTCGCCACATAGATCATATTTGTTTGAGTGTTTACATCAACACCAAGAGGACGAGCTCCTACTGCTATTGTCTTTATGACACTGTTTGTGTTTGCGTCAACTATTGATATTGTGTTATCGTTTTGATTACCTACATAGATCTTGTTTGTTTGAGTGTTTACTCCAATTCCAATAGGACTATTTCCTACTTGTATAGTACCTGCAACTGTACCTGGAACTGCAGGTAATAAGGAAAGCCCATGACCATTGTTATACAATTGTCCAATCTCACTAGGTGCAAGTACTCTTTGCCAGAATGATGTTTCATCTGTTTTGCCACCAAGTGGTTGGGTGGAACCACTACTAGTACAACAGCTGCCCCAAGTAGGAGTTTCAAATGCATTAAGACCGGTAACACTTCCTTGGGCTGCTAGTTGACCGTTGATGTATATTTTTGCATTGTTTGAACTGCCTGTGTTATCTAATGTATATGTCAACATGTACCACTGATTTAGGTTCGTAAGTGAGTTTGCCGGCGTTGGTACGTCCAAAATATACGTACCACCACTATTATGTATTGTCCATTCTGTATCGTTGGCGTTGCCTCTACCGTGATATATGTAAATGTTAATTCCGTCTACGTGTGTATTTTGGGCGGTGCTAAGTAACAATGTGCCTGCACCACTTCCGCGAGAACCGTTTAGATTAATCCAAGTATTGATGGAGTATGAAGTTGTTCCGTCAGAAAACCAAGTCAATGGGTTGCTAAAACTGCCGTATTGACCGTCACTAAAGAAACCACAACTATTGTCAATTAGTCCGGTCAGTTGACATAGTGAATTGACCGGTGTTAACACCATATCGTTTTCAGGTAAACAGCCAGTACTTCCCGTATTAGTACAATAATCTTTTACTGGATTTCCATTTGCATTATTGTAAATATAATAATCTACAAGTTTACTTTTACTGAGTACGCCTGTTTTGGAGTGAAAATTGCCAATCGCAATTGATCCTGGAGTATTTCCTGCTGCAAAGGTAGTTGCAGTACCAAATGAACCGGTTCCTGTACCAAGTAGTATTGCAACATTGTTAGAGTTCTCGTTAGCTACTGCTAGATCTAGTTTGCCGTCGCCGTTAAAGTCAGCAACTGTAACTGAGGCTGTCAGAGTTCCTCCCGCTGCAAAATTAGTTGCAGTACCAAATGAGCCAGTTCCTGTACCAAGTAGTATTGAGATATCGTTAGATCTCGCGTTAGACACTGCTAGATCTAGTTTTCCGTCGCCGTTAAAGTCACCAACTGCAATACGATCAGGAGTATTTCCTACTACAAAGGTAGTTGCCGTACCAAATGAGCCGGTTCCTGTACCAAGTAGTATCGAGATATTGCCAGAGTTCTCGTTAGCTGTAGCCAGATCTAGTTTTCCGTCGCCGTTAAAGTCACCAGCTACAATATGAACCGGAGTAATTCCTCCTACTGCAAAATTAGTTGCCTGACCAAATGTACCATTGCCATTTCCAAGTAGTATTGATACGCTTTGAGAATTAGCGCTAGCGTTAGACACTGCTAGATCTAGTTTTCCGTCGCCGTTAAAGTCACCAACTGCAATACCTATAGGCTCATCTCCTACTGCATAGGTAGTTTGTGCACCAAATGTACCATCGCCATTTCCAAGCAGAATTGAGACAGTGCTAGCTAATTCATTTGTTACTGCCAGATCTAGTTTGCCGTCGCCGTTAAAGTCAGCAACTGCGACGTATACAGGAGTATTTCCTACTGCAAAATTAGTTGGTGCACCAAACGTACCATCTCCATTTCCAAGCAGAATGGAGACATTGTTAGAGACATTGTTAACTACTGCAAGATCTAGTTTTCCGTCACCGTTAAAGTCACCAGATGCAACATGAATAGGAGTATTTCCTACTGCAAAATTAGTTGGTGCACCAAACGTACCATCTCTATTTCCAAGCAGAATGGAGACATTGTTAGAGCCAAGGTTTGCTACTGCAAGATCAAGAGCATCTACTGTGGCGGCTGGACAGTTTTGTACAACTGATTTTTCAATAGATCCTAAAAAGTTTGGAGTATTGTTATTACCATCATTGGTAAGTTGGCTTGTGTCACTCACAAGACCATATGCATCATCAAATGGATAGAATTTAGCTAGAGGTCCTGCATCAAGAGCTCTTAGTTGGAAGAGTGAGATAAAAGCAGGGAATTGACCGCCAAATTGTGAAGTTCGTGTTATGTTTATCATATTTGAGACATCCGTGGGGGTAACATTTTGAGTTACAAATACAAAATTTCCCAAATATGGCAGTTTTGGACCAGCTGCCATCTCAGCTATTCCCCATCTGCCAGCAAAAGTGAATGTGCTCTGTGAATAGGTAAATTGATCTTTTACAAGTGTCATTGCATTCTGAAAACCTATTACTACATTCTGTAACCCTAGTGACCATTGATCAGGGTAAATGTCAAAACTCATTATTCCCAGATTGTTAATTAATTTTTGTCCAATCACGTGGTCGCTAGCAAGTAGATTTCTATAAGGTTCATATGTAAAATTAAGTGCAGATAGATCTGTTTGATAAACATTTATCACAGTAGGTCTTGTAGGATCAAGACTCTTTGCAGTTCCCAACCAGAATTGAGTTGCATCAGCAGTTGTACGCCAGTCTGAATAAAAGATATTGCCTATTGGAAATGAAAATTTTTTGTTAGTCAATACTGGATGCATGTTTGGTTCGTTATCTATCTGCCAATATACAACCCTATTATGCTCTGTATTATTGGCTGTGATGTGGCTCATCGTGTGAGCTATAAAATCATTGGCAGCATTCTTGTACAAAAATTCAGCAAATGTCCTATCGGTTCCTTGAATTTTGCCTTTTACGGCTATGTCATGGGGTGGATCCTGTACGCTAAGAATCACAAAAACATTACCAGATGGAAGTTTACTGAAATAATTATCAATTACATGATCATTGTAATTAGGGAGCCAAGTTTTCCCATCGCTTGCGAACTGACCAGAGTCAACAACTCTCCAACGAATATCATCTCGTATTATCAACGGATTATTAGGATTTACACTAAGAGCAGTGTTTGCTACAGAAATGTCATTTGTTATTTTCGATTGTGTATATTTTTCAAAACCATAAGATATACCATAATTCGTACATTGATTCTGTGGTGTTGTAGTGCCTACGACAGCTGAGACTTCTGGAATAGAAGAGGATTTGGTTGGAAACAGAATCTTAGTAAGCATATCTAACGGATTAAAAGAAATTGGAATCGAGTTTTGAGAATTAGGCGGTACAACGAATGAGATTGGCAATACACTACCACTCGGAAATACATCATAGTACGTTTGGAGTGGGACTTGAGTTCCGTTAGTGAAGGTAAAGTAAACTGCAACATCACTGGTATTATTAAAGAATGGTGAATATGATGGGGTTTGTACGTATTCATATGTGCCATTAGAAACAGGTACTGT
>Ga0207129_1049_pt1 | contig 30135 bp, 35 predicted proteins | sample Alteio_BWMinHeat_15_FD_153517 | JGI IMG/M metagenome (GOLD analysis project Ga0207129, IMG submission 153517) | Enriched cells from forest soil in Barre Woods Harvard Forest LTER site, Petersham, Massachusetts, United States -... | ecosystem: Environmental > Terrestrial > Soil > Temperate forest >... | reverse complement strand
GTGATTCGCCTGGTTTTCTTTTTTCTAGCCTTTGTCAACTATATGACTTCATTTGAATTTTGTAAAAAGGGGAGTTGGTTGAATCAGATTCGCTTGTGTGTGATGAATAATTAGGTAATAAAAGATAACTATCAGTTCAAAAATCCATAAGGGCTCGAATCCATTAATTTAGAATTCGAGTCTTACAGGACTCATACATATGGGAAATCCGAGTCTGTTCTTTTTTGGTACAATCTTCATCTTATATATCCTGCATGCTTTGATTTTGATGGGATGGTTTCTGTGAATATTCCTAAAATTGATAAACCATATGAGCCGATTATGACCAGTCTGACCATTGCACTCATAATGACATTTGTCACTACTTTTGTTGGTATTTCGGTAAACTTTGGTTTTACATATGACTTTTTCTTAAGATTTGTGAGAACTTGGGTAATTACATTTAGTTTTGGATTTCCAGTCCTTTTTTTTATAATTCCGCGTGTTAGACGATTGATGAACAGAAAGTCACCCTAGATCAATTTGCAAGGCCTGGTTCGCTCTAACTAGTGTTAGATTCCATATTGTTTGTTGAATACTAAATTTTTGGGTTCGGACCTGTGAGAGTCTGATACAGATCAATTCCAAAGTTATGAATGAGTACATCTAAATCTTTTTGAATAATTCCAAAGAAGATGAGAAGATTTAAGATTGGAACTTAAGACCAAAAACGACTAGTATTTTGGTGACAGCCCCAATCGATATGATTTTTCAGTAATAGTATTTACATCATGCTCATAAATCACACGTTTACTTTTTAAATAAATTTTGTAATAATCTTCTGTCAATTAAAATAAAAAATTGGGAATATCTCTTATACGTGAAAACTCTACATCTACGAAAGTAGAAAATGATCGACAGATCTATAAATGAGGATCTAGGAATTTGAAATGATATGAAGGAATTTCAACATTGGTGGAAGGGTTTGGTAAAAGAACTTGAAGAAGACATCGAAGATATAAAAACTGAAATTTAGTATAATTTTCCTTGTTTTACACAAAGTGGGTAGAAAATTATTTCATTAAAATGGATCCTTTCATAGTCATTCAAGAACTTTGTTGCTCAATACATTATAATTACTTGGCAGAATCTTGTTTTGAAGATGAGCAAAACTGTACAATCGGACAGAACAAAAATCTTGTCGCTTGCTTGTGTAGCAGCTGTCACAACCGTAATTGCAGGAATACTCCATATATTCTTGGTACCTCATTCCATGTCAGACGAACAAGGACAAGGTATACTGTTTCTTGTAGGTGGAATATTGCAAGTATTCTGGGCAGTACCTGTCATCAAGGGATGGAATAAGATATGGCAGTATGTTGGAATTGGTGGAACTGCAATCTTGGTAATACTATGGTTTTCTACGCATGTACATGGTCTTACTCAAGGCAGAGGACTTGGCGGAATGACGCTTCCTTTAGAGATTGCTCAACTTATATTCATAGGATTGTGCATAGCATTACTTAAGATAAGACCAACGGTACAAAAAGGCAATACTACATTATAGATTCATTTTCTGACAAATCATAACGAAACAACAAAATAAAATAATCTTCTGTTTTTATACAAACCATTTTTCACTTTTTGCTGTCTACACGTAAAAAGTTTTAACATGCAAGAAACACCATGATTTGTTGAGCACCGCACATTCCCCAATGCAAGAATCTCTTGACGATCTTTCAAAAAAATGGGAGATACCTCATGAGATTTATGATTTACATATGGGAAAACGAGATGACTTGACGGAAAAAATAATTCAGGTTGGTGAAGTTCGTTTCCACATCCCATTTTTGGAAAAATCACAGCTTTATGTCCTTTGGAAATGTCTCTGGCCAGACTGCCACAATTGCTGTGAGAGACCAATAAGGCTGCCTATGACTGAAGACGATGTAGAACTAATGACAAAAAAGCTAGGTTACAAAACCAAGTCTGATTTTATCAAAAACGAAACAAACGTGATAACATTTGATGACAAAATGAACAATGACATGCTGATAACTCATACAATGCTGTCTATGAAAAGGAAAAAGGATGAAACCAAAGATGATGACGGGAAAAAAATTCCATGCAGGTTTTTGACTTCGGGTAGTTGCGGTATCCACCCAGACAAACCTGGTGTTTGCTGGATGTATCCATTCCTCCCATGGCGGGTGCCTGTTGATAAATGGTGGAAGGTGGAATATCATGCAAAGTTTGTATTTACAGGTGACTGTCCAGGATTTTATCTTGAAAAATCACTTGATCCCATAATGCCAACGTTGCAAGATTATTCAAAAAAGATATACGATTATCTAATTTCCTGTCACAGGGCTGAGAGAAATAACTACATATCTACATCAAAGATTATCAAATATCGTTTTCTCTGTGATGTTAAATCAGCGGTGGACACGAATAAAAAATAATTCAAATTATTTCTCAATAAAACCATGTCTTCTTGGAATATAATTAAAAATTTTATAATGTTGTAACATATATAAGAAAAAATGTATTACCTGAAAAATAATAGCACAAAAAATGATGATATGGCAAGAATATATGAAATACTTTTATAGTATTACTTTTAGTAAGATATTTCATGGGTGTGCCTGAGGACGAACCTACTGGTGATACACAAGACGCAATTATTGACATAAACGAACCAATATCCAGATCAGATTTCTTAAAGAAGGTGGTTGCTGGAGGAGTTATTTCAGCAGTTGCAATAACAGGAATTGGAGGAGTGCAAAAGGTTTTTGGAGAAAAAGATCCAGGCAAACATACAGACTCTGGCGATAATTCTGACATTGCACGTCTAATACAAAAGGTAAATCAACTAAGCAAACAACTCGGTGATCTTCAAGGACAATTTGCAGATGTCATATCGGGAAAGATGAATGTTCCAGAGATGGCAGTTATAAAACTGACAGTTCCTGAAAATGGTTTTCTGAAAATGAACGGTGATTCTACATTTCACAAGCTATCCGTTCCTGATACTGGTTTCCTAAAAATAGAAGGTGATACCGCATTTCTAAAACTAACAGTTCCTGAAAATGGTTTCCTGAAAATGAATGGTGATTCTACATTTCTAAAGCTAGATGTTCCTGAAAATGGTTTCCTAAAAATAGAAGGTGATACCGCATTTCTAAAACTAACAGTTCCTGAAAATGGTTTCCTGAAAATGAATGGTGATGCTACATTTCTAAAGCTAGATGTTCCTGAAAATGGTTTCCTGAAAATAGAAGGTGATACCGCATTTCTAAAACTAACAGTTCCTGAAAATGGTTTCCTGAAAGTAAACGGCGATGCATCATTTCTAAAGCTAGATGCCACAGATATTGTAGCACAAAAGATCGTGGCTGGATCTATCACTACAGGAAACCCCAATACTACCGTAGGTTAGTAAGCAACCTTCATTTCATAGATCATTGTTGTTAAAAATTCTAGTCTAAGTTTCTTTATCCTTGAGGTCTTTGAGTTCTTTGTCTGATTCTATTTTGCCCTTTTCAAACTCTCCTTTTGCTTTGCCAAAGGTGCGAGCAAGTTCTGGTATTTTTTTTGCGCCAATGATAATTACCACTATTGCTATTACAATAACGATGACGCTTTCATAGGCCATGGTACAATAATTGATGCTCGAAGATTTAAGCTTGTTTATAATTCAGAAATTCAAAAATCATGAATGAATCATGCCTATTTCAATAAATTATCTTAATTAATTTTTCATTATTTTCCAACTGTGGAAAGATCATATTTTTATAAATCAGACATGTTTTCATAGTGGGTTTGGGATTGAATCGTTCATCATTTGTTATGGTTATTTTTGGAATTACAGTAATTACTTTAATTGGATTTTCAAGTCATGATGCTTTTGCTGCAACTAATACATTATCTGATGGCACAACATGTGCAGCAGCTCCATTTTTAGGCTCTTGGGATGCTTCTACTTCAACATGTACAGTATCTAGTTTTAGTATCAATTCTGGAGATTCTGTAGTGATTGATTCTGGTATCACTCTTGACCTCAGTGGCGATATTGGCAACAGCGCCTTTAGCACCCCCGATGCTACCATTACAAACAACGGCATCATTAACATCATCAGTGGTGGCAGCATCGGCTTTTTCATCGACATTACCAACACTGGTACAATTAACAACGCTGGTCACATTTCCAACGACCTGACCATTACCAACAGTGGAACCATTACCAACACCGGCACAGTTTTTGATGCAGGACGCGCCATCATCAACAGCGGCACCATTACAAACACCGGTACCATGACACTTGATGTCCCAATTACTAATAGTGGCACGATTATCAACTCTGGTACCATTAAGGTAGACGATGGTACCATGGATAACTCTGGAGGTACTATAACCAACAATTCTGGCGGCACAATCAATTTTTGTTGCACCACTCACAACTCTGGTACCATCACCAACAATTCTGGCGGTACCATCAACCATGGTACCATTAACAACGATTGTGGTGGCATCTTTACTAATCTGGGAACATACACCGGTGGTTTGGTGAACATTTGTCCTTTAGCAACAACTACTGTACCATCAGCTACAGGAAATGGTCCTGTCACATTTTCAACAAGTGCGGGTCACTTTAGCACATCATCTGCCATATCACAGTCAAGTCTATCCATTCCACCTCCGCCTGGCTCTTACCCATTTGGTTTCTTTTCTTGGACAATTATAGGCTTGACTCCAGGTCAAACAACAACAGTAACAATGACTTATCCAGGTAATCCTGGAACTGTGTATGAAAAATTAATCAATGGTGTTTGGGTTACAGTACCAGCTGCTGTCACACCAAATGGTGATGGTACCTTTACTGTGACTCTTACCCTTACAGATGGTGGAACAGGTGATGCAGATCAAACAGTTAATAGTCAAATATCGGACCCAGGCGGAATGGGCACATTCAATTCTACATCAATTCCAGAATTTCCATTTTCATTTAGCTTGGTAATTATTTTTGTTGCAGTAACAGCAGTGTATCTTGGTATCAGACAAAAGATGATACCAGGCTTCAAGAGTTTTTAGCTACAAGGAATAATTCTTAAAATAAAAAAGTTGTAAGGGGTTTTGACGCGAACCTTACAGGATTAGAACCAATACAATTTGTAAGCAATCCATAAACGTGATAACAGTACCATCTCTCATACGTGAAAACGCTGCATCTATCCATAATTGTAATTCTTGCTACAAGTCTTGTTATTGGTAGCACTGCTGCCTTTGCTGATGTCACAAACAATGTAGAGATTCAAAATATCCTAGTGCAACCGCCTACAATCAAAGTTGGGGACACATTCACAGTCAATGCAACTCTAGTAAACAATTCTACAAATCAGATATTACTCCAGCATGGCGTTTGCAATGGACCGTTTTCCATACTCTTTGATAATCATGTTACAGTTAACCAAAACCAAATAATGTGTCCAATGATTGCCATGTTGCAAAAGATAGATCCTGGTGAAAAAATTACAATAACTAGTCCTGGTTCAGCTCTTACCTATATGGCAACAGCAGCTGGAACTGCAAATGCAACTATAACAATTCCATATTCCATGAGAAATCAAACAGGCCAAAACCAATCCGAAACTGAAAAAACCATTTCAAAATCATTCTCCTTTACTATATCTGATAACAATACAAGAACCAAAACAGTAAATGAAAGCATATTGTCTCCACTAATGCAATTCAAATCAGGAATTGCAGCACAAAATGTAACATGCAAAAAAGGTCTCCAGCTAGTCATCAAAGCCAAAGACAACTCTCCAGCATGCGTACAATCCTCTACTGCTGCAAAACTTGTAAGACTTGGCTGGGCAAAAATCCAAGAAAATACTGGAGTTCTTGTAACACTTGCTGAAGGCCAAAGAGAAGGCCCATTACTTGTGCAAAAGATCTTCCCAGATAATATTCAGGGCTTGGATTTTCGAGAATATCCTCTTGCAACAAATGTTGGTTACCCAATAACTTTGCACATTGGAGATAGTGCAAGCAATGGCTGTACTGTTGAGCTAACGCTTGTCAAGATTAGTAATGGTGCTGCCACATTTCTTAAAAAAGAATATCAAAATAGACCATGTCCTATTTGTCTTTCTGAAAACACTGTAATTGATACGCCAAACGGTCCTGTCAATGTCAAGGAGCTAAAGGTTGGAATGACTGTGTTGACACAAAATAGTTCCGGTCACAAGCAAACTGGAATCATATTAAAGACAGGAAGAACACTGGTTCCTCAAAATCATACTATGGTTCATGTAGTTTTAGATGATAAAAGAGAATTGTACGTCTCTCCAAATCATCCAACAGCAGATGGCAGACTCTTTGGAGATTTATTGGTAGGAGATACACTTGATGGCTCTAAAATAAAAAGTGCAGACCAAGTGCCATACAATGGAACTTATACATATGACATATTACCGTCTGGTCAGACTGGATTTTACTGGGCAGATGGAATTCTGGTTGCAAGTACACTCAAATGAATACTCTCACTAGCTTTTACGAAAAATGGGATCAATATAGTCCATAAAATCATATATTAAAATAAAAAAAATTGGATCTACTGAGTTCCAGTTGATGGAGCTGTAGTAGATGGTGTTGTGGTGGATGGCTGTTGTGATTTCCATGCATTGCCTCCCATGTGGTGTCCACGCATTCCGTGTTCACCGCCAAGAAGTTGACCTAGTTGCATTGGATGGCCTTGAGAAGTGTTTAACACTTTGCCATTTCCTGCGTCTACTATTACAGAGTAGATGTTTGTACCATCAAACACTCTAAAGCTGTAGACGACAGATCCTTGGATCACTGTCAAGCTTCCTCCTATCACCTGTCCATTAGTTACAGCGCCTGCAGCAGTGTTTGCAGCATCGGTGAACTTTGTATGAACATTAGACAAAAGTAGCTGTTGAAGATTAACAGATCCTTGTATCTGTGGAGGTGTTGTAGGGGAAGTTGTCCCTGAAGTTGTTCCAGCAGTTTGTGCATATGCTAATGTTGTTCCAACTGTAGCAATTATTGCTACACCTAGAATCATTGCAAGCAACTTTGTATTGCTGTTTAGACTTTTTGTGTTCATTTCATCATTGCTACTACAGTTCATTAATAAAGAATTGTGACACATTGTTCACTAACATGGTTCACTGACCACTTGGCATCATTTTATTTTTCAGGCGTAGAATATTTGATTTTTCTTCAGTGGGTCCAAAATAAGATCGAGCTTTTTACATACACCTATTAGTAACAAACTCCCCTAGAATCGATGTCAGAAGTTATTGCAAAAAATGAATTCAGTCTTTTTTACGACAAATCAATATTAGAAGACGGAGTGGAGTTTATCGGATTAATTAACAAACAGGGTAAGATGGAAACTACCCTCTTTGAAAATGAAATCTACCTGACAAAGGAAAGAAAAGAGATGTTTTCGATGGAACTTAGGTTGCAAAGCTCCATGCAAAGCGATTTTGATTCCGAGTTTGGACCTGTTAGTTATACCGTGACAGAGAGAGAAAAATCAAAGTTTGTTTCAATACTGAATTTTCCATATATTGTATTAGCTATAATGAAAAAAAATATAGACCATATTGCAGTGATTAACAAAATTAAGACAGCGATACAAAATTTTGAAAATATTAACAAAGAATTGTCTGGTCCAAAAACCGCCTTTTAATTGTTGTAATTTTCAGAATAAATTAAAACACAGATTAATTTTTCGATAAAGTGGGCTAAGTAAGATCATGATGGTATCAGTCTCATCGGACCAGTTGGAATTTTTTCCGCATTGATTATATGGCAAGCTTTTGAACTCGGCCTATTTTTCCATCATCTAATTGTACCTTGATTCCATGAGGGTGAAAATTACTTGACGTAAGAATCCTCTTAACTATGCCCTTTGTCAGGACACCAGAACGTTGGTCATACTTTTGTATTATAAATACACTAGAGCCAATTTTTATTGTATCTCGTAAAGGTGGTGTGTCCACTTTACTTTGGTGGAATAGTACATCTTAATACTGTTTGATTTTGATTTAATCGATCTCTACCTAAAATGGGCCTAGTGACATTATTTTTCGTTATTGAATTTTGTCCTTCAAGCCTTCCTGAATTTTTATGGCAGTAGTTGGACAAACAGTCTCACATGCTAAACAATAGATGCAAGACTTTTCTGCAAAAGGATCAGACTTGTCATATTCGTTTAGATTGTTGCCAGGACCATTGGAAGTTGGACCTTCTTCTGGTTTGAGATTCCAACCAAAAACTAGAACTGGACATGCACTTATGCATGCACCATCTGCAATACACAGATCAAAATCAACTGCGACATTTGTCCCATGAATTCCTAGATAGCCCTTTTCAGAGATATGTTTCTCAATTAGTTCTTTATCATGTGAATTTATGCCAGTAAAGTCAAGTTCTCTCTCAACGCCCTCACCCCAAACATAATGCTTATCATCTGATACCTGATTGCTATGTTCTGTTTTTTTGGGTAGCTTTCTGTAAAAGTCGTGATCTATAGGCATGTCAGAAATTAGTCGAAATAGAATTTAATACTATCCCTAATTATCTAGATGTTGAAAAGTTCTTTTGCGTTCTGATACATCAACTCGTCTCGGTATTTCTGCTTTAACTTTAATTTTGCAACAAAACTAAGGTATGAATCCATGTCTGAGATTGGCCAATCTGTTCCGTACAGGAGATAACGCGGCTCGCCAGCGTAATTGATCAATTCCGCAACCTTTTCTATCATTCTCATTTCAAAGATATGGTCGAATTTGCCTACTGCCAAGCCTGACATGTCAGCATAAACATTATCGTTCTTGTATACCACTTCCTGGCAATCTTCTATCCAAGGGTTTCCCAAGTGACACATGACAATCTTGAGTTCAGGATTGTCTACTGCTACTTCATCGATGTGAATCGGGTGTGAAAACTTTAGCTTGCCTTGTCCAGAAAATGTGTCACCAGTGTGGATCATGACAGGAACTCCAAACTCTACACATGTGTCATAGACTTTTTGATATTTGGTATCATATGGATAATAGTGCTCATAACCACAGTAAAGCTTGAGTCCTTTTATCGAGCCGTCCTTTATCCACTCTCTATATTGTTTCAAATCATCTTCGGTGTGATTGTTTATGCTATATCCTGCAACAATTCCAAGGTTATCATATTTTTCTGTGGCACTAATCAATTGTTGTGTGGATGGTCTTTGCTCATTTACCTGATATGATGACAGAACAAGGGAATAGTCTACGTTATGACTTGACATGGTTTCAATTAACTTTTTTACTCTGTCATCAAGTGAGGAAATCTTTCCTAACAATTCGTACTGGTTTAGATGTGTATGGCAGTCTATTATCAATTATGTCACTTGCCTATAGTGTGGATTTGTTAACTCGATAAAAGTTGCATAATTTAATGAGCGACTGTCCTTGAGATAGTTTGGTAAAATCTTGATGAACTTGAATCCATTTTTTATCTGAAAGCAAAGAACTGGTTCCTTTATCTCGTCAGAAATAACTTTTTTAACATATTCTTCTGGTGATATTTTTTGAGCAAAATCACAATAGTTGAACAATCTTCCACCTGCAATTATTCTTCTTAGGTTTAATTTAATGCAGAGGTTCTTTCTTGCATCATAAAGCTTTGTTGCAATTCCATACCTACGATTGTCAGGATGTGTGGATACATCAGCAGCATAAAGACTATCGCCTTTAGGATCATGGTTTTCAAAATTAGGACCACCACACACCTCCATCCATGTGTGTTCCTTGTATTCTGGTTCAAGCTGAACTATTAGACTGCTAATCGAGCCAACAATTTTTCCATCATATTCTGCACAAAATTGACCCTCAGGAAAAACGCGCAGGTGGCTTTCCAAATTACGTGGCTTCCAAATTGCTCCCTCTACTGCCATGAGCGGAAAGGAAACCTTTTGCAACTCGACAATATTTGGAATGTCTTCAAAAGTAGTGTTTCGTATCTTTACCTTTGTTTTGTCGCCAGCCATTTGTAATAATAGGGAGCCAGATAATATGAACGTGGTAGCAAAAATATTCTGAAACTAATCTGACTAGTTTCGTATTTATGCCAGAGTTACTAGCGGCAAGGTCATAACAGAACGAACTGTCTTCATACCTCGTATCTCTTTGTTAATTAATTCCGCTAATTCTGTTCCATTCATTCCTTCAAACTTGACTATGATATCATATTGTCCTATAGTTTGTTGAATCTCCCTGAATGGCTTGAGAGTTGATATCTTTTCCAAAATTGATCCTTCCTCTCCTACATCACATGTAATTAGAACAAAGGTTGTGTTCAATGTATGGTTTCTTATCTTTTCGTTGTGATCAAAATTTTTTGTAACTTTCTCTTGACTCATGCTATAATTCCTCTGCTTGTATAATGCCATCATCTCTAATAAAGCGGTATAATGTATAATTTGTAGCTGTAAATGATCTAACGTGCCTATTTCGGTAGTAGTATCTTAAGTAGAATGACGACGTATGAATATCAGCGATAAAAATGATGAAGAATTTTTTCAAAGCCATGTGGAAAGCCAAACATGAGGAATCTAAAGAAAAACGCCAAGCTGAACAGGAAGAAATGAAAGAAGAGACTCATGAGTTAGAGCAAGTCGATCAAGATGCACAAGAAGAGATTAGGGAAACAGAAAATGAAGAATGATTGTTCTATAACGATATAAAAAAGCCAGTTAGGTCTTAACAATAAAACTAAAACTTATTATCGTAATACTTGTAATAATGTAAGATGCCACGAATTGTTCACTTTGATGTACCAGCAGATGATCCTGCACGGGCACAGAAATTCTATAGCGAGATCTTTGGATGGAAGTTTGACAAGTGGAATGGCCCAATGGAATATTGGATGACAATAACAGGAGACGACAAGCAACCAGGAATCAACGGTGGACTATCTAAGAGGATGCCTGGCCAATCTGGCATAACAAATACCATTGATGTATCATCTGTAGATGAATATTCAAAAAAGATCCAATCAAAAGGTGGAAAGGTAATTGCACCAAAAATGGCAATTCCAACAGTAGGATATTTTGCCCAATGCATGGACACGGAAGGAAACATATTTGGCATAATTGAATTTGATAAAAACGCAAAGTAACGTCTCTTGTGTTTTATGAAACAAAATATGCTTACATAAACAATTAAATAATTGTTTAATTATTACATCATAGTGGGCTCACCTTGGAAAGCAATAGCCGATGACAGCAGAAGAGAGATCCTATTGCTGCTTCGCAAAAGGCAAATGACTCCTGGCCAATTGGCAGAACACTTTCAGTTTACGCCTCCGGCTCTGTCAACACACCTGCGTATACTACGAGAGGCTGATCTTATTACTGAAAAAAAACTAGGCAAGAACAGATACTATTCATTAGATGGAAAAAAATCACTTGAAATTATCAACTTTTTTGAAAAAATGTGGGGATACAACCTAGACTCATTAAAAGAATACGTAGAAAACAAGGAGAGAAAAAGAAAGTGACTGGAAATGAAATAAGAAAAACAATAGAGATTGATGCCTCACCAGAGATTGTCTTCAAAGCATTAACAAATATTGATGAACTTACACAGTGGTTTCCCGACCATGTAATACTTGAACCTAAAGTTGGTGGAAAATTCAAGTTTTCATTTTACAAGGATTCTAAAAAAAGCGGAAGCAAAGCAAAGGAACATCGTATGGACTTTTTCCCAGAAGGAAAAGTTCTTGAATTTATGCCAAACAAAAAAGTTTCATACACATGGCAACACAAGGCTGTTCCAGACTTTCCAGAAACTATTGTAACATGGGAATTGGAACCTATTGGAAAAAATAAAACACGAGTAAAATTAACTCATTCTGGATTTACGGGAAAAGAAGGAGACATGTACAAAGAACATAACGAAGGCTGGTCGCACTACATCAATGAATTAATTTTATACTGTAAGGAGAAGAGAAACAAATGACTGAAATATTAAAAGGACACAAGATCGTTTCCGAGAAAGAGTGGATAGAAGCGCGTAAGCAATTCCTTATCAAAGAGAAAGAGTTTACACGCTTGCGCGATCAACTCAATCAGGAGCGACGTGATCTGCCGTGGAAGGCTGTTAATAAAGAGTATATTTTCAATGGACCAAATGGGAAACAAACTCTGCCTGAACTTTTTGACGGAAGAAGCCAGCTGATAGTCTATCATTTCATGTTTGACCCAAAATGGGAGGGAGGGTGCCCACACTGCTCCTTCTGGGCAGACAATTTCAATGGAATCATTACACATCTGAACCAACGTGATGTGACCATGATCGCCGTGTCTCGTGCACCATACAGCAAGTTAGCTGCATACAAAAAACGGATGGGATGGGATTTCAAGTGGGTTTCATCATACGATACAGATTTCAATTTCGATCATCACGTGTCTTTTACGCCAGAAGAGTTGGCCAAGAAAAAAGCATTCTACAATTTCACAATACAAGATTCGCTGGACTCAGAGCGAGAGGGAGTCAGTGTATTTTACAAGGATCCAACTGGTAACGTGTTTCACACCTATTCAACTTATGCGCGCGGCATTGACATTGTGAATACAGCCTACAACTACCTTGACATGGCACCCAAGGGCCGAGATGAGTCTGGTCAGGGACAATTCTGGGTGCGCCGCCATGATGAATACAGCAGCTAGAATCTACAAAATAAAAATTAATTAAAAAATAATGCTTCCATGCCTATTTGTAATTGATTTTAAAGATTAAATGCAAATTATTCTATTTGTGAATAAATTACAATTTGACATCTTTTGATAAATTATCTTTTCATCAAAACTTGGCATTTTTATAATCAAAGTCTTTCTGCCAAGCACCTGAACCGTCTGGATATTGGATTACAAAGTAACATTTTTTATTTTTACAAAGTTTGTTTCCTGATTCTGGAGTTACTATTACAAGGTTGTGTCTATTGTCTTTAACCGAACCAGGACACTCTTGGTTTGAAACTATCCAGTCTTTTTCAATTTTTGTACTAAGCTGCATTATAAGTTTGGTCATACAACTCAAAATCTCCTGTAAGTAATGCTATTTCCCATGGTTCTAATGTCACTGTTAGTCTATTGTTGTTAAAGCTATTAAGCCGCGCTTACACTTGTGTACGGTTCACTTACAAATTTGTCAGTATTGTTGATCGGTCTAATGTTTGAAACTTGGAGATATGTCAATAAAACTTACAAATGTGTAAGCGCAGCTTATTAATTTGAGTAGTACTAATAGAATATAGTAGAGTAGTGTGAGTTTGCACATCTTTGATGTAAAGTCAGAGAAAGACTGGTTTGACTACCCAGCTCTCATAAAAAATATTGTCCATACTAAAGCGTTAAGAAGAAATTAATTTCTACACTTAATTTTGCAACAAGAAAAATAACAACAAAAAATAAACAAAATAAAAATTAAAGAAAGGTGTTTTGTAGCAAGTCTTACAGAATTTGAATCTCATTGGATTTGGGCTAGGTACAGAAATATTAAAAACAAAATTGTTTCCAAAAATGGAATTCATTCTGATATGTAAAGAATACGGATCATCTTTATATAATTATGAAAAAATTAGATCCTTTAATGAGGACATCTTTTGTCATTATAGCTGCGTTATTGGGATTAATCTTAGTAGGAAGTTCAAACTCTTTTTCTACAGCAAGCGCGTCTGGCTCTGATCCAATCTATATGAAAATCCCAGGTATAGACGGAGATGTAGCTGCAGTAGGGCATGAAAAAGAAATTGAGCTTAACAGTTTCCAATTTGGTGTGTCAAATCCTGTAACCAGTAGTAGTGGCGGTGGAGGTGGAGCTGGCAAGGTAAGTATTAGCGACATTGCAATCACAAAAGTTATGGACAAGTCATCTCCTTTGTTATTTGGCAAGACCGTAACCGGTGCCCATATTCCACAAGTTGACATTTACTTTGTCAAAACTAGTGGTTCTGGAGGACTCCAAACATATGCCCATTATATTCTAAAACAAGTTACACTTTCATCATACAGTGTCTCCTCTGGCGGTGACCGACCATCTGAGAGCGTCAGTCTAAATTTTGCACAAATTCAATTTGAATTTTCTTCATCTAACCCTGATGGAACTTTAGGATCCCCAATCACTTCAGGCTGGGATATCGCACTAAACAAGGCACTCTAGTTTTAATTTACTAGATTTTTTATGAGATGATAAAAATGTACAATCTGTCTCATTTAACAAGGATGAGGCAAGTAGGGTTGATGCAATTTGATTAAGTATTTGCTTTCTGGTCTTGTTTTAGTAACTCTTTGTTTTACAACATATGATGCACAAGGAGCAATGTTTCTTAAGATAGACTCTATTCCAGGAAGTTCAACTGTTAGTGGACATGAAAATCAAATCGAGATTTCAAGTTTCCAATTTGGTGTGTCAAATTCTGGAATCAGCAGTAGTGGTGGAGCTGGTGCAGGTAAGGCAAATTTTAGCGACCTTCAAATCACAAAAGTTATGGACAAGTCATCTCCACCGTTCTTTTCACATGCACTAAATGGGCAGGTGTTGCCAAAAGCAGAAATTTTTCTGACAAAAGATAACAAAGGAAGTCAATTCACATTTGCTCATTACACATTACAAAATGTAAGAATTTCATCATATAGTGTATCATCAGGTGGTGACACACCATCTGAGAATCTAGGTCTAAACTATGGAAAACTTGTAACTGAGAATACTCCGCTAAATCCAGATGGAAGTACTGGTCAAACTGTCTTGTTTTGTTGGGATAATGTTGGAAACAAAGCATGTACTGTCGATACTGCAACTATTCTAACATCTAGTCCCAATCCATCCACATTTGGCCAGTCTGTAAAATTCACTGCAACTGTGAGCCCAGCTGTTCCTGATGGCGAGACGGTAACATTCTTTGATGGAACCACCATACTTGGAACAGGCACCACAACAGGTAGTGTTGCTACATTTTCTACATCATCATTACTTGTAGGATTGGATTTCAAGACAGCAACATATTCTGGTGATTCTAACTTTAATCCAAGTACCAGTCCACAACTGACACAAACTGTAAACAAGGCTTCCACCACAACTATTCTAATATCTAGTGCCAACCCCTCTGTATTTGGCCAGTCTGTAAAATTCACTGCAACTGTAAGCCCAGCTGTTCCTGATGGTGAGACAGTAACATTCCTTGATGGAACCACCATACTTGGAACAGGCACCACAACAGGTAGTGTTGCTACATTTTCTACATCATCATTACTTGTAGGATTGGATTTCAAGACAGCAACATATTCTGGTGATTCTAACTTTAATCCAAGTACCAGTCCACAACTGACACAAACTGTAAACAAGGCTTCCACCACAACTATTCTGATATCTAGTCTAAATCCGTCACTCTTTAGTCAGTCTGTAACATTTACTGGTTCAGTCAGTCCAGTATCTCCAGGAGCTGGAGCACCTGGTGGTACAATGATTTTCTTTGATGGTGCAACTCAGCTTGGCTCACCTGTTACACTAACTGGAAGTTCAGCTACATTTACCACATCATCATTACTAGGAGGAACTCATTCCATTACTGCAGCATACGAAGGTGATCCTGATTTTAACACTAGTACCAGTCCAGTATATCTCCTCCAAGTAAAACCAAACCCAACAGTTACACTGTCACCTCCATCTGGTACTGGACAGATAACATTTAACGCAAAAAGTGGAGGATTCATATCGCTTAATTCCATACTGCAATCAAACCTTTCGACACCTCCTCCAGCTGGAGGGTCATATCCTCTTGGCTTTTTCTCATGGTCAATTTCAGGATTTTTGCCACCAACATCTGGTACTGTAACAATCACATCTCCTACAACACTTGACAGTAATGCAAAATACTTTAAGCTGATTGGAGGCAATTGGGTAAGTGTTTCACCTGTAACAATCAGCGGAAATAAAATGACAATTACAATAATAGACAATGGTCCATTGGATAGCAATCCAGCATCTGGTGTGATCTCAGACCCGGGTACTATTGCTACCCCGACAAATGGTAGGGTAACAGGAGAAGGAAACATTGGAAAGGGCACTGACTTTTCATTTGAGGTGACGTCAGATATAGGCACTAAACATTACACAAAAGGTGATCTGGAATATCACGACAAGTCTGCAAAGATCACGTTAGGTGGCAATAAGGTTTCATTTCTTTCAGTTGACCCAACTATAACACAAGCAACATTTGTGGGAAGTGGAACCCTTGACAATCATAATAACGACAATAACAAGAATAACGACAATAACAAGAATAACGACAATAACAAAAATAACGATAATAACAAGAATGACGACAAATCAAACAGTGATGTTAATCACCGCGGCTATACATTTATCGCAAGTATAATCGATCCTGACAAGACAGGAGACCACGACACATTCTCAATTACAATAACTGATAGTTCTGGAAAGGTATTGTATCACAATTCTGGAAATGTAAAGGGACACATTGAGATACACAAGTTTGTAGATAAAGATGACAAGTCAGACAGTGGCAGTCATCATAATAATAACGACAAAAATAATAATAACGACAAAAATAATAATAACGACAAAAACAAAAAGTAAAATTTACTGCAAGTGCTTGTATGTTCATATTTTTACATACATCAAGTTAACTTTGTTAGTGAACAAAGCTACGCAATGTTTTATATGTTAAAAAAATATCGACCCGTAATGAATCCGACTGTAAAATACAGTGCATTTATTGCATCGTTAATTCTGGTGCTACCATATGCAGCATATGCAGACCAGGGATCTACCCAACATGCTTCCCAAAGTATGCAGATACAACTGTCTTCTCTAACATGTATCAATACATATGCCACAGGTTACCTCAACGATGTTGTAAGTGCAATAAACAATTCAACAATCACATCCACTCTAGCAAACACGGACATACCTAAACTTGGCACTGACTTTGGCGCTCTACAAGCAGATGCAACTGCTAACAACGTAGCTCAGTTCAAGACAGATGCGCAAAAATACAATGCCGATACAAGGACTGACAACCATGATGCAATGACTGCTATCAGAACTGCACATAGCAAGACCATTTACTCTACTTTAAAATCAGAGATTGGTCCTCTCCAGTCAACCGAAAAGAGTTGTCTTTATGCAACAAAACAACAACAAGCTCAGTACAAGATACAGATGTTTAACACATCGCTGTTACGTGTTCAGAACATGACAAACAAGCTTGGTTCACATGGCGCAAATACAACAGCACTCACTCAGACAATTAATCTTGCAAGCAGCAAGATTCAGGCATTTCAAACAGCGATAAACAATGCTCAGAACAGTACAGAGCTTAAAGCTGCATTGAATAGCTTTTGCTTATACAACGGATGCAAAACTGATAACAACTTCCACTTTGCAGCAAATACTGCAATCCAGGCAGATCAGGCAAAGCTAAATGTTCTTGCTGGAAAAAATACAACATCTTCATACCAAGGATTAGTTGGCCAAGCACAGACTGACATCAACAATGCACAGACTGCACTAAATCAAGTAGGGGCTAACCAGTATCAGGAAACGCAATCAAGTACTGTTTGGGGTGACATCAAGGCTGCATCAGACCTTATTCATCAACTACAACAAATAGTGAACCACAAACACCACTAGCCAAACCTTCCTTTCTTTTTTATTTTACAAGAACGGCCTTTTCAAATTCTAGGAATGCTTGAATCATTCTTAATGCATAACCGTTATTGTTAACTTGAAAAACGAGTTTGTACCTATTTATGACATACATACTCTATTTAAGAAAAAAATGTCTTTTGTATGTTGATACAATGCATAAAAAAATCATCGTTTTATCGAGAGATCACTTGGTAAGATGAAATGAAAGCAAATTCACTAAGGAAATCTGAAGAGATTTACTCTCGTTCCGAAAAAAAATACAGAGAACTCTATGAAAATTCACCAGCTCTGTATCGCACAATTGATGCACAAGGAATTATAATCGATTGTAATAAATCGTATGCAGAACGTTTGGGATATACAAAGGAGGAAGTTATAGGCAAGTCGATATTCATGCATTCATCTGATGATGATATTGACTCCATGAAAGAATCATTTGAAACATGGAAAAGGACAGGAAATGTTAAGAATAGAGAAGTTTGGTTCAAGACTAAGGATGGAACAACTTTTCCAACGCTTATTAGCGCAAACAATCTTTATGATGAAAACGGTATCTTGATTGGAAGTAACACCATTATCAAAGACATGTCAGAAACTTATGAAGCAAGAAAAAAAATAGAAAGTGAAGCTATAATGAGATTACAATTTGAGGAGATTAAAAAGATGGAGAAATTAAAGGATGAATTTGCTTCTATGATTACTCATGAACTGAAATCACCGCTTACTCCAATAATGGGTCGCTGTGAAATGCTAAAAGAACCAGGCTTACTTGGTGATCTTAACTCGCTTCAATTAGATTCAGTTAATAAAATTTATAAAAATGCTCGTAGATTGGAACGATTAGTTCGAGATGTGTTGGAATCCCAAAAGCTAGAAATGGGTCGCATGAAGTTTGATAAAGAAAAAATTGATGTGGCTGAATTTATGACAGAGATACATAAAGAATACTTGCCACTTATGAAAGAAAAACAAATTGATTTTGTAGATTCAACAGAAGAAAAATTGATTCTAACAAGTGATAAGGACAGAATTAGACAAGTAATAGATAACTTGGTTTTAAACGCTGCAGACTTCACCAACAAAAAAGAAGCAAAGATAGAGATTGGTGCAAGAAATGAAGATAATAAAGTTGTCTTTTACGTAAAAGATAACGGTACAGGCATTCCAAAAGAAATGCAACCAGATATGTTTAAAAAATTCTTTCAGGCTGATACCTCACTTACAAGAAAACATCCGGGGACAGGTCTTGGGCTGGTAGTTTGTAAAGGGATAGTAGAAGGTCTAGGGGGCAAAATATGGTTTGAGAGTCAATCAGAAATAGGTACGAGTTTCTATTTCACACTACCAAAAGAACTTGATTGAAGTTTAGATGATTCGTGAGATGTTTTAAAAGTGATTAGCAAATGATTTCTCTGAAACGAAGCTAATGTAAGTTTGATTTATTACATACTAATCCTTTATTTGTTAAGCTCAAAATATGAAATATGAAAATTAAACAAAACATTTGTGCAAGGGAGTTTATGACATGAAGGTTTTGTTGATTGATGACAATACAGAAATCACTGAAATGTTGTCACAATATCTAACACTAAAAAAATGTGATTGTACTATTATAAATAATGGAAGAGACGGACTAGATCAAATTTTGAGTAAAAAGCATGATGTTATAATATTAGATATAGCCATGCCAGATTTTAGCGGAATTGATTTAATAAATTCTCTTGAAAAAAAGGGTAAACTAAAAGAACATAAAATAATTGTGTTGACTGCATCCTCTGTTACTGACGAAGAATTGGCAAATATTCTAGACAAAGGGGTAGTTACGGCCTTGAAGAAACCAGTTGATCTAAATCGTCTTTTTGAAGTCGTTAGAATTTGTTCTCAACTCAAGGCACCATACAATGCCAAATGAGAATATTTGAACTTGAAAACCAGTTGTAGAAAAAAACTTATTTTGATTTTTTAAATTATGTTCGTAAAATTCAAAGTGTAGGTGTACACACTAAAACTGCTCTAGCCAACACCATAGGGCTTGAATCTTTTTTAAAATAATATTAGTAACAATCACGTCATCATTTTGTTGTTTACAAGAATTCTTGTTGCAATTGATGGATCAGAATCAGCAAAAAAGGCGTTTGAAGAATCAATTTACCTTGCACAAAAATGCAGTTCAAAATTAGATTTGGTGCATGTTGTATCATGTGAGTTGGGTGGTGATAGTGCTACAACGTTTGAGCTAATAGATGAGCTCAAAACTAAAGCTGAAAAAATGCTAGATGAATATAAAACTCTAGCTGCAAAAAATAATGTATCAATAGAAATAATGGTAATACAAGGCGATCCTGCCCAAGTAATAATTGAGCTTGCCAAAACCAAAAAACATGACTTGATTATTATGGGAACTCGTGGAAAGAGTGCTTTTCAAGAATTGCTAATTGGTAGCGTCTCACAAAAAGTAATGCATCATGCTAGTTGTCCCGTTATGGTGATTCGATAAAATTTCAAAAAATATTTCTTGATAAAAAAATGAAATTTTTACTAAAGTGGGTCTAAAATAAATCTAGTTTTATTCAGATCTATTTCTTACGTATGATTAGTTAGTTTTGTCCATCTGTAAATCTTAAGATTTGCCTTCTGCTATTACACAATCATGGCATAATCTTGGTTTTAAGGTTGCCAACTCTTTATGCTTCTTACAGCGCTTGCATATTTCTTTCATTGTACATATGCCTCATTCATGATAATCTATCAAGTTTCAATAAAATAAAGTTATTCAGATTTTTGCTGATCTCTACAAGTTGGCTAAACTTGAAATGCTTAAATCCTATCATATCATAACCTACTCGATGTCCTCAAAAACAATCGGAATAATTGTAGGATCTTTTGCATTATGTGTGATTGTCATAGGAATTGCAATGATGGCAGGAGCTGGATGGGAAACACCTGGTCAATATACTGGAACACATAATGCAGCAAATACAGTTACTGATTCAAAGAATTGCTATTCATTTCAGACAGGTTGTACGAACGGTAATAACGGGGCCATATCTACATCTGTTGCAAAGTCTGGCGCATCGCTAAGCGGTAACTACTACAATACACCGTAGCCTTTGAGCAATTTTACGTTGTAATGACTCGTTTCACCTTAGAGTCAAACATACTTTCAATTTTTTCTTTTTGAGAATTTGATGAGATTAGCATTCCAAGAGTGTTAAAATATGATTACAAGTATAATGATACGTTGGCAAATTGTTTATGTGTTGACTGTAAATGCACAGAAGATTCCATGTGCGATATTTGTCCTACAGGGGTGTGTTGTTGCATTTCAACTCCAGAAATAAAAAAATCTACATTTTTTTTCAACCAAGTCAAAAAATCATACCCTTCTGCTGTTGGGATTATAGTGCTGTGCATACTTTCATCCCAGATAGGACAAGGCATATCGTTTGTACTATTTGGTTATCATGATCTGTTTGGAATAATCATGTCGTATGCTCTTGGTTATGGTCTTGCAAGCATGACTACATTTTGTACTATTATGGGAAGATACAATTCAAAACAAGGCTTGGGTGCGTGCTGTTCTGCCTTAGAGCAAGGAAGTAATATCAGCTTTATTTCAAATCTTAAGAACACTTTTCGATATTGCGGTATTGGGATGAGAAAGATTCCGCATTTGTACGAGCTACCAAATCTAAAATATGTCATTAAGACTAGTCTTTACATTTTAGTTACTGCGGAAAGTGCATGCATACTTACAGCAGAAACAGTAAATCTTGCATTTTTTAGACAAGCAATGTGGCTATCAATGCCCCTAGGTTTGTTTGCTGCTGCTCTTGTAGTTACTATTATTGAAAGTTACAAAATGACTAGAACAAAAAAGTAAACCCTGAAGTTGAACATGAAGAATTTCTAGATAATCCTACACAATAGTATTCAGAATGCAAAATTTTAGTGCAAAGGGATAGTATTGTTTATTTATTGCTTTTTTGATCTATTGATACCATATGAAGAGTATTAATTTTAAACCGTATGTGCAATCAAAATTTCTTGCAAGCATAATTATGCTCTGTCTTGTGGGATTACTAGTTAATTTTTCATCCTCTTTTGTGTTTGCACAAAAAGATCAAATTGGTATAAATGCTGATGCTTCTGCAAAAATTAATTTAGGAAAGACAGAGATATCGTCAAACTCTACAACTCAAGCTAATGCTTCTGCAGAAAATTCAGGTGAAAATACAACAGGTGGATCTAATGAAAATTATCAATCACAAGGAAATTCTCAATCGCAAACAAATGCACAGGCAGAATATCATGAAAACTACAAATCATCTTATGGAAAAATGTCTGCAGATTCAGAAAATTCATTTACCGTTGAAACAGATAAGCATCTTTACAAACCGGGTGATGATGTAAAAATTGAAGGATCAGTTTGGTCTGGCTTGGTTACGGAACTTGGCGGTGCAAACCTAATTTCGATACAGGTGTTAGATAATAACGGCACTATAGTTAATGATGGAAAAGCTCAGGTAAGTGGAGATGGACAATACGGCACAGACTTTACTTTGCCTGACAATGCAATAACTGGTGCATATACAATAAATGCAAAAATTGATGTAAGTGCAGACTTGGTAGGTAGCTTGACACTAAAAACCCAGGCAAACCTACAATCTTCGGCAAAGTTTGTAGTTGTAAGTCCTAATGCATTTGCAGTAAAAGCAGAAGGAAAAGATTTTGATGTAAAGTTAGCAAGTAATTCTAATGTGAGCAATCTGCAATTTGATGAGCAAGCAAAAAAGATCTCTTTTACAGTCTCTGGTGAAACTGGCACAAAAGGAACAACAGACATCACCATTCCAAAATCATTACTAAGTGGTAACATTAGTGTGATGATAGACGGTCAGGTTATGTCACAAGCTGATGTCATTGAAACAGCTAATACACAAGATGAGACTACACTTGAAATCAACTATCATCATAGCACACACACAATTGAGATAGTAGGAACAAACGCAGTACCAGAATTTCCGACCACATTATTGGTTATGGCTGCAGCAGTTGGCTTGATTGTGATATTTGCTTCAAGGCAACACATTACAAAATATCTGTACAAATTTTAACCTCCGCTAAAACCTATCTCATAAACATTACGTAGCATAACTACACTTGGTTTATTTGAAAAATTCACATATTGCATTTGTTGCAAAAAGAAATCATTTTACTTATCGTTTCGATTGCTGTTTTTACATCTGTCTCAACCATGCCTGCATTTGCTAGTAATGCCCAAGTTTACATAACAAATGGTAATTCCACAAATGGTTGTCCATCTATCTCTCCATGTTTTCTTCCTTACCAAGTAACAGTTTCTGCAGGAGGTACCATTACTTGGACAAATCTTGACAACAAAACTCATACTGCTACAACAGGAACATCAAATTATGGACCGGTGGGAACCTTTGACAGCGGTATGATTGAACCAGGTAAATCATTTACACAATTTTTTGGTACCGTAGGAAAATATCCTTATTATGATAAAACCAATCCTTTGGCTACTGGGATCATTATAGTACAATCTGGTAAAGCTAATCATGCCGAGCTTGCATGGGTTAATGGCTCGTTAAACATTTCTGATCAATTTGGGAATACTACCTCCACAGTTTCAGGTAAATCTATTACAATAACAAAGGATGTTTACAATAGTGGCGGTATTGATGCCAGATCAATTATGTTTAGACTGAAAATAACAAACAGTACTAATCTTCTTGTATATGATAATTTTATCAATGCAAACATTGGTGCAAAACAAACCGTACCAATAAGTTTCAACTGGATGCCAACAAAACCTGGAAATTATCAACTGTTTTTTGATGCAGACCCTTCAAATACAATAGGTGATACCAATGAAAATAATGACATTGCCCATAATAGTTTGATGATTTTTAATACAACTAATTCTCAAATTGATAAGACTAAAATTAGTGATAACACTCCTGAATCTAACTACAACGCCACAATTGTACCAGAGTTTGGTCAATTAGCACCAATTATTCTTGCAGCATCAATAACGTCAATAATTATTCTTTCTTCAAAAAGAATAATCAACAGATAATTTTTGCAAGATACTAATAACGAGAAATAGATTACCAGTAACTAGGGAAATTGTCTTCAATAAAATGGCTTATTTTAGTTGGCGTGATTGCATCAGTTGTAATTCTGGCATTTACTATGGAAAACGTATTAAAATCAGGCGAAAAAAACTCTAATAGCTTATCTCAAAGCAATAATGAAAATCAAAATAACAATCCATACATAAAAGAATATTCTCTACCTGTTGGAACTTGGCCTAACGGTATATTGGTTGATAAAAATGGAATTATATGGATAGCAGGATCTAAAACTGATTCATTATTTAGATTTGATACAAACCAAGGAAAAATAATATCATATCCAATCAGAGATGAAAATTCACAAAATTATACAAAAAGTGGTTCATTTATGGTATGGACCATGTTGCAAGACAGTGATGGATTCATATGGTTCTCGCAGTTAGGAACAAACTCCATTTGGAAATTTGATCCTAATACTGATAAATTTACTGCTTTACACTCAGTAAGCTCTGCACCGTTTCAAATGAAATTAGATAAGGATGAAAACATTTGGTTTACTACTCTTACAAGTAACACAGTCGGTGTAATACAAAAAACTCAGAACAAAACTGAACCATACGTGATTTCTGAATTTAACACAGGAAATGACACTCAGCCAGCTGGATTGTTTTTAGAAAATAACGATTTATGGATTACTGAGATTGCCACACAAAAAATTGTGAAATATCATATCATATCTAATGGTGGCATTGTAACAAATATAGAAAAAATACTCGAAGTACCAACAGATGAAAAGATCTCACTTGGTTCTCCAACAGATCTTTTTGTACTAAATGACACTATTTGGTTAACTGAACATGGAACAAGCTTTATCACCGAATATCATATAGATTCTAAAAGTCTAACAAGATTTCCCACATCACAAAATGCATATCATGTCACTACTTTGCCTTTTTGGATACGAGAAATAAATGGCGGCAAAGAAATGTGGATAAATGAACATGAAGGCAATAAAATTGCCTTTTTTGATACGGTAAATAAAACTCTCACAGAGTATGAAATTCCTTCTCGTCCAGCAGATGGATATCTGGTATATCCACTAAATATTGCAGCAGATCCATTTGATGGCAACAAACTCTGGTTTTCTGAATGGAATACCGATAAATTTGGTGTAGTAAATAACACAATTCCACTTCCATTTGATATTCATTCTGAGATTAACAAAATAGTATTTAGTGATTCATCCAAACAACAAACGTTTGATATAGAAATTTCCAAAAACGGTCTTGTTAAAAATAACCTTGTATTTCTTAATGCATCAAGTTCCATACAATCAAATGCGGAGCTTGGAAATATGGATGTAAAGTTTTCTAATGATGTGATTGATCTAACAAAGATACATACAGTGCAGCTTTTATTGCAAAATAACTCTGTACTTCCAGGAAATTATACACTTGGAATTAGCGCATCTGATGGAATGGTGACAAAAACTATTTTTCTTGATCTGCAAATACTAAGATAATATAGTTTTATCATCGTACACATATTAATCGCTAAAGACTGCATTAATGGTAGATTACAAAATGAAAAATGTAATTGAAAAACAAGCCATTCCTATTCCTAAGGTAAAGGAAATTATGGAAATTGTTGAAAAACAAGCAATTCCTATCTCCAAGGTAAAGAAACTTTTACGAATTATTGAAAAACAAGCAGTTCCTATTCCAGAGGTAAAGGAAATTACTCGAATTATTGAGAAACAAACCATTCCTATTCAAGAGATCAAGGAAATTATTCGAATTGTTGAGAAACAAACCATTACTATTCAAGAGATCAAAGAAATTATTCGAATTATTGAAAAACAAACCATTCCTATTCCAGAGGTCAAAGAAATTATTCGAATTATTGAAAAACAAACCATTCCTATTATAGAGATAAAGGAAATTATGGAAATTGTTGAAAAACAAGCAATTCCTATCTCCAAGGTAAAGAAACTTTTACAAATTATTGAAAAACAAGCAGTTCCTATCTCCAAGGTAAAGAAACTTTTACAAATTGTTGAAAAACAAGTTATTTCTATTCCTAAGGTAAAGAAACTTTTACAAATTATTGAAAAACGAACCATTCCTATTCCAGAGGTAAAGGAAATTACTCGAATTATTGAAAAACAAACCATTCCTATTCAAGAGGTAAAGAAAATTATTCAAATTATTGAAAAACAAACCATTCCTATTCCAGGGGTAAAGAAAGTTTTGCAATTTATTGAAACGGCTAAGGCAATACCAAAAAAAGAATTCGAACCAAGCATGAAAGTTATACTGCGTATACTGAAAACCATGACAGAAAAAGGCTCTGAAGACAAGACCAGTTTATCACTTGATACCAATCTAAATTATGGAAGACTTCGAAAGCATATTGTTTGGCTAGAGAAAAAAGGTCTTGTTGAATCAATAATCAGTGATAAAAAAATCAATGTCATTTTGACACAACAAGGTAGAATATTTGTCACCATGTTTGTAACCTAGTTAGAATTTCGTTTATCTATAATTTCAAATTCATCTAAAATGACGATAAAAAACCGACAAAACGGAACGAAAGTGTCAAATTTTATCAGGATCAAACTTGGCAATTGAAAAAGGTCTGATTAATTCATAATTTCTGAATCAACCAAATGGAATCATCTATCAAACACTGTTGTCATTATATCCTATTCGCAAGTATTTTCTTTAGTTAAATCAGTTTTTATTTTTCAAAGAAACTAGCAGATATGATTTTATTTTTAAGTGCATAGTCTTTGATTTGGGACAATCGCAACTCTTCAATTATGAAATGAGTGTAATCGTTCCTATACAGTGGTAATTCTATCTGTTTCCCAGTTTCTTTTTCCTCAAAATATTCTGGCTCTGGTTCCCTGCCAAGTATGTCAATACAAAGTTGTCTTAGTTGATCAAGTTCAAATTTGTTTAATAGATTATCTTTAGCCGATAATTCCTGTTGGAAAATTCTGTCTTCTTCCTCGATCTCATTTTTTATTCTTTCAATCTCAATTTGATTCTGATTTTTCTCGCTATCTTTGTCATGACCAAAGAATTTCTTAAAACCCATTTAATTTAGGGATTTTTAACCTAAAATATAATTGTAAACATTACGAGTTTCTATTTGCGATTATTCCATTTTTCGTCTCATAAATATATACAAACAATGTTTAAAACATGAAAAATTGTTGTTGTATCATGAGTAGTGAAACTGGTCAACAATGGTCAGAATGGCTAGATTTTAATCAAGATGTTGCTAAATCTGTTCCTGAGACATCTGGAGTTTTTGTAATGCATACAGCAATGAAAATACAGTTTATTGGCAGTGCTCAGAACCTAAGAGTGTCACTTCTAGAATCATTAACAACAAAATGTTTAGAAAAAGCAAAGAGGTTTAGATATATGGTTACAGACTCACAGGAAAAAACCAAAGAACAACTCATTCAAGATTATACAAAAAAACATAATGGTAAATTGCCAGAATGCATGGAAATAAACTAATTTTTTAATTTTAATTTGACCACAAAGCTTACTTTATACAGTTTTGATCGTTTCTTATGAAGATGAATTGGAAATCTGGCAGTCATGTAGTGTTGTGGCTTGGTCTGATTGGAATAGGCGCTTTTTTATTTCTAAATTTGGATCTGGCACATCGTAAAAGAGAATTATATTTGATCTTTGGATTGGCAATGATTTTTATGATTAGTGGATGGGTAGGTGTATTTCGATTTTCGCGTATATGGAATATGATTAATTAAAATCTGATCAATGGTTTTGATTTTACTTAAATTTTAACCGCCTTTAGAACCGCAAGAGCAAAAACCGTATTCATCTATCCTGGACTTGCAAATGGGACACTTTTCTAGATATTCCACTTCCCATGGCTCTTTGCCAAAAAGTCTAAAATGATCATCAATTTCTATTGGGATGATTCGTTTTTTTGGCAATTGCTTCTTTACCATTGAATGATCTATTACATACTTGATAATTAATAATTGTACCAAATATGCTCTCATTAACCGCAGAAAATGCAGACTAGATAGAATGTATCTAGCTAGTTGACAAGCTCAAATATTTGAAAAAATCTAATCTATGTCAATAAAATCATCTGTTTCTTTTACGCCAATGAATTTTGCTTCACATTTAAAACACTGCCACACAAAATCATTTCCTCGCTTACCTTGGTACTGCATGGGTAAATTACATGCAGTACAGATTAATTCTTTCACAATTTATGTTGGCTTGAGTTTTATTTATCTTGATCACGTATTTGTAGGTCGATGTTTTTTGTTTAAGATAGCGCTGCCAGCAAATGAAATAACTAGATTTACTGCCAAAGCTATAACTGCTATGTAAAGAGATCCAAACGTAGTATTAAAAAGTGAACTAGATAACGGCCCAAAATTATTTACAGACTCTACCATGAAAATTCCTAAAAATATTCCTATTAACAAACCTGCAATGAGCGGTTCTTTTCTTAATGATTTCACATACATTCCAAAAAAAACCGCGGGTAAAATTTGCGCAATTAGAATTCCACCTAAAAGCTGGAGTGATATTGCATAAGTAGCTGGCACTATAAACACAAATCCCAATGCTACAAACTTGAAAACAGTTGATGAAATTTTTGTAATTCGAATTTCAGATTTTGGTGTTAGATTTGGTTTTATCTCTTTGATGATGTTTCTTGTAAGCAAGTTTGCTTGTGCCATTGCCATAATGGCAGCAGGTACTAGGCCACCGACAAATATGCCAAGTAACGCTATTCCTGAAAACCAACCTGGCATAGAATACAAAATCAAAGAAGGTACCACAAGTATGCCACGGGAACTCTCAGGAAAACCTGATAAGAAATTCATTGCAGAAGGTACGGCGTAAACCAATACTCCCATCAAGGCCATTATTGCAAGGCCAATTCCATATAGCGGAAGCAATCCTGTACTGGTTCTAAGTTTTTTTGCACTTTCTGCACTCAAAACACCATTTATCGCATGTGGATAAAGATAAAGTGCTAACGCACTTCCAAGTACTAGTGTTGCATAAGCTGGTACAAGAGAATCAGAAAGAGTGACATAGTTTGGTTTGATTTCTTTGAAAGCATTACCAAATCCGCCTATACTAATTGGTACAACCACAATGACTGCAATCACAGTAATCCAAATCAGTACGTCCTTGAAGATTGCAGTTAATGTTGCTCCTCGCAGACCACTAGTAAAAGTAAACGCTGCCAAAATTGCAAAAGATACTAATAATGCAATCTCTTCTACTACCTGAGAATTACTAGTACCTGAAAGCATGACAGTGAGGACAGACTGCATTCCAACTATCTGTAATGCAATGTATGGTAACTCTGCCACAATGCCCGTTATTGCTATCATAATCGCTAGCGCTAAACTGCTGAATCTATCCTTGACAAAATCAGATGCAGTGATGTAGCCTTTTTCTCTTGAAAGAGACCAGAGTCTTGGCATTGTTACAAGTGCTACAGCAAAAGTCAACATGACATATGGAATTGCAAAAAAGTAAAGTGATCCTTTAGCAAACACTCCTGAAGGAATTGCAACAAATGTGTATGCAGTGTATAGATCAGCACCAATTAAAAAGAAGACAAGTGTAGTGCCAAGCTTCCTGCCAGCTAATGACCACTCATGTACATTATTGAGATCTCCTCTGCGCCAATATTTCCCATAAAAGCCAAGTGCGATAAATACTACAAAGAGGCATAAAAATGGAATTAGACTATCTAGTCCTATCACTTTGTACTCCTATTCATTAAAAATGAAAAAGACAGATAAAATCCAGAACAAACAACAAGCCAAATCATCTGAAACCAGTAAAAGAAAGGCAGTCCAAAAAGCTCAGGAACATCTCTGTTGTATAGAGGTACGTACAGATTTACTGCTGATGGTATTAGGATAAGAAGTGCAAGTACAATGTATCGCACTTTGATTTTCATACCTTTGTTGAATTATATAGCAAAAATATAAGCATTCATCATATTGATATGATATTGAATATTCAAAAAAGCAACATTTAGAATATTAATCATAACACAAATTTGACATGGAAATAGATGAGAAGATTTTATCAAAATTAACTGAAGCCAATGGCATAAAATACAGCTTGTATCTTGATGGTAAAGAATATCATTTAGAACACGTCAATATGGCAAAATCATCCATACCAGTTAGAAGACCAACCACTAGAGGCGGTGTATATTTTTCTGATACTACGGCATACAAAATCAAAGCTAGTACAAATGATCTGTCTCTT
>Ga0207129_1032_pt2 | contig 31339 bp, 25 predicted proteins | sample Alteio_BWMinHeat_15_FD_153517 | JGI IMG/M metagenome (GOLD analysis project Ga0207129, IMG submission 153517) | Enriched cells from forest soil in Barre Woods Harvard Forest LTER site, Petersham, Massachusetts, United States -... | ecosystem: Environmental > Terrestrial > Soil > Temperate forest >... | reverse complement strand
GAGTCAGAATGGGCAGTCGCGTTATTTTTATCCCGAGGTGACTTTGGCTTATCGAGAATTCAATTTCGACGGATTAGTTGGACCGACGCATCACTATGGGGGACTAGCAGAGGGAAATCGCGCGTCCGTTGGTCATCGATTTCAGGTTTCGCATCCGCGGATGGCGGCGTTACAAGGCCTGGAAAAAATGCGGGTCCTCTCCGCCATGGGAGTAGGTCAAGCGATCCTTCCTCCGCTTAGCCGGCCTCGTCTCGATCTATTGAGGTGGGCGGGATTTACAGGCGCCGATCAACAGATGATTGACGCGGCGCTCCGACATAGTCCTTCACTTTTGTCCGCGGCGTTCTCTGCTTCGGGGATGTGGACCGCGAATGCGGCCATGTTTGCGCCCAGTTGCGATTCTCGCGATGGCTGCGTCCACATTACGCCGGCCAATCTGATATCGAACCTGCACCGTTCTTTGGAGGCAGACGAAACCGCCGGTCTGTTGAAAAAGGTCTTTCCTAACTTTGCGTTGTTCAAACATCATCCGCCGCTTCCGAGAACAGTCGCTTTCAGTGATGAAGGGGCGGCGAACCACATCCGGTTAGTTGGTTCGGAGGGAAGTCCCGGGGTGCATCTATTTGTTTATGGCCGAGAGCACTTTGGCTCAAACCCCCTTACGCGGTATCCTCAACGGCAGACTCTGGAGGCCTGCCAAGCCATCGCTCGCTTACACGAGCTTCCCGAAGAGGCTGTCGTTTTTGCACGGCAATCTCCTGCTGCGATTGATGCTGGTGTCTTTCATAATGATGTGATCTCGACCGGACACGAGGCGCTCTTTCTTTACCATGCAGAAGCCTTTGCAGACGGCCGGTCCGTTGTTGACCGGTTAAAGAGGGTGTTTGAGGAGACGCAGCACCGAAGTCTCTGCGCAATCGAGATTAATGAGTTTTCTTTAGCAGACTCGATCCAATCTTATTTTTTCAATTCACAGATTGTCACTCGGAGCGACGGTCGCCTAGTCATCGTTGCACCGGCGGACTCCGAGGAGAATGAGAAGGTGCGCGCAGTAGTAGCCAGCCTGGTGAAAGGCGCCGATGCGGTGATCGCAGACGTAGTCTTCTTGAACTTGCGCGAGAGCATGCAGAACGGTGGTGGACCTGCTTGTCTGCGAACCCGGGTCCTCTTGAATGAGGAAGAGCAAAGCACCGTTCCGGCACGGTTATTTTATTCCGAGCAGCTTTTCGACGAATTGACTGCCTGGGTGAAACACCACTACCGGGAGTCCCTTTCTTTATCGGACTTTCGCGACCCAGCGCTGCTGGCGGAGATCCAAACCGCTCTGGATAAGTTGACTCAGATCCTTGAGCTTGGGCCTATCTACTCATTCCAGACATGACGGCGACCGAATGGATCAACGCACAGCAGACCGAACTGATTCAGCAGGTCCTTGCCTGGTCGAATATTAATTCCGGCAGTCGAAACGTTCCTGGCCTCAATTCGGCGGCGGAAACCATCTACGCCGGCTTTCAAGCGACTGAGCCCGAGTCCTCGCAACTGTTTCGCCCATATAAAAAGGATAGCGGGCCAATCGCGATCTTTCGAAAGCGCAATCGCGCCGCCCAACAGGTGCTTTTCTTTGGGCACCTCGACACCGTCTATAGCCCGGAACACCCGTTACAGAGGGCAGTGCGGGCGGCAAACGGCCAGGTGCTCGGTCCGGGCGTCTGCGACATGAAAGGCGGCCTCGCCATCATGCTGTGCGGCTTATCGGCTTTTGAACGATTCGTCCCGAACAAGAACTTTGGTTGGACGATTATTATCAATTCGGACGAAGAAATCGGTTCACCGATCTCCAGCGAGCTTTTTGAATCTGAAGCTGGCAAACATCGATTCGGTCTTGGCTTCGAACCGGCACTGGAAGATGGTTCGCTGGCTTCGACGCGGAAGGGCTCCGGCACCTTTGCGTTCAAAGCCCATGGAAAGGCGGCGCACAGCGGGCGAAATCCCGGCGCTGGCAGAAACGCGCTCGTTCCGTTGGCCCAGTTTATTCTGGCCTGCCAGCGGCTCAATGCCGAGCGGCCCAGTATTTTCTTGAATCCTGCGATCGTTTCGGGTGGAGAGGCGACCAACGTGGTCCCGGATCTGGCGACCTGCCAGCTCAACGTCCGCACCATGTCGCGCGAGGACGAAGATTGGGTTCAACGAGAGATGGAGCAGCTCCGAGTGTCCTTGCAGGATGGAGACCGGTATCGCACCGAACTCACTGGTCAATTCACAGCGCCACCCAAAATGATGACCCCCGAGATTTCATGGCTGATCACACTGGCTCAACGTGCCGCAACCGAAATCGGGATCGAGCTCGACGCTAAACCGACTGGCGGCACGTGTGATGGAAATCGGTTGGCCCAATATGGGTTACCGAACCTTGATAACTTGGGGGCCAGGGGTGGGGCCATCCATAGCGAGAACGAATTCATGATCCCTGAGAGTCTGGTGGAGCGCTCGCGGCTGCTGTTTGCGATGCTGCGACTGTTGAACGAGGAGCTCCGGTAGAGGCGTCTGGAAGGGCACACGCCGGGCTTCGACGGCGGATAAGACCTATAGGACTAGTCATATAAGTCCTATGTGTCCCATAGGTCCTATCCGATGAGATACCCAGCGCTGTGCCCGGCATCCTACCCAGTGCACGACCGCCCGCTATTGCAGGCGCCGCTGATGCCGCCAGAACCTCGTCGGCTTCTCCAGACCGATGCGCTCCAATAACGGCTCCAGCTTCCCGTAATCTTCCGCGACCTGCGCATAAGAATGCGCGTCGGACGAGATCGTGATCGGTATCTTCAGGGCTAAGGCCGAGCTTAAGAGCGGTTCTGTCGGGTATTGTTCTCCGACTGGCTTTCGCCAGCCGGCGGTATTGATTTCCATGGCCAGCCCGGCCGCCGCAATCTGCTCCAGGATTGGACCGAAAAATTTTGCCGGATCGTAGGTGTTCGGCAGCAGCCCATGAATCTTGATCAGATCCAAATGCGAGAGACAATCGATGTGTCCACGCCGAATCAGTGCGCCAAGTTGGCTACGGTATTCTTCGTAGGCGCGTTCCAAGCCGAGAGACTGCAACTGACCGGATTGGTCGGCTCCATCGAACATGCGGCTGGCGTCGTTCAAGTAGTGAACCGAACCGAGCACAAAATCTAGACGATCCCAATGGGTCTCGACCCACTTTAGGCCGCTTTCGCCGGTTACAGGGTCATTGTCCAGCTCGATCCCCGCCAGAATTTCTACTTCAGAATTGATCTCCCGTAGCCTGGCAATTACATCGAAGTCCACTCCCTCGCGATACCGGTCATGATCAGTGAACGCGATACTTTTGATGCCTCGTTCCCGACACCGATCAATCCAAGGCTGAAGGAGTTCCACCGTGTACGGACGGACCGCATGCCCTTGTGGGTGGGTGTGGTAGTCGCAATCGCAACGCATTGAATGACAAACGACAGATTACAAATGACAGATTTCTGATCAGCGCCAGCAGGATAGCCGATGCAGGAGCGATTTGTCATTTGTCATTTGCAATTTGTCATCGCTAGACGCCAGGCGCCGTCCGGCTAGACAATTGGCGAATTTTGAAGCATAAGTCTGTCGCAAACCGGCGACAGACAAATCAAATGGCTGAGGCGACGGCATGAACGACGTCTTATACAAATCGACGGTTCTGGTGCTGAATCGGAACTGGCAGGCCATCGATGTCAAAACACCTGCACAGGCATTTTGCATGATGGCGAACGGAAACGCCACTGCCTTGGATATAGAAGGCACAGGCGACATGCGACCCGTTCGCTGGAGTGAGTGGCTAGAATTGGAGACTCGGGAACAAGACAACGCTGTCCGTACAGTGCGTGGCTTGGTTCGGGTGCCAACGGTTTTAGTCTTGGCTCGTTACAATAAAGTGCCGAAACGCCGGCCAAAGCTTTCTGCCCGAGGGATTTGGGAAAGAGACGGTGGAAAGTGCCAGTACACCGGCAAAAAGCTTGGACCGCACGAGGGTAATATCGATCACGTTGTACCACGGTCGCGAGGTGGAACAACGACATGGGAGAATTGTGTACTGGCGGATAAGAAGGTGAACAGCTTGAAAGGGAACCATCTGCCGGAGGAAGTCGGTCTAAAGCTGGCTAAGAGACCGCAATCGCCTCGGGAGTTGCCAGTCACTTATTTTATTCGGAACGCGCACAACGTGAGGGACTGGGACCATTTCCTGACCCCGATGGATTAAGAGGAGTAATCGGTAGGGATGAGCTCCCGCTCATCCGAGTCTTTTAGGGGCGAAATAAACAGACCAAGCACGGACGAGCAGGAGCTCGTCCCTACCGATCCCTCTAGCGCCGGCGGACGGCTCTCACTTTGCCGCTGCTCCCGCCTCCGCAGAAGAATTGGTTTCCGCCATCCGACTCGAGACCCGATACGCCGACTCCGGGCGGCATTTCGATCACCTCGAGGACCTCGCCCGTGGGTGGATCGATCCGGCGCAAATCGCTCCCATCATCGTCCCAGGTCGCGTGCCAGAGTTGTCCCTCGACCCAGCTAACCCCGGTAACGAAACGGGTGGTCTCGATGGTACGAAGGACTGCGCCGGTCTGGGGATCGACCTGATAGATCTTCCGATCTTCGTATTGCGCCACCCAGAGACTCCCTTCTGCCCATGCCATGCCGGAGCAGCCACTGGCAGGCGTCGGGATCGTCGCCAGCACTTGACTGGTCTTCGGATCGATCTTCCGGATGCGGTCGTCGCCGATCTGATACAGGTACTGACCGTCGAACGCGGTGCCCGCGTGCGCGCCGACATCAATCGAGCGCGTGGTTTTCCCACTCGCTGGGTCGAGCGCCCTCAAATTATCGCCGGTTGCAATCCAGACTTGTTTGCCATCAAAGGTGACCCCGTTCACGCGATCGACACCCGGAAAGGGTCCGTACTCACGAACAATCTCTGCCGCTGATCGTTTCATGGTTCTATTCTAGTCAAACTGGTAGTGGGCAGGGAGTAACAAGGTGGTCGTGAATCCCGGTATCGGAGGAGTCATCCAACGACAGGCTCGCCCATGACCAAACGATTGGACCTTGCCGGTTGACGCGAGAGAGTCGAGTGCTCGTTGAACGGTGCGCTGGCTGGCTCCAAGAGCGAGGGCCAGTGCTGAGCTTGACCAGGATTCACCGTCGGCGAGGAAGGCGAGGACCGGTGCATGCTCGTCTTCTAACGGGCGGGCCAGAACGACGACCTCAGGCACCCGGCACGGTACCAGGGCAAACCCACGCATTGTCGCGCTAACGCCGGCCACTGTTCGCAGCATTTTGCGAAGGCGCCCGACTTCGACTCGTAACCGTGCGCGATGCGATTCGTCGGCGCGCTTCCCTCCGAACGCCCGTGCAACCAGCGTGGCTCTCGACACGTCTCCTGGCCACGCTTCGCCCAGCGCGCGAGCGATCGCGAATAACACTGGGCGTCTCGCCAGCGAGATCACGGTGTCAGCCTCGCGCACGATGTGACGGCACCCGTCTATCACGAGCGCCTTCGATTTAAGCAATGCCCCAACATCCTTGAGAAAGAGAAGTCGTTCCTCGCCGCGAGCAATCTGGCGCGCTGCCGGCGTCTCCAGCACAAGCGATGTATTTTCGACCTCGGCCACTAGCGCCGGGATAGCTGCGAGGCGAGCGGCACGGCAGGCCCGGGTAAGTGCGGCACGCGCCGTCCTTGTCTGCAAGCGTCGAATGGCACTTCCGGCGATGATCAACTCGTAAGCGGCCCTAAACGCAGGTGGAAAGTGCGCAGGATCTAGCTCGGCAAGTTGGCGTTCAGCGTCATCAAGGCGTCCGATCAGAAGCAGGTGCCGCACCTCGAGATACCGCGCATACGCGGCGTTTATCTGGTCCCCGTTTTCTTCGAGGGTCGTTCGCGCGGCGCCGAGCGCCTTAGACGGCCAGCCGAGGTCCCGGGAAACGAGCGCGATCTCGGCCTCGGCAACGACGCATCTTGCTCGGGCAACGATGTCTTTCGGACCAAAAGCGCGGGCGGCACGTTTCAGGAGCGCTTTTCCTCGAACCAAGTCTCCCAGCTGAGCCATCGCGATACCTCGAAGCGCGAGCGCCGGCGCTTCATTACGCAAGGCAACCCAGTTCAGCGCTGTGAGAGGATCGCCGGCCGCGAGAGCACGCGAGGCCGTTCCGATCACGGAATGAACGGTGCCATCGCCGGTCCCATCAGGAACTGCGCGCGGAGCATCATCCGGTTGGCGGCTTGCCCGACGTAGCCTCTCGGAGTCTAAACGACGAGGCGAAATCGGGCGTTCCCGGTCCCGCGTCCGCGGGGGCGCTTGTCGGCGTTTCTCAGATTTCATCCGAATCCCGTCACACTTGTCACTCCCACCGTTCAATTACCAGGCACTAATGTATCTCATCAGAAAAAAACAGCCGGTACCAAGAACTGAATGAACGCCAGGACAGCAAACAGGCAGAACAAATAAATAAAAAGATCAACTAACCATTTCAGTTCAACCACCCGAGCCAACGAATCCAAATCAAAAAAGTAAGGCGATCTAATCTATGCAAGTCACCGAAATCGCATTTAGCGTGTATCCCGTAACCGATATCAAGCGCGCACGGGCATTTTATGAAGGAACTCTCGGTTTAACACCAGGGTTGGTTTATGAAGGCGACGGCATCGGTTGGATCGAATACGAAATTGGCCCTGGCGTAGTTGCCATCGGAGCGGGATTCGAACACCTGAAACCGTCTTCCATGGGCGGCTCGGTTGGGCTCGAAGTGGACGATTTCGATCAAGCGGTCAACCGGCTCAAAGAGGCAGGTACTAAGTTCGTGGTTGAACCATTGGATTTCCCCGGATGCAGGATGGCGGCCGTGCCTGATCCTGACGGAAACACGGTGACAATTCATCGACGGAAGCCGAGCGGCTCATGATTGGACTCGAGCCTACATCTAGACCTTCGCCCCAATTCTTTCGAATAGGCCGGTCCGACATTCCTAAAATTTAAAACATTAACTAACCAACAGAACTAAAGAGGATCGTTATGACCAAGACAGATCTAAATAAACATAAGGTGGTTTCGCCCAACGAATGGCTCGAAGCGCGAAAAAATCTTCTGAGTCAAGAGAAGGAGTTTACCCATCTCCGCGATAAACTAAGCCGGCAACGCCGAGAGTTACCCTGGGTCAAAGTAGAAAAGGAATATGTCTTTGAAGGGCCGAACGGTAAGGAAACGTTAGCCGATCTTTTTGAAGGAAGAAGTCAGCTTGTCATCTATCACTTCATGTTTGCGCCAGAATGGGAGGAAGGCTGCCCTTCGTGTTCTTTCTGGGCTGACAATTTCAACGGGATAGTAATCCACCTCAATCATCGAGACGTTACCTTTGGAGCGATCTCACGTGCTCCAATAGCAAAGCTGCATGCGTTCAAGAAACGCATGGGTTGGACCTTTAAGTGGGTCTCATCTGGAGGCAATGAGTTTAATTACGACTATCATGTCTCGTTCCCGGCTGGAGTGCCTAAGGAAAAGTTAGAATACAACTATCGCAAACTGCAGGTTGATTCCTCGGATATGCCAGGAATTAGCGTTTTCTACAAGGATGGAAAGGGGAACATCTTCCATACCTATTCGACCTATTCGCGTGGGATCGACGTCTTCAATACCGCGTACAATTACCTCGATCTAGTGCCCAAGGGACGAGATGAAGACGAGTTCGAGTTCAGCATGGACTGGCTTCAATACCACGACAGGTACGACCAATAAGACCAGTCGCAATCGGAGGAGAATAAGATGTCTACACACATTACTGGAACACGTGAAGAGTGGTTAGCTGCTCGTCTGAAGCTGCTCAAATCCGAGAAGGAGCTAACTCGTCGGAGCGATGAGTTGGCGCGGCGACGGCAGGAGTTGCCCTGGGTCAGGGTAGATAAGGAGTACCGGTTTGACACCGACGAAGGGAACGCCACGCTGACAGACCTGTTCAGAGGTCGCTCGCAACTCCTGGTCTATCACTACATGTTCGGACCTGACTACGCGGCCGGGTGCGCGACTTGTTCTACGATCGCGGACGGGTTCAACGGCTTCGGCGTCCATCTGGCCAACCATGACGTTACGCTGTCGGCAGTGTCGCGGGCGCCATTCGCGAAAATACAGGCTTATAAGCGGCGGATGGGGTGGACATTTCCTTGGGCGTCCTCGTCTGGGAACGACTTCAACTTCGACTTCAACGTTTCTTTCTCCGAGCAAGAGCAACGCGAGGGGAGCATCGAATACAACTATGCACGCGGAGGCCACGCGATGGACGAGACGACCCAGTTACCGGATATCGTCATACAGAACGCGGCCATGTGCGGAACCGACGGGCTCACCTACACGCGTGACAGACCCGGCATGAGTGCCTTCGTGCTCGAGGACGGCGTGATCTATCACACGTACTCCACTTATGCGCGCGGACTGGATGGCCTCTGGGGTATGTACCAATGGCTTGACCGTGCTCCGAAGGGTCGAAACGAGGCGGAACTCTACGAGATGGGCGGAATGTGGTGGCGCCGTCACGACGAGTATACCAAGAGCTGATCCAGACCATGAGCATCACGGTTACAGCCGGGGAACGGCGAATCTTCAGGCACATGGCCTCCGAGCGTGTCTCCCAACGAGCCTTCGTCGGCGTCTCGGCGCTGCTCTTTGCCATCAGCGTTTTAGTGACGGTTGTCTGGTGCGACTCGATGTCGGCGATGGGCGACATGCCGATGCCCGGCGGCTGGACGATGTCGATGGCCTGGATGCGGATGCCCGGGCAGACTTGGCTCGGAGCCGGCGTGTCGTTCCTCGGCATGTGGGTCGTGATGATGGTGGCAATGATGTTGCCGTGTCTAATCCCAACGCTATGGCGCTACCGTCAGGCCGTTGCCGGTGAGGGCGCGAAGCGTCTGGGATGGCTGACGACGTTGGTGGGTGGCGGGTACTTCTTCGTCTGGACGGTGCTCGGGATTATCATTTTTCCCGTAGGAGTCGGCCTGGCCGAGCTTGAGATGCAGCTGCCGGCATTGTCGCGTGCGGTTCCGTTAGCGGCTGCGGTGGTCGTCCTGATCGCCGGCGCCTTTCAGTTCACTCCTTGGAAGACAAACCATCTAGCCTGCTGCCGAGATACACCGGGGAGCCGCTGTAAGTTGCAAGCCGACGGCGGCAGCGCTTGGCGACAGGGACTTTGCCTCGGTCTCAGTTGCAGTTATTGCTGCGCCGGGTTGATGACGATTCTCCTGGTCCTCGGAGTCATGGACCTGCGGACGATGGTGTTCGTGACGGTAGCCATCACTGCTGAACGCCTCGCACCCGCTGGCGAAATTGTCGGGCGAGTCATCGGAGCAGTTATCATTGGGATGGGAGTCTTCCTGGTCGCACGAGCGGCTGGGCTCTGTTGACCATTCCGCAAGTTCCGGTTACAACACCTCCTTGTGACGTAGGGAATCGTCCGGGGGAGACAACGGAGAATCCACAATACGGAAAGGCCACAAAGATCTAAAAACCAGATCCCTGGCTTCAGTCTTTGTGTTCTTTGTGGCCTTTCCGTATTGTGACACTCGCTCCGTCCCTCTGCGTTCGATAGTTGCAGAATTGCCCTGCTCGGGACAAATTCGCAATCCCAATGGAAGTGATTTCCACCGCCTACGAACCCGGAACCGTTGAGCCGAAATGGTACCGCAACTGGATCCGCGATAAGGACTTCCACGCCAAGGTCCGGTCGCCGAAGCCGGGTTATGCCATCGTGATTCCTCCGCCGAACGTGACCGGGGTCTTGACGATGGGCCACGTGTTGAACAACACGATCCAAGATGTGCTTGCTCGCCGAGCGCGGATGCTGGGTAACGAAGTGCTTTGGCTACCTGGGACCGATCACGCCGGGATTGCGACCCAAACGGTCGTGGAACGGCAGCTGCGCAAGGAAGGGAAGACTCGTTTTGATGTTGGCCGAGAAGAACTGACTAAGCGGATCTGGGAATGGAAAGAACGGCATGGCGGCATCATTATCGAGCAGCTTAAGAAGCTTGGCTGCTCCTGCGACTGGGCCAGGGAACGCTTCACCATGGACCCGGACTATACGCGCGAAGTCCGAGCTACCTTCGTCGATCTCTATAATAAGGGCCGGATTTATCGGGGAAAACGGATGGTAAATTGGGACCCGGGTTCGTTGACCGCCTTATCCGACGAAGAGGTGGAGCCGACTCCGGTCAAAGGGTTGCTGTATGTGATGCGGTACGAAATTGTCGAGTTGCCTGGGGAATTTCTCGAAATCGCCACCACCCGCCCAGAGACCTTGATGGGTGACACTGGTGTTGCGGTTAATCCGCGGGATAACCGGTATGCGCACCTGATTGGGAAACATTGCTGGCGGCCGTTTCCTCGAGCCGAGATCCCGATCGTCGGAGACGACGCCATTGAAATGGAATTCGGCACGGGGGTTTTGAAAGTCACCCCGGCGCATGACAAAGTCGACTTTGAGATCGGTCAACGCCATGGACTTGAGATAATCGATGTGCTCAATCCGGACGGCACCCTGAATGAGCTGGCCGGGGCAGATTTTGTTGGTGTGGATCGGTTTGAGGCCCGGAAGTTAGCCGTTGAGAAGCTCCGAGATCTCCGGTTGCTGGTCCGAGAGGAACCGTATGAGCACACCGTCGGTTATAGCGAGCGGGCTAAGGTTCCGATTGAACCAAGACTCAGCGAACAATGGTTTCTTCGTTATCCTCAGGTTGAACGAACCCTGGAAGCGGTGAGGTCAGGCGAGATCCGCCTGCGCCCGGAACGTTGGGTTAAGAACCTCGAACACTGGATCGAGAATATCCAGGATTGGTGTATCAGCCGCCAGGTTTGGTGGGGTCACAGAATTCCCGTTTGGTATCACCGGAGCGAACCCGGCCGGCTCCACGTGGCAACTGAGCCACCTCCGGATCCGGAGAATTGGGAGCAAGAGCCGGATGTGTTGGATACTTGGTTTTCATCGTGGCTCTGGCCGTTTGCCACCATGACGCCAAGCATGAGACAACGGTTTTACCCTACCAAGGATCTGGTGACCGGTCCTGACATCATCTTTCTTTGGGTGGCCCGAATGATCATGGCTGGCTTTGAGTTCCAAGGCCAGCGACCCTTCGCGGATGTGTTCTTTACCGGGATCATTAGGGATTCGCAGGGCCGCAAAATGTCCAAGAGCCTGGGGAATTCACCCGATCCCTTGGATTTAATCGCCAAATACGGGGCTGACGGGCTTCGGTTCGGCCTGCTGCGGATTGCGCCACATGGCCAAGATATCCGATTCGATGAGAAGCAAATCGAGGAGGGACGAAACTTTGCGAACAAGCTCTGGAATGCGTTTCGCTTTCGTCAACTGCAGGGAGAGAGTGCCGATGAGCAACCGGATGTTTCGAGTCTCTCACCTTATTCGGTAAAAATTCTTTCTCAGCTCAATCAGGCGGTTGACCGGATCGAACGAGGCTACGCCGAGTACCTTTTCACGGATATTGTCCAGACTTTATACGACTTCTTTTGGAGCGACTTTTGCGATTGGTACCTCGAGGCGGCGAAAACGGAATTGCAAAGCGAGCAAGAGCGCGCAGGCACTCTTTGGGTTATGGATCAGGTGCTCTCGGCTGTCATTCGATTGCTCCATCCCTTTATGCCGCATATCACGGAGGAGCTTTGGCAGCGTATGGGTTACGGCTCCGAGAGTATCCAATTTGCGTCGGTTGCAGATCTGCGGGTTGAGCTGCTGCCGGCCGACGACGCCGTGCAGTTTGCTACCGCGGTCTATGAAGCAACCTCGATTACACGAAATCTGCGGGCAGAATACCGGATTGCATCGAATAAAAAGATCCGGATCGTTTTGAAACCCGAACTCACTGGGGATTTCACCGTGTTCGGCCGCCTTTGCGGAGCAGATCCTCTTGAAGTAATGCCCGACTATCAAGCAGCTCGGGGTGAACCGGTTGCCATTACCCCGATTGGGCAAGTGTTCTTGCCTTTGGAAGGTTCTGTGGATCTGGACGCGGAAAAGCAACGTCTGACGCGAGAAATAGCGAAGCTAGAGGAAGAACTTGAGACTGTGCGTAAGAAGCTGGCCAACGAGAACTTCGTGAATAGAGCCCCGGGCGCGGTTGTGGAAGAGCACCGCAAACGAGAGACCGACTTTCTAGGCCGATTAGAACAACTCCGCGACCGCCTAGGCTCGATGGCCGAATGAACCGCGAAATAAAGAAAGATTAGCCGCGAAAGAAAGCGAAGATAGCAAAGAAGAATTAAAAATCGCGAATGGACACGAATGGACGCGAATAATTTGTCGTCAGATGCTTACCAATTTTCTTTCTTCGTCGGTGGAGTGTACCCGTCAGGACTTTCGTCTTGATACTGCCGCAGAGCGCCAATCACCGCCCGGGCTCAAAGCTCTTTATTCGCGTCAATTCGTGTCCATTCGCGGTTTAAAAGTGCATTGGTGTGCATTCGTGGTTTAGATTGGTTGGCTGCCTGACTGATGGCTCAACATCTCGAAAAAATCTTGGCTCATGCCGAGCGACAACTTGTTTCCGAAGGCAAAGAGCGGCTTCGAGAAAGACTGAACCTCTACAAGAAGTTCCTTAAGCTCGAAGAGCATCGTCTCCGGTTGAAGCACTACTCGGGGGCCGGGGGATTGGAAGTGGTCCGGGATCGGGCCACTCTGCTCGACGTTGTACTTAGGCATCTGTTCGATGGGGCGGTGGAATTTTCACCGTTTGCGACCCAAACGCCTCCCGTCGCTCTGCTGGCTATCGGCGGATACGGCCGGGGTGAGCTGAATCCGTACAGCGACGTCGATATTTTGTTTTTGCATGACACCGGAAAGCTCCAACCGAATGCCGCAGAAGTCATCGAGCAGGTCCTTTACATGTTATGGGACGTAGGGTTCAAGGTCGGACACGCGACTCGATCGATTCAAGAAGCTAATCGATTGGGTAACTCCGATGTTCTCACCAAAACGTCGCTGCTTGAATCCCGGTTTCTGTCGGGCAACCGGAATCTCTACGCAAAATTTCGCCGCGACTTCTTCGAGCACTGCGTACGCGGACAGGTAAGCGCTTACCTCACCTGGCGTTTGGCTAATCAGGAAGAGCGTCATCGCAAATATGGCGGCTCTGTTTTTATGCTGGAGCCGAACGTCAAGAACGGCTGCGGAGGGTTACGCGATTACCAGAACATGCAGTGGATCTGCTATTTCCGGGACGGCGTGATGAGCACCGCGAAATTGGTAGAGCGGAAGTACATCGCTGAAAGCGATCGGCGCGCGATTGACCGGGCTTATGATTTTCTTCAACGAGTTAGAACCGAACTGCACTACATCAACAAGAGACCCGCCGATGTGCTGACGCTTTTTCTGCAGGGGCAAGTCGCGAACCATTTTAATTACCCTCAGAAAACGGTGGTGCGCAGGAGTGAGGCCTTCATGCGGGACTATTTTCAGCATGCCCGTACGATTTATTTGACTACCACCCGAATTACCGAGCGGTTTCTTCTGCCTGAGAGTACACCGAAAGATACGCGTCCGATCTTTGGCTTCTTAGCGAAACGAAAACTCAAGACCGAGCATTTCGACGGATTCTATAGTCAAGACGGGCTTATCTATTACGAGAACCGGGACGTTTTTAAGGAAGACCCATTCAGGTTGTTGCGAGTTTTTCTGCATGCCCAGCAACGGGAATTGGACCTGAGCCCGGAATTAGAACAATTGATTCGCCGCAGAACCCGGCTGATTAATCGAACCTTCCAATACGCGCGAGCAGCCCGAGAGACTTTTCAAGCAATCCTTTCCCGCAAAGGGCAGGTGGGCCGCATCTTGCGAATGATGCATGAAGTTGACGTGTTGGGGCGATATTTCCCGGAATTCGGCGAAATCACCTGCCTGGTGCAGCATGAATTCTTCCATCGCTATACGGTGGATGAGCACACCTTGCAGTGTATCGAAAAGCTGGACGAGTTAATTGACACTACGGACCCGAAGCTAGCCGATTACCAAGTTCTGTTTAGAGGATTGGAGGATCCGTTCGTCCTTTATTTGGCGTTACTGCTACACGATACGGGCAAAGCTTCCAGTGCCCGCCACCATTCCGAGGCCAGCGCTCTAAACGCGCAGAAGGTGGCAGCCCGGCTTCAGCTCTCGCCCGAACGACGAAGCCGGCTGATTTTGCTGGTCGATCATCACCTCACGTTGTCCGAGATCGCCCAACGAAGAAATATCGAGGACCCCGCAACTATTGCCGCGTTTGCTGAGAATGTGCGCAACCAAGTCAATCTGGACTATTTGATGTTACTAACCTTAGCCGATGGCCAAGGCACCAGCGGACAGAATTGGTCGGATTGGAAAGAAACTCTAGTTTGGCAGCTGTATAACGCGGCTACGAGCTATTTGCGGGATGAAGAGGCGTTTTTTAAACAGGCTCGCATCGAGCGGGAGGATCTACGGCAGGCAGTGTGCAAACGAATGGCCCGCGATTTTGGAGAAGAAATTGCGGTTCATTTCGAATCGATGCCCGAACGATATTTCCAGAGTGCTCAGGTCAACGACATTATCGGACATATCCGGTTGGTTCGAACCTGGTTAGAAGCGCGGTATAGCGATCCAACTTCCGCCTTGAGCGCCGCCATTCGCTGGCAGGATAAACCGGATCAGGGTCACAGCGAGGTCTGGATTTGTACGTGGGATCGGGTGGCTTTGATGGCGAAGATAGCAGGCTCATTTGCTACCGCCTCCGTCAATATTTTGAGCGCGGATGCCTATACCCGCGATGACGATATTATGTTGGGAGTTTTTCGCGTTTGTGACCCGAACTTTCAGCCTGTTACCGATGAATCCGAACGGCATCAGGTGGAATCGGTTTTGGGTCAAGCACTCAGTGTACCCGAGTTCGACTTTGGTCCGCTTCTACAGAGGGCCCGGCGGCGACCTGTCTATCAAGTAAGCGCGGAGATCGAACTTCCAACTAAGCTGACCATTTCGAATGAAGTGCACCCGGCGTATACCGTGATCGATCTTCAGACCGCGGATCGGATGGGATTGTTGTATGATGTGCTTCGTTGTTTTGCGTCGGTTCAAATGAATATCGCTCACTCGAGAATTGCCACGGAGAAAGGCGCTGCCTTCGATAGCTTTTATGTGAATGACGCCGAAGGTAGAAAATTGAGCAGCCAGTCGCTGATTGCCCAGCTTCGTGCCAGCCTGTTAACGGCAGCTACCGGAGTTAACATGGAACGAACGCCGAGAACGCCGGGATCGCCGTGAACGCCGTGAACGAGGCGTGCCGGGGCGATATTTGATTCTCAGTCTGCCAGTGCCTATGCGTGTCGACGGAAGCACCAACAGGCCGTTTGCGCCGAAAGTGGCGCCAAAAGACCGTTCCCGGCGATCACGACGTTCCCGGCGTTTCTCATGAATCCCTTGCGCTTCTTTTACCACCTGGTGATTCGGGATGCGCTCCGTCATCCCATGCTCACTTCGATCAATATTCTTAGTGTCGCCTTAGGGGTGGCTGTCTATTTGGCTATTCAGGTTACTAACTACAGCGCCAATCGGGCGTTGGCGGCGAGTGTCGATGTAATCGCGGGTCGAGCCAATCTGGAAGCAGAAGGAGAGATCGATGACGCAATATTTCCGGAGCTAAAGAAAGTGCCAGGTTGTGTTGCGGCCACGCCATTATTGGAGAAGATCATTACTCTCCCGGACTACCAAGGCGAGTATCTCCATCTGCTAGGTGTCGATCCGTTAACCGACAGCGAATTCCGCACCTTCGAAGTAAAGAAACTAGGCAGCCAAAAAATTGACAGCAGCCGCTGGTTCAGCGACCCAAGTGCGGTCGCAGTCACGAAGCAATTTGCTCAATCACACCACCTCGACGCTGGCAGCACGTTTCGAGTGCGCCTGGGTGAGAGAGTGCGATCACTGACGGTGACGTTTCTGTTAGATGCCCCAGAAGGCGATTCTCATTTGGCGGCCATGGATATTGGCTGGCTGCAAGAGCTTTCTGGCGATGCCGGGAAACTGACGTCGGTGCTGTTTCGCGTGAGCGATCCGCTGGACCCGGCGCCGGTGATTGGGCGCTTGAAACAGCTTTTGCCACCAACCGTCGCGATTCAGACGCCACAATCCCGTAGTTCGCAGGTCGAGAAGATGGTGGCAGGTTTCCAACTTAATCTAAGTGCGCTTAGCATGGCGTCGCTGATGGTCGGCGTTTTTCTCATTTACAATACTGTCTCTGCTTCTGTGGTTCGGCGACGTCCGGAGATTGGAGTCCTGCGCTCACTCGGTGTCTTTAGAACGGGCGTGCGGATGCTTTTCTTGGCCGAGGCCGCCTTCTATTCGGTTTGTGGGGTGATTCTCGGGATCGTCCTGGGATTGGTATTAGCCACGCGCTGTATAGGGATAGTATCAGAAACGATCAGCAATCTGTACGTTTTGACGAGCATTGAGCAGTCCTATGTTCCTTGGGATCAGATCGTCGTGGTAAGTGTCTTAGGCTTACTGACCGGCTGTGTGGGAGCATGGGTCCCGGCAGCCCAAGCCGCAAAGTTGCCGCCGTTACGGGCTCTGAATCTGGGGCTGTTAATCGAAAGCAGTCAGCAGTTCCGGCCTTGGACACTGATATTATCTATCATTTCTATTTTTCTTGTGGTGCTTAGCGGCTGGCTCGCGCTCTGGTGGCATATTCGGATACTCAGTTTTGCGTCTGCCGCGCTGGTGTTGCTCGCAGCTTGTTTGTTATCACCGAGCATTACTCAGGGGCTGGGTAGCCTGATCGCGACCATTTTTTCACGGCGATACTTGATTCGGCTGTCCGCTCAGAACTTGGTTCGCTCGCTATACCGAAACTCGGTTACTAGCGCCGCGCTCGGTTGCGCGGTTGCGCTCCTGGTTAGCGTTTCCATCATGATCTTTTCGTTCCGGCTGACGCTCGATCGTTGGATGGGCCGGCGTTTGGTAGCGGATGTTTTCGTGACGACGACCGAGAATCAAATCGCTGGGTTCGATAGTTTCATTAGCCCTAAATTGATTTCATTTTTGCAAGGCTTTCCGGAAGTCGAGAGCATGGCCAGTTATCGCGAGGTTCCGGTCACGATCAAAGGTCAGGAGGTCACTCTGGGCGTCACCATGGAGTCACCGAAAAACTCCCCTGAATTTGTGGGTGGCGGCGACGCGGAGAAAGAGCGGGCCTGGCATCAACTGGACAATGTGATTGCTTCCGAACCGCTTGCCCGGCGGTTGGGATTGAAGGTGGGCCAGCGAATTCTAATTCCCACACCGCGTGGAGACAGAGAGTTCGCCGTCGCCGGGATCTTCTACGATTATACCAGTGATCAAGGTTTGTTAATGATGCAGAGACAGAATTTTGACCGTTTCTGGGCCGATAACCGGGTACAGGCGGTATCGCTTTATCTTAGGCCGGGATCTTCTGTGGGAGCCGTCCTTGAGCGGGCGCGAACTTCCTATCCGGGCGCCGAAGCTTATGCGTTTCAATCAAACCGGGAATTGCGTGGAGTCGTGGAAAGGATCTTTGACCAAACGTTCCAAGTTACCAATTTGCTGCGAGGGATTGCTTTGGCGGTGGCCATCATAGGAATTGTCCTGAATCTCACGGTTATTGTGAAGGAGCGTGAGCGTGAACTCGCTGTGCTGCGGAGCCTTGGTGGTTCTTCGTTTCAGTTGCTGTTCCTTATTCTACTGGAAGCGTTCTTCCTAACGCTCGTGGCTGTGGTGTTGGGAATCATCGGTGGCTGTGCTCTGGCGATCGTCCTGACAAATGTGATCAACGTGACCTTCTTCGGTTGGACAATTCCCGTTCATTTTCCTTGGACCGATATCGCTCCGATTGGTGCGCTATTAATCGGGGTCGGCGTTCTAGCTGGGCTTTTCCCCGCGCTGGTCGCTGCCCGGCCTTCTAACCTGCGGGTTCTACGATCGATGGTCTGAGAGCTAAGATGTGAAAGGTGAAAAGTGAAAGGTAGGAGACCGTTACTCACTTATCTGCGTTTGGCGGGCATCCTTATTTCGTTCCCGGCGATCGCGGCGTTCCCGGCGCTGACGGCGTTGACAGGGTTGACGCCTGAAGGGTGGAAGCTAGCGGAGCCGGGCTACGAGTTTCATTTTCCGCAAGATCACGGCCCCCATCCTGACTACCGGACCGAATGGTGGTATCTCACGGGTAATCTGCAAACTGCTGATGGAAGGGAATTCGGTTACGAACTGACTTTTTTTCGGTACGGTTATCGATCTCCTGGGCAACGGACTCCGGTGAAATCACGATTTGTAATGGATGATGTGAAGTTCGCCCACTTCACGGTCACGGATGTACGAACGAATCGCTTTCATGTCGCGGAACGCACCAGCCGAGGAGCTTATGGCGATGCCGGGTTTCTTTCGGGATCACGCCTGGCCTGGATTGACGATTGGGAACTGGATTTTGGACAACAGTTTGAGGCGAAAGCTGAAAATGCTGGCTGCTCCATCGATCTGCAGATGGTCCCGGAAAAACAGCCGGTGCTTCAGGGGCAAAATGGTTATAGCCGGAAAGCAAGCATTGGCGACCATGCATCGGAGTACTATTCGATTACTCGAATGCGCACGCAGGGATCGGTAGTGATCGACGGTCAGAAATTTCAAGTCTCCGGGCTCTCGTGGTTTGATCGTGAGTGGAGCACTAACCAGTTGGCGCCGAATCAGGCCGGCTGGAACTGGTTTGGTATTCAGCTGGACGACGGTTCCGACTTCATGATTTACCAGATCCGATTGAAAGACGGAGCCATCGATCCCAGTTCGAGCGGTAAGTGGATCGACCGCGACGGACATACTGTCGACATCGCCAATGGGGAGCTTGTTCTGCAACCGACTCGTTTCTGGACCACCCCGGACAAACGCGCCACTTATCCAATCGGCTGGCGTCTAAAGATTGAGAAATTGGGAGTAGATGCTGAGATCAGTACCCCGGTCGAGAACCAAGAGCTGAACGTCGGGGTCCGGTATTGGGAAGGCTGTGTGCGCATTAACGGCACGAGAAATCAGCAACCGATGAAGGGCAAAGGCTATCTGGAATTGACCGGCTTTGCCAGTGGGACGCCGGGGGTGGGAGAAGTGTCAGCGAAGTAAGGGCGCACTCGAGCTGGAGTCCTGGGGCGAAGACACGGATGGGACCTATAGGACTTATAGGATCAATGTGACAGGGCCCATAAGTCCCATTGGTCCTATAAGTCCCATCCAGGTTCGCACCCAGCGTAGTCGCGCCCGCCCACCGCAATTTCCCGCACCCCGAAAAATCTACATGTCCGAAAACGGCGAGACAGCCGCCAAAGGGCGACCGATACTGCTTACCATGAATTCGCACCAGTATTATGAAGCGCTAAGTGCTCGGGATCGGCGGTTCGATGGCGTTTTCTTTGTTGGCGTGAAGACGACTAAGATTTATTGCCGGCCGATCTGTCCATCCCGGCGTCCGCATGCGCAGCACTGCGAATTCTTCCGGCTGGCGGCAGCTGCGGAGGTAGCCGGTTATCGGCCCTGCCTGCGTTGCCGGCCTGAATTGGCTCCTGGCAATGCGCCTATCGACTTAGAACAGAAAGTGGTTGGAGCGGCTTTGCGTTACCTCGATCGAATGGAAGAAGCCAGCCAATCGATCCCAGAGCTGGCAAACACGTTCCGGTTTTCTGACCGTCACTTTCGACGAATGTTAAGAAAACAACTCGGCGTTTCTCCCATTCAGCTGATGCAGACTCGGAGATTGCTGCTTGCGAAACAATTGCTCACCGATACCAAGCTCACCATGAATGAGATCGCTTTAGCGAGCGGTTTCAAGAGTTTGCGCCGGTTCAATAGTTTATTTAAAGAACGGTATCGGCTTTCGCCAACTGCCCTGCGGAAAGACTCCGGTAGCGGCGAAAGCGGCTCAGAGTGCACTTTTCGTCTCAGTTATCGGCCCCCGTTTTGCTGGGACAGCATCCTTCGCTATTTTCGCCGGCGATTTTATCGGGGAGCGGAGTTCGTCAATGGGACGCAATATTTCCGAACGGTGCAGATCGGGCGTTCGCGAGGATGGATCTCAGTAGAAAATGATCCCAAGAACCTTGCACTTAAGGTAGAAGTCGCTCCCGACTTGCTTTCAGTCCTATTGCCCTTGATTGCTCGATTGCGGCGCTTATTCGATCTCGACGCCTCGCCCGATCCGATTACGGCCGCGCTGGGATCGTTAGCATTGGGGAATCCCGGGCTCCGGGTGCCGGGCGCATTCGATGGTTTTGAAGTTGGCATGCGCGCTGTGCTCGGCCAACAAATTAGTGTCGCCGCTGCGACTACCATCGCGGGCCGAGTCGTGGAGCGCTTCGGCGAACGAATCGATAGTCCCTTTCCAGAGCTGAAATCTATGGTGCCGACGGCCGCCCAAATCGCGGCGGTGCCGGTGGCTGAATTGCGGAAAGTGGGGCTAACCGAAGCCCGAGCGGCAACGTTAGCTGGACTCGCTCGAGCGGTGACAGAAGAGAAAATCAATTTTTTGAACGCGACCTCTTGGGAAGAAAGCGTGAAACAGATGACCCTGGTGCCCGGGATCGGGCCTTGGACTGCCGGCTATATCGCAATGAGAGTGTTAGGCTGGCCGGATGCCTTTCCTCATCAGGATCTGGGTTTACAAAAAGCTCTTTCAGTAAAGAAAGCGTCAGATGCTCTTGCTCTGGCGGAAAAATGGCGACCCTGGCGGGCATATGCCGCCATGCAGTTATGGAATTCTTTGGAGAAACAATATGAACTACCAAATCATGTATCATAGTCCGATTGGTAAGCTGAAATTAGTATCGGACGGCGAATATCTGATTGAGCTTCACTTTGGGAAACGCCCCGATGAGGCAGAGCCTGTAGTCGAGCCGGGACAAGAAAAAGTGAAACCCTTTCCGGAAGTCATTCGGCAGTTAGACGAATACTTCGAAGGGAAGCGAACGGAGTTTGATGTGCCTATCCGGTTCATCGGCACGCCGTTTCAGGTCAGAGCATGGGAAGCATTAAAATCTATCCCGTTTGGAGAAACGATATCTTACAAGGAAGAAGCCCGGCGAGTGGGCAGTGTCCCGCGGGCCGTCGGACTTGCTAATGGACAGAATCCCATACCGATCGTCGTTCCATGTCATCGAGTGATCGGGGCCGACGGGAGCCTGGTGGGATTTGGAGGCGGGCTCGACCTGAAAAGAGCGTTGCTGAGCTTTGAATCCACGGTGCATGATTTCGGTCCCCAGCCATTTGCTCCGTTAAAGAGCGGTTTCAAGGCACGGACCTCGTCTGCGGCGTGAGCCGACAAAGAAGAGGAAATAGCCGCAAAAGAACGCAAAGAACGCAAAGAAAATAGCCGACTTTGGTGAGGGGAGACTCCCGAAGGATCGCGGGGTGTAAGTAGGGATATTGATAATATCGCCGATATGGGGTGAAAGTAGGCCAAAGGACGCGCCGAGCCGTAGTCGAGTTCATGCCCACGGCTCGGCAGGCGCTGCGGCTTAACGACCCTCAATGTTTGGCTGCATCTCAGAAGCCCTCATGTAACGCTTAGATTTTTCGGGAGCCTCGCCCCACCAAAGTCGGGTATCTTTTTTGCGCCTTTTTGCGGCTATTCCTCTTCGCCGCTATTCTAAGCGCGCGATCGTTTCATCGTATGAGGTTGTGGAGAACCAGCGGCGCCAGGCGGCGGTTCCAGCGGAGCTATCGAGAACGATCGTATTGGGCCGGGGAGGAAGCATGTCACTTGGCGGATTTTGCCGGCAATTAAAGCAAATGGTGCTCCCGATACGCTCAAAGAACTGGTTTTGTTCACCCGGAGAAAAATGGACGTGACCACTCACGCACCAAGTCGGGTTGAGATTCTCTAAAATTAACGATAGCTCGGGGTTACCGGTCTTAGGGATCGCCAACTGACTATTAGCGGGTGGTTCATGGTGAAGGACGATCGATTTCCCAGGGCTCGGTTTCCATTGATCCACGCGACCGTCTGCCCGGTAAGGACAGCAGACAACCGTTAATGATTCGCCGGATTTGGTGCGAACAATCTTTTCGTCGCCATCAACAGCAAACTGGTGGTCGAGCTTTAATGCGTGAATCCAGCGGGCCGCTTTCGCGTAATGACCGATTACCGATAAGTCCTTGCTCAAAATGGGAACGTCAGGGCGGACTAAGATACTTCCGGGCGCCAGATCATGATTCCCGGTGCAAAGAGCAACTGGAGTCTTTTGTCGAGCGAGGTCGGCAATCCAATCGTACAGAAAAATCATCTGTGGGAGTAAACCGACCGGATGTTCCATGTCGAAAAAGTCACCGGCGATACAAACCAGATCGAAGAAAGGCGCCTCGCTTCGTAACCAGTCAAACCAAGGACGATGAAAATGCAGATCTGCGGTTAGGAGGATCTTCACGCTGATTGTTGAAGATCCAAAGCATGCTGTGAGGCGTGATTTGTTGCAAGGGGCGTATCCGCAGAGCACGTGCGCGAGATCGGGGCCACATCTGGAGGGGAGCCGCTTTGGATCGCACCCAAGATCCCGCGATATCTGTCTTGGCGCGTGTATGACCGCAAATCGTTTTAAACGGGCGGCTCCCGGGAACGTTTCAACGCGGGTTAGGTTTGTCGGCCCCCCAAATAGATGATTAACCACCGAAGGCAACGATGGGCAAAACATCGCGTGCGGTAATTCCCGGGAGCCGCCCGTTTAATACCTTATTTGGCCTTCCTCGCGCTGGAAAGAATACCACGAGATCCTTGGGTGCGATCCAAAGCGGCTCCCCTCCAGGCCCCGGCATGCGCTCCTTCTCAGCAAAGCTGATAGCTAGGCGTGGTCATCATTAGCGTAGCCAGATCGCGGATCGCATGGTCATCGAAAGGGACTGGGTTTAATGCGGCAACCTTCTCGAATTTATCTAGCAGGACCGCGTCTGGCGTAGCTTGGAAAATTGCGAGGCTCAGCTTCTCCACTACTCGGCGCGGATCCTTTCGATCGTCGGCGGAAACGAACCTGCCTGCGGGGAAGCCTGTGGTTAATCGAGTGGGAGGGGTAGGCGCAGGCGAAGGTATTACTTGAGGTTCCGGCTTCTTTGAGGGGGCTGGGGAGTTGCCGATAAATAAAAACTAAAGACTGTCCAGGCGGCAGCGGCAGGCCGAGCGTCCTTTGGCCCTGTACCAGGAATTGGACGGGAGATTTAATAATGGATTTGCGGGCCTGCGAGCTGAAAAATTCTTGGCTCGATAGCATGATCTTCATGAATGGCTTCGGCTCGTAGTTGCAACGCAACAATTGGTCGGCCAGGGCATCGACTAATGGCGGAGCCGGATCTTCGTAGGCGAAGAAACGCCAGATCTTGGCGGCAATGAATTTCGCGCATTGTGGCTGGGAAAGGATGATATCGATCACTTGATCGCCGCGCCACGGTCCGGTTTTACCCAGGAAAGTCTTATCGGAAGGATCGAACTGCGCGGGCACGAACCTGAACTCTTCCGCAGGGCCGGCCACCCGATAGCCCGTAAAAGAGCGAGCAGCCGCTTTGACATCGTCTTCCGTGTAATGTCCTTCGCCCGGTGTAAACAACTCCATAAGTTCACGAGCGAAATTTTCGTTCGGGTGTTCTTTCTGACTTGAGCCCAGATCCAGCCAATTGTTATCGGCGGGAGTTTGGAGCGGATGGTTCAGCATCGCCCCCATCCCTTGTTCAGACCATTTCTTCGATTCGTCCGGCATTTGGCCGAAGCCTGCTCTCAGAGCAAGATGACCAGCGGCCTCTACGCTCCAATAATCTGGCGGCAGTGGAGCAAGCATGGGGTTCTCCGTTTTCGCTGTACGGTTCCATTTGGTTTCCGTCTTCGAGGGGGCCTGAGTAATCAGTAATCAGTAGGTCAGTGATCAGTATTCGGTTCGGACACAGGCGGTTTGTACTGATTACTGACACACTGATTACTGATTACTCTCGAGCTTGAGCTAGTGAGCCGGTTGGCTCGTTATCGACGACCGGACGTATTTCTACACAAAGGACAGTGCGTTAAAATCCCTGCCTAGAATTTTCGAGGCCGGCGCTTTCATCCAGCGGTTCAGTACCGTCGAGTATACGTTCCTGAAGTCGACCGCATGGATCAGATCGCCCTGGTCGAGTGTGCCTAAGGAAGGATGGTTCCCGTAAAGCCCAGGTTTAACATTCCCCCCACAAATAAACATTGGAGCGGCGGTGCCGTGATCTGTTCCTTTGCTGGCGTTCTCAGCGACCCGGCGGCCGAATTCACTGAAGGTCATGACCAATACTCGGTCCCAGATCCCTTTGGAGGTTAGATCGGTAGAAAACGCCGAGAGGGCATCCGCTAACTGTCCGAGTAAATTGTTATGCGAATTCTCCTGAGCGTTGTGGGTGTCATAGCCGCCTTGGCTGGTGTAATAAACTCGGGTTGGTAGTCCCCCGCTGATCAGCCGGGCGATAAGAGATAGCTCATTCCCTAACGGCGTCTTTGGGTAGACCGCTTCCGGTTTTGTACGTTTTAGAATCGCTCCGATTTTATCGGTCCCAACTTGGGCATCGAGCGCTGTCCGTTGCAGGTATTCGATAGCGCTAAGCTTCGGTTCGCTTGGGCCGTCGAGCGATCCAATCGACGCGCCACTGCTAAGGTCGTGATCCTGGGTGATGCCGTTAAGTTCGTTAAAAACCTGTTGTTCAGAGGCATCAGCCTCTTTCCCGAAACCCAGCCTTCCCCCGGGAGTCATCGCGATGCCGGTGTTTTTCTCGGCGGTAAAAGTCTGTGGTAATTGACTTCCTATCGTCACGCCGACCGTTGGATCTTCACCGTTACAACAGTTGTCGAAATAGCGTCCGATCCATCCGGTCTTCAGATACTTGTCGGCATCAGAGGCAGTCTGCCAGATCTCGGTCGAACGAAAATGGGAGCGATTCGGATTTGGATATCCCACGCCTTGGATCACCGCGAGTTTGCCTTGATCAAAGAGGTTTTTTAGGGACGCCATGCGGGGATTAAACCCAACGTAACCGTCCAGTCTTAGGACGTTGTCTCGCGGGATATTAATCGTCGGGCGCGCCCGATAATAAAGATCGTCGGCGAAAGGAACTAATGCATTGAGGCCGTCATTACCGCCGGCAAGTTGAAGCACCACCAGGATGGGATGATCTTTTCCGGTTGCGATTTGAGTTGTGGTCTCTGCGGCCTCGGCGTTTAACAAAGAAAACGTTCGTTCGATGAAGATAGGAACTGTCCAACTTAATGCTGCCCCTAAGATGGAGGTACGCAGAAAGTGACGTCTCGTGAGTAAATCCGGTTCTTGTGACATACTGGCTAGCAGACTTGATAGTTAGGGGTCATCATCATCAACGCGACCAGATCTCTGATCGCGTCATCCGCCAAAGGAAGCGGTTTAAGTTTTGCTACGTCTAAGATCCGATCGAACAATTGAGGATTTGGCGTGGTTTGGAAAGCCCGCGCGTAAATTTTTCGTACGGCGGCCTCTGGGTCTTTTCTGTCCTTTGCCGTTACCAGTTGGTCGACTTGAAGCGCGGGAAGACGTACAACGTTTTGGGCCGTCAAGCTGGCCGTCTGCGTCATAGGCGTAGTCTGGACTGCAGGCGAGGCTTGCGCTAAAGGCGAGGACTGGGTTGTAGGTGAAGGGAGAGGCGTTTTTGCGGGTTGCTCGTTCACCAATCTGATCCCGAGAACCAGTTGTCGCGCTAATTGATATCGAAATGTTAATGTGGCTGTGTTAATCCAGCTCTTGCCTCCCTCCCAACCCTTGACGTTGGGCGGATAGAAGGGAACCTGGCCCATCCGCTGGTAAACGGTAAATAAGGTGCGCCCACCCGGGAGGTTAACTCCCAGTGTGCGGCCGGATTGGACAACGTATTGCACCGGGCTTTTCACGATAGCGTCCCGAGCCCGCGGGCTGTAGAATTCTTCTGACGAAAAGATCGTTTCCAGCAACGGGCGGATTTCATAGTTCTGCCGAAATAGTTCTGCCAACTTATCGATGAGCTGCGAATCCGCATCTTCATAGGCGAAGAACTTCCACAACTTGTTGCTGATAAATTTGGCAGCGGCAGGCTGTTTCAGAATGATATCAATGATCTGATCGCCATTCCAGTTCCCGGTTTGCTGCAAGAAGGTTTTGGCGCCTCCATCAAACTGATTTCCAACAAAGCGGAACTCTTCGGACCGATCGACGCGATAGCCGGTGAAGGCGCGCGCAGATTCTTTAATATCGGGCTCGCTATAGTTTCCTTCACCCAATGTGAACAACTCCATGAGCTCCCGGGCGAAATTCTCGTTGGGATGCTGCGAGCGACTCGCTTGTAAGTCGAGATAAACCATCATGGCCGGATCGCGCGAGATCGCTTTGGTCAGCGTCCCAAAATTTCCCAGCGCATAGTGCCGAAAAGTCTCGTTCTGTTGCCAAAGCTTGTACGGTGACCGCACCTTGAGGGCGCTGGTCGCGAAATGACCATGCCAAAATAGAGTCATTTTCTCTACCAATGGCGCTGGTGTGGTGAGCATGCGTCGGGTCCACCAATTGATCAGGTCATAAAGCTGCCGGTTGGTAGCTTGCCGTAAAGCTCGACGAGCCTGCATTTTCTCGTCGGGAGAGTGAGCATCCCGAACTTGCTCCCTCAACTCGGCGAACTGGTCGGGCACCAGGGAGCTGGGCGGAGGCGTGGTGTCGTTATCCGGACGGAGCAGTTGCTGGATTGTAGCCTCCATCCCCTGCTGGCTCCATTGTTCCAATCGAGAAGGCGATTCGCCAAATCCCGCTCGAGCGGCCAAATGGGCTGCCGTATCGTAAGTCCACTTCTCTTTAGACAGCTGACTCAGCATACTCGAATTGCGACTCCCACCTGGTTTGGTCTGTTCAAGCTTCATTTGCCCGCAGCTTGTTTACCGACCGCTCTATGCGCTTCCTTACAAACAGCTCAATTAGTGAATCTTCGAAATAGTTAGAGCTTTCTTGTGGCCGCCGCGTATACCATCACCGGCCTTGCTGCGGGCCACCGGTCGATCGGGCACACCTGAAACTCATGTAGTGGATTGACGCGGCGAGTTCTGAGAGGTTTCAAAGAGAATCCTTGAAAACCGAAAAGAATCCTTTAAATGCGCCTGTCCAGTAGGGACGAGCTCCTGCTCGTCCGGGGTATGCCCAGAGGAAAGAAAAATCGAGGGCAAAGCGTGGATGAGCACGAGCTTATTCCTACTGTGACAATAGACGAGCAGGAGCTCGTCCCTATTGGGCTTTATGCGGTTTATAAATCTTACGCGTCAGAATGAGATTGGCGCTAACTCCTATTTCCTAGACATTAACGGGCGCAAAATCATTTTAGATGCAGGCCTTCATCCGAAAAAGTTTGGGGAAGAGGCTATCCCGAACTATCGGCGGGTTGCGGATGGGGAAATAGATGCGGTGTTCATTAGCCACGCGCATCAAGACCACATCGGTTCGCTTCCGCTTCTGACTCGGCGGCAACCACAGGCCAAAGTTTTTATGACTCCGGCCACGGCGCGGCTGACCGAGATCATGTTGCATAACTCAGTCAATGTGATGTCGCGGCAGCGAGACGAGTTGGCGTTGGCTGGTTACCCGCTTTTCACGCACCGCGAGGCCGATCAATCTAGAGAGCTGTGGCATGAGGTTGGCGTTGACCAGCTCTGGAGTATCGATGGCGAGCGACTCGGATCTAACGGATCTGAAATGAGTTTCGAGTTTTTCTATGCCGGCCACATTCTTGGATCCGCTGGCGTTTTGTTCCGACACGGAGAGCAAAAAATCTTCTACACCGGCGACGTCAATTTTTTGGACCAAACATTGCAAAGACGGGCGCAATTCCCAACCGAGCCATTGGACGTCCTGATCATCGAGACGACGCGGGGCGATCGCGGTTTGAGACCCAATTATTCGCGAGTCAGTGAAGAGGACCGTTTTCTACAATGCATTCTCGACGCATTTGATCGAGGCGGTTCGGTCCTGATCCCGGTGTTTGCTCTGGGTAAAACTCAAGAGATCCTGGCCCTGTTGCATCGGTTCCGATCCAGGGGTGTCTTGGAAGAGACGCCGATTTATATCGGCGGTCTTAGCACCAAAATTACGATCGTTTATGATCAGCTAGCTTCTAGTTCACAACTGTCCCTCGACGGTCTCCAGCTCTTGGGAACATTATCTCCGTTTGTTCTGAACGGGCGCGACGTAGCCACCACTCAGGTCCAGCGTAACCGGCTCTACGTGCTTTCCAGTGGCATGATGACAGAACATACCTTGTCCAATCAAATGGCGGGTCGTTTTGTGGACAGGCCCGACCAATCAATTTTTTTCGTTGGGTATGCCGATCCTGATTCACCGGCGGGGAGGCTGAAAGTTGCGCAGGACGGCGCAGTGCTGCAGATGGAGCAGGGTGGTTCCCGGTTGCCTGTGCTCTGCACCCGAGAAGAGTTCGACTTCAGCGGACATGCCCCTCGCGAACTTCTGCTGGATTACATTGTGAAGACAACGCCGAAGACGGTTGTTTTGATTCATGGTGATCCTCCGTCGTTAGATTGGTTTAAAGATGCGATCGCAACAGCGCTGCCGGCGTGCCAAGTCATTATTCCCGAGCCGGACAGGGAGTATGAGCTGTGAGGAGCTAGGGACGAGCTCCTGCTCGTCGGGGGGTGTATCGTTCTCGTACTCGTCGTCGTCCTCGTCCTCGATACCGCGTATTTTTCCCAGCGTTTTCGAACACGCGATGGACTTAATCTTCGCGGAGACTCCTCGGTTTGCGGCATCAGTCCTGCTAACCTGGCTATTCGAGGACGAGGACGACGACGAGTACCAATGACGGACGAGCAGGAGATCGCCCTACCGGGCTTCCGGCGCTATCGTCACCTTCGTGCGCTTCTCGAGCGCGCGGCGAGCTAAGCGAGGCAAAAATACGACCAGGACGACACTGGCCACTAAACTCAGCACTAGTAAGGCAATCTCACCACCGCCCTTGTGGAAATGTCCTGAGGCTAATTCTTGAAAACCGGCCTTCCCCGCTGAACCGAGCTGACTGAATAAGATCATACCCGGGATCGCACCCAGGACACTAGTAAGGAGGTAGGGGAGAAACGGGATAGCCGTGAGGCCATAAAGGTAATTCGCCAAGCCAAACGGGATTGGGCATAACCGAAGAAGGAACACAATTTTCCAGCCCTCTTCGGCGATTGCTTGGTCGATCGCTTTAAAGGTTGGCCGTCCTTTTAACTGGTCGGCCAAATCCTTACGCAAAAACAATCGGGATAGTAAATATCCGGAAGCTGCGCCCAAGATAATACCGACCGCGGAAGTCAGTAAGCCAAGGGAGAACCCAAAAACGGCTGACGCAGCGATAATGAACGGGCTGGCGGGCAACAAACAGAGGCTTGAGGCCGCGATTAGGACCGCAAACAGAGCAGCGCCGACTACACCCAGTCCTCCGAGCCACGCGGAAACATGCTCCAGCGCCGGCACCAAAGGAAAAAAATAAGCCGCCGTCGCGAGTACGATTACCGTACCGGCTGCGACGAACAACTTGGCCTTGATAGACGACAACACACGATACTAATGGCTAGCATCCGACGGACCTCGGGCCCGCCTCGCCTGCTCTCACATCGTAATTACTTCTTTACAATGTGGGTATTTACCAAACGCGTCAGCTCGAACATGTCGACTTCTTTCTTGCCATTAAAAACGACTTCGAGCGCAGCGTCAGCTTTGATCTGCTTTTTGTCTTGGAGCTTATGCTTCTTGATATATTCCCAAACTTTTTTGGTAACTTCGGTTCTTGGCAGCGGAGAGGACCCCACGATTTTTGCCAGCGCTTCATCGGGTTGAACCGGTTTCATGAACGCGCTGTTTGCTTTGCTTTCGTTGGACATAGGATGGCATTAAAAAACGGCTATCAACAAATCAACCATAAATTCCTCTCCGTAGCGAGGGGAATCACCCGTTTTTAGCATCCTTCGCCACTCTAGAGAACAGCTCGTTTGCCTCGGCAAGCGTCTCGTGGCTCCCAATATCGTACCAAGTCCCGGCGATCGGATACGTAAAAACATCGGTCCTCTCGTGCAGCCATTGGACAAATCGGCCCGGCTGATCGGGATTATTCCCCTCTGCCATATAGGTATTCAGTCTGCGGAGGACCTCCGGCCGGTAGTAGTACAATGCAATTCCACAGATCGTACTGGTCGGATTTTCCGGTTTTTCTGTGAATTTGGTAATAATACCGGCGGGATTCGTGGTTAATTCGTTGTATTTGCGAGCCTGATCGAGGGTTTGGACATTGTAAACTCCCAAGGTGGCTTGATGCTCGTGTCCAAACTCGGCAAATCCCGCTAGTGATTCGCTAAATAGGTTGTCTCCGGCGACGATCAATAGATCTTCGGAAAATAGATTGGCCTTGTTAGCAGCAAAATAAATGTCCCCGATTGCTCCCAGCTTGTCCGAATCTGAATTTGAGCCGTCGTTGATCACCTCAAATTTCAAAGGGCGGTTCCCGGGATAGGTTTTGGCCCAATCCGCAAAATCGCGCTCAAACCGGTTGTTAGTCACGATATAGACGGCTTCTAAAGTGGTGATCGGCTCAAGTTGCTCCACCACCCACTGAATGATCGGCTTTTCCGCGACCGGAAGCAGAGGCTTTGCCCGGTTTAGAGTAAGCGGGTACAGTCGAGTGGCATATCCCGCGGCCAAAATCAGAGCATTCATCCAGATAGCCAATAGCCGCACGCTGCAAAATCACAACGTCAAATCTGATACGGTAGGGATGAGCTTCTGCTCGTCCAGATGTTCCGGTACGCGAAAATGAACCGAGATTCAAAACCGAATGAGCAAGCCGCCGTCGCTACGCTATGGCGCGCCTTCGGTATACAGTTGCAAACGTCGTAAGCTATGGCGGCGACGTAGGCCCTGCTTAGTCGGAGCTCATTTCTACCGCTATTTGCCGAAATAGCGGTGGAACAGCTCAATTAGTCCTTTAACCGTCGTTTCTGCCGTGAACTTTTCTTTAACGACGGCCAAACCGTTCTGGCCGTAGCGCCTTCGCAGATCGGCATGTTCAGCTAGGAAAGCGATCGCGTCCACCAACGCATCAGCATCGCCCTCCGGAACGATTAGCCCACTGGCTTGATGGGTGACGATCTCTCCGATTCCTCCTAACCCGGTTGCTACTACCGGAAGCCCGCTCGCCATCGCTTCAATGATAACGGTCGGAAGATTGTCTCGATCGCCGGTCCCGTCTTCAACAGCTGGGAAAACAAAAAGATTACTGT
>Ga0207129_1028_pt1 | contig 31534 bp, 29 predicted proteins | sample Alteio_BWMinHeat_15_FD_153517 | JGI IMG/M metagenome (GOLD analysis project Ga0207129, IMG submission 153517) | Enriched cells from forest soil in Barre Woods Harvard Forest LTER site, Petersham, Massachusetts, United States -... | ecosystem: Environmental > Terrestrial > Soil > Temperate forest >... | reverse complement strand
TCTCTATATCAGCGAGAACACGGTGATAGCCCATGTTAAGTCGATCCTGGCCAAGCTAGACGCCATGGGCCGCACCGAAGCGATCGCGATCGCCATTAAGCGCGGATTGATTGTGACCCAAGCCGGTTGAAGGCGCGACGTGATTGGTGATTCGTGATTGGTGGGACGGCGGAGCCGCTGTCCCATCGGGGGGTGCGGTTAAAATATCGGGCATGTTGGAGCGGTTTAGGCCACCCAAGCAAAGAGCCGGTAAGGACCAAATCATACCGTACCCTTCGGGACGACTCTTCTTTGCGCATATTCCAGGCAGTAAACTGCCAGGCTACGATCAATTCGTCCCTACGGACAGCGGCGCCATCACCAATCGCCAATCACCAATCACTTCTCACCTCCCCATCCCCCTCCATTCGGGTAGGTAATAAACACTCGTTACGATCATAGCGACCGCAATCTCACGATGTTAGCCTTAAGAAACCTAAATCAGGAGGCTAGACTGTGAGAGGGTTAGTGAATCGATGGCGGGTTTTCTGGAATGATTTCAATGCTGACGAATACTGGAAGTTTCCGGAATTGTCTCCGGTTCAGCTACAAAAGTCCTTAGACGTTCCCTGGTCGTTTATCGATCGCGGTGAATATGTTCGTGCGGAATGGATGTGGTCACGCAAGCCGAAGTTGATCCTCGGAGAGGGCGGCCTTGGGTACGCTATCCTCGTTTTTGTAGCGTTACTGCTTTTACTGGTCCCTCAAATCGGTGTTTTTCTGACCACAGCCTGGTGCATCACCATGCTGGGCGCCATTGCCCGAGACGTCGTGCGTTCTATTCGCTGGAGACGTGAGTATGAGGTGAGCATTACCCGGATCATGCGCAGCCAGCGGCACTTGAGATAAGGAAACATAAGAAAAAGAACAGCAAGGCCGGGAAGACAGATCTTAAACAGGAAGGTCACAAAGGCCACAAAGGTAAATTGTAAAATATGAAGTATCGACCGTTAGGAAAATCAGGAATTGAAGCATCAGTCGTCGGGTTTGGCGCCTGGGCAATCGGCGGGTGGATGTGGGGCGGCACAAAGAGAAACGACCCGGAAGGAGCCATTCGCGCCGCGATCGATCACGGCATCAACCTAATTGATACCGCGCCGATGTACGGCTACGGCCACTCCGAAGAACTCGTCGGCGAAGCCTTAAAAGGGATCCGGGATAAGGTCGTGCTGGCAACTAAATGCGGCATGGTCTGGTACAAAAAAGAGGGAGATAAGTTCTTCGATGCGAGTGAGACGGGTGAAGCCGAGACCGAAGCCGATAAGAAGTACGAGGTATATATCAACCTGCGGCCGGCCATGATTCGATACGAAATCGAGGAGAGCCTTCGTCGTCTACAAACCGATCGGATCGATCTCTATCAAACGCATTGGCAGGATTCGATCACCAAAACTGAGGACGTGATGGCGGAGTTGTTATTGCTGAAACAGGAAGGCAAGATCCGGGCGATTGGTTGCTCTAACGCCACCGTCGAGCAAATGAAACGCTATCAATCAGTGGGTGAGCTCGATACCGATCAGGAGCAGTATTCAATGCTGCAACGCCAACACGAGGAAGACAATCTTCCCTACTGTCACGACCATCAAGTGGCCTTTCTCGCTTACTCACCGATGGCGCTCGGGATTCTGAGCGGTAAGATCGGGCCGGACCACGAGTTCGGGGAAGGCGACGTCCGCCGGGGCAACCCTTGGTATCAGAAAGAGATTCGCCCCACAGTGGATGCACTCCTGGATGTCATTCAATCGGTTGCAGAAGGTAAGGGGTTAACCATCGCACAGACCGTGATTGCCTGGACGTTGCAACAGAGGGGTTGTACACACGCCTTGGTGGGCGCTCGGAATCCGGACCAGGCAATCGCTAACGCCAGAGCCGGTGAAGTCGAGCTAACCGAAGATGAGATCCGAATCATTCGGAAGGTCGTGGATCAGACGAAGCTGTGAGAGGGTTTTAGGTTATAAGTTTTAGGTTTTAGGTTCTAAGTTCTAGGTTGTCGGTCCGATTTCTGAACTTTGTCTCGAAGGGACAATGGGTCTCAGCCCGGGGTTTCAACCCCGGGTTGCTTATTTAGGCGGAAACGGTCTTACGCGAAGCGACCCTTACGGCTAGGAACCGTTCGGCATGCATCTTCGTAATCGTCCTCGTCGTCGTCCTCGAAAGCGTTTTGCCCCGCGGTTTCGATGACCCCAAACGCGATCTCCGGAAATTTGCACACTTTACGGCCATACCTAGTTGTCCCACTCGAGGACGAGGACGATTACGATTCCCCTGGTCCCTCCCTACCCCAACCAGACTGGATTATGGACCGTGCCGTCGAAGTGCGTGCTGATTTTATATAACTCGAAGCGGCCATTCGCGGCGGCGGTTTGGGTGCGGGCAAGCAAGGCGCCGATCGCGGCGTCATCCAACTTTTTATAGGTCCGAACTGCTTCCATGGCTTGCTCTAGAATCTCGGGCTTGTCGATCCCGGTGATTACGACTGAAATCGGCAGGCTCATCGAATAATGCAGCGCCTCAATCGGAGTCACCGTCTTACTACTTAAGATAAAATGGTCACCGAACGTTTTCATCCCGAGGACCCCTGCTTGTTCCTTTAGCACGACCGGAACGACTTGGTGCTGAAAACTTCGGAAGTGAGCATCCATGACGTTGAGCGGCATTTGCACAGCGTCGAAGTGGAACCCGTGATCTGAAGCCATCTGTAACATCCGCAAGTGTATGGACGGATCTTTGTGTCCGGTAAATCCGATATGACGGATCTTTCCCGCTTTCCGTGCCGCCAGAACCGCTTCCTGAGCGCCTGCCTCGGCAAAAATCCGGTCCGGATCATTTATCCGAATGATTTCGTGGTGTTGCAGCAGATCGATATGATCGGTTTGCAATCTGCGCAATGAATCATCGATCTGTTGGCTGGCCGCTGCTTTGGTGCGACCGTCTATCTTGGTCATAAGGAATACCTTTTCTCGGTAACCGTCGCGCAACGCCTTGCCCATGCGGACTTCGCTTTCGCCACCGTTGTAATCCCAACAATTATCCATGAACGAGATACCCTTGTCGATGGCGCTACGGATCAGTTGAATGCTCTCGTTTTCATCCGCCTGCTTACCGATGTGATAACCACCGAGACCGATTACAGAGACCCATTCTTCGGTCTTTCCCAGGCGCCTGAATATCATTTCGCCACGGCGTCGTTCCTCGACCGGGATACTTAACAACTTAGAAGTCTCTTCGGCGGCCGCGGCCAACGGTAAAAGTGATCCGCTCCCGAGACCGAACGCGAGCGCGCTGGATGCGCCCTTAATGAATCCTCTGCGTGATATGTCCATATTTTACTACTCTCCTCCTACCAGTAGCAAAAGGCAGGAGTTCGAGAAGTTCAAGGAGTTCAAGAAGAGGAGCCGGGAGCCAGAATGCCCTGTGGCCGCCACCGTCCAACAACGAAGCTGAGGCGTCCCCACGTCCTGACTCCTGGATTCTGGCTCCTGGCTCCTCTCCTCGAACTTCTCAAGCTTTCGGATCGAATAAATAAAGCCCAGTTTCCGGATCTTCGTCTTTGACCAGGCTGGTAGGTTCGTCTGTCAGAAAGAGTTCGAGCGTGGGCCACGCCGTTGCGCTGATCACGTGTCCTCCTTTAGTGCTTCCGTCCGGAAACGCCACGACGGCATGGGCATGAACAGACGGCTTCCCGTTGATCAATCCGATGTCTCCGCTGAAAGAGGCTACTTCGACCTGGTCGTTAATCTGAATCTCCCGAAACGCGTTCTTTTCGCTATCAAACCACCCCAGTAACGCATGTTGGAAGGCGCCTATTGCCGTGAAATGACTGGCTGCAAGTTGATTGGCGTCGGCAAACTCAGTTAGCCCAGCCATCACTTCATCATTCTTGCCGAAAATGAGAGCGTAGGATCGGCCGTCCTGATGAGAAAGGAGGCGAGTTTTTAAGCCTGGAGCTTTACCCCGAGCGCTTATAGGTCCTGGCCGAATATAACCTGGCGGCGGCTCCTCCGGAAATGGCAACGAGACGCCGGCGATCAGGGCGGAACACCCAGCCAGACTGGAAATCATTAAACTGCGGCGCGAAAAGAGGCGTTTATTCACAATCAGCTTCAGCGAAGTTAGCTACCAGGTAGCTTCCGAAGCTTAGACGTGGAACGCCATGATCAGGAGGAATGGTTTTCTACTACTCGAAAGGGCGATAGCATCCGGTCGAAGAAGTGTCAAGGATTCAACAAAAAGTGAAAAGCTTCTACCTCGCTCGGGCTAACCAGACATTGGACAGTGCGAAACGTAGACGACTTCATATGGACCAGGAAATCCAGGGACAAAATAGTAGGGCTGCAAGGGTCGGCGAGCCGAACGGGCTAGCCCCGATCGGTCGGCCTCGCAAGCGAGGCCGCTCCAGGGTGTGGGACGCCGTGAAACAAAATGGATTTATCATCGCGTTGCTGTGCGCAGTCGGATTCGCATTCTTGTTCCCATCAGCCGGCGCCAAAGGAGGCTGGTTACAACCGGATCTGGTTAATAATATCGGGGTAGCACTGATTCTCTTCGTTCAAGGCTTAGCCATGGCTGTGGAGCGAATGAAGGCCGGTGCCGGCAATTGGCGTCTCCACCTGATCGTCCAGGGCTTCACGTTTCTGGTTTTCCCGGTCGTTGGCTGGGTATTCCACGAGGTAACCCGGGCCATTTGGCCTGGGCAACCGGGAGCGCTAAGCGATGGGTTTCTCTATCTTTGCGTGTTGCCCTCCACCGTTTCTACCTCGGTGGTCCTGACTTCGGTTGCTCGCGGTAATACTCCAGGGGCAATTTTTAACGCTGGACTCTCCAACATTCTCGGCGTGATGCTAACGCCTCTACTGGTTCGATTTCTAATGCAGGCAAGCGGACAAGTCGCGTCATTTGGGCCGCTCTTACTGAAGATCGCATTACTAACTTTGGTACCATTCATCGTCGGTATGACCTGCCGGATGGCCCTGCGCAAATGGGCCGATCAGAATCGCCGTTTCCTCAATCTTATCAGTAACGGGGTTATCCTTTTCATCGTCTACACCGCTTTCTGCGATTCGGTCGAAGGCCGGGTTTGGGAACGATACGGAGTCGGTCTGACGCTTCAGGTGTTAGGCGCCGTCGTCATCTTATTTACAACGGTCTCGTTGTTAGTTCTGGGCGTTTCCTCACTTGTCCGACTATCCCGAGAAGACTTTATCGCAGCCTTATTCTGTTCGGTGAAGAAAACTTTAGCAATGGGTGTGCCGCTCGCGCAGCTGATCTTCGGTACACATGCGAATCTCGGACTCATCCTGTTACCAATCATGTTCTACCACCCATTTCAATTATTCGTCTGCGGTCTTCTGGCGAACCGCTTCGCCAGTCAACAGTCCGAGGTCGGATTAACGGATAACCGAGAACCAGGAAATCGGCCTCGCAACTGGGTGGCGATGGCAGGTGCCGACCGCGCCGGCCTCGCATCCTCCTTCGCCAAGGCTACGGAGGACCAGAGCGAGGCGCCCTCCACGAAAGGCTAACGTTATGATGTGGATCGTTAAAGTTGCGTTGCGAGCTCCGTACACCTTCACAGTGACCGGCTTGCTGATTTTGATTGGTGGGATCCTGAGCGGACTACAGATGGCCAAGGACATTTTTCCCGCCATCGACATTCCGGTGGTCGGTATCATCTGGATGTACAACGGGCTCCCGGCTCAAGAAATGGAGCACCGTATAACGACGGTGTCTGAACGGGCGTTAACGACGTCGGTTAATAACATCGAACATATTGAATCCAACTCGTTCAACGGGATTGCCGTTATCAAGGTTTACCTGCACCAAGGAGCCAGCGTGGACGCGGCAATTTCCGAGGTAACCGCCGAGTGCCAGACTATCCTCAAGACGCTACCTCCCGGGATCACCCCTCCTAATATCCTTAGCTATAACGCGGCTAATGTTCCGGTTCTCGAATTGAGTGTCGGTGGTGCGAAGTTTTCCGAGCAACAACTTTACGATTACGCCACTAACTTTATCCGGACCCAGTTAGCAACCGTGCAAGGGGCGTCAATCCCGTTGCCATACGGTGGAAAGACCCGAGCGGTCGCGGTCGACTTAGACCCAAGAAAACTGCAAGCTTACGGGATTTCACCACAAGAAGTGAGCGCGGCGATCAATCAGCAAAGCGTTATCGTCCCGTCGGGCACCGCGAAGATCGGCAAACGCGAGTATGACGTGTTGTTCAACGGGAATACCGACACGATCCAAGCCATCAACAATCTGCCGCTGAAGCAGGTCAATGGCACGCCTATCTACATCCGAGACGTCGCTAATGTCCATGACGGGTACACGCCTCAAGTTAACATGGTCGTGTCAAATGGAATTAAGGCGGCGCTATTACCGGTTCTAAAGAATGGCGATGCTTCGACTTTGGATGTGGTATCACGGGTACTGAAGTCGTTGCCAGGGATCGCGGCGACCTTACCGAAAGACTTACAGATCAAGCCCCTTTTTGATCAATCGATTTTTGTGAGTTCGGCGTTGGATGAGGTTTTTAGGGAGGGAGCCATCGCGGGAGGGTTGACGGCCGCGATGATCCTTCTCTTTCTCGGTTCTTGGCGCAGTACGCTGGTGGTAGTAACCTCGATTCCGCTTTCGATCTGTACCTCCATCATCGTACTGCATGTGCTTGGCCAAACGATCAATATTATGACGTTGGGCGGCCTCGCGCTGGCGGTGGGAATTCTGGTAGACGATGCAACCGTCGAGATAGAAAACATCCATCGTAATCTCGGCCTGGGTAAATCGATGATCGACGCTATCCTCGATGGAGCCCAAGAGATTGCGACGCCGGCTTTGGTGGCGACCCTCTGTATTTGCATCGTGTTCGTACCGATCTTCTTTTTGCAAGGAAACGCCTATTTCCTCTTTTCGCCTTTGGCTATGGCTGTCGTGTTCGCCATGCTGGCTTCGTATCTTTTGTCGCGGACCGTGGTGCCCACCATGGTGAATTTCTTGGAAAGAGGCCAACATCATGGCCATCAATCCTCGGCTGGCGCCTCGGCGTCGGCCTCGCAAGCGAGGCACGCTCCAGGGCTTTTCGCACGTGTCCACGAGGCGTTTAATCGGCAATTTGAAAAGCTGCGGAGCTTTTATGTCGCGCGACTGAATTGGTGTCTGCATCACGTCCGCCTGGTGTTGGGCACGTTATTGGCGTTGGTCGTGCTCTCACTCGTTGTTCTCACTCCTTTCCTGGGTGAAGACTTCTTTCCGGTCGTCGATGCAGGTCAGTTCCGGCTCCACGTCAGTGCTCCAATCGGTACTCGCATTGAGGATACCCAGCACGTTTTTACTCAGGTCGAACAGGTTATCCGCAGCGTCATACCAAAGGACGAGATCGATCTGGTCTTAGACAACATCGGCTTGCCTTTGAACCTCAATATTGCATTGAGCGACACCGCTACGGTCAGTGTGTCGGACGGCGAAATCTTGGTATCACTGAACAAGCAACATCATGGGCCGACTTGGGACTATGTGAAGAAAATCCGGCAAATATTGGTTAAGAAATTTCCCAACTGTAGCTTCTTCACGCAACCTTCGGACATCGTAGGACAAACGTTAAATGCGGGTCTGCCCGCTCCGATTGACGTTCAGGTAGTCGGTCATGATCCTCAAAACTACCAGATTGCAGAAGAACTGCGCCGGAGAATGGCCGCCATCCCGGGCGCGGTGGATGTCAATGTTCATCAAGTGGTCGACTATCCATCGTTGTTGGTAAACATCGATCGGACCCGGGCACAAGAACTGGGGTTAACAGAAAAACAAATCGCGGATAACCTGCTGGTATCGTTGAGCGGCAGTGGGCAAACAGCTCCGAATTTCTGGCTCAATCCTGATAATGGGGTCAGTTATCTCATTTCCGTACAAACGCCGCAATACAAGGTCGACGCAGTTCCCGACATCTTACATACACCGATCTCGATAACCGCCGGCGATCTACTGGCGCCAAGAGCCGGGACTGCCGGTTACCAAGTGCCAGAGACAGGCTTAACCGGCACGGACCTGCCGCAACCACAGCTTCTCAGTAACCTGGCATCCATCCAACATATCTCTGCGCCAATTATAGTGAGCCATTACAATGTCCAGCCGGTGTTCGACATTTATGCGAACGTTCAGGATGCCGATCTTGGCTCGGTTGCCGGCCAGGTGCAGAAGATCGTGAACGATGTACGCCAGCATCTGCCTCGTGGCACCACTCTGGTGATCCGCGGTCAGGTAGAAAGTATGTATAGTTCTTACTTAGGGTTAGGCGTCGGTCTCGCCTTTGCCATTCTGCTGGTTTATTTCTTGATGGTCGTCAATTTTCAGAGTTGGCAAGACCCGTTTATCATCATTACCGCGCTACCGGGTGCGCTGACCGGCATCGTTTGGATGCTGTTTCTAACCCGAACGCCTATCAGCGTGCCCGCATTGATGGGCGCAATCATGTGTATCGGTGTGGCAACCTCCAACAGCATTTTGATGGTGACCTTCGCGAACGATGAGTTGCGCTCCGGAAAGAATGGGGTTGACGCGGCCTTAAGCGCCGGTTTTACCCGGCTGCGTCCAGTCATGATGACGGCGTTAGCCATGATCCTGGGTATGTTACCAATGTCATTGGGCCTCGGCAGCGGCGGCGAACAAAATGCTCCATTGGGCCGCGCGGTTATCGGCGGACTACTGTTCGCCACCTTTTTTACTCTGTTTTTTGTGCCGGTCGTCTATCGGCTGATCAAGCGAGAGTATCATCCGCGGGTACTGCATCCGCGTTTGCGAGTGGGCATGAGTGAAGAGGCGTTGGAGGCAGCCGGAGTTCAGTGAGAGGTGACTAGTGATCGGTGATTGGTCTAGATCAGAGAAACCAAAGACTTGAGAAAGGCGTATGAACAACTCGACAAAAGAAAGTGGATCGCTTGAGAGTGGGGGAGACAATCCTTTGATAGGTAGTTGGCATTCGACGGCCATGCGATCGAAGGGAGCACAGCCAGGGCGGCAGCTTCTGGTTACCCTGAGCATCTTTATCGGGCTTGGAGTCGGCATCTACTTTCTTGCTGTTTACCCGCGCGTGCAGAACAGCCGGGAGTTGGCAGCTCTCGCGATTGCCGCCGGCCAGAAGACGGTCACCGTAGTAAAACCAACGCAAAGCGATGCAACCGCTCCATTGATCCTGCCAGGGAATATTGAAGCGAATCGATCGACTTCGATTTACGCTCGCGTCGATGGTTACTTAAAGAAATGGTACGTTGACATTGGGGATAAGGTTAAAGAGGGGCAGATCTTAGCCGATATCGAGGCGCCTCAGATCGATGCTGACTTGCGAGAGGCTCAGGCCCAACTGGAGCTGGCGCAGGCTAACCTAAAATTGGCGCAGACGAATTCGTCTCGATCGCAGCAACTCTTCGCCAACAAGGTAAATTCTCAGAAAGAGCTGGACACCGTTGTGGCGACTGAACAGGTACAAGAAGCAACCGAAGACAATGCCACGGCGCGCCTGGAGAACGCGCAGCAGATGAAAGCGTACGAACAGGTCCGGGCTCCGTTCAATGGGTTTATCACTGCACGATATGTTGATGTCGGTTCGTTGGTCACCTCCGGAAGTGCTAAGACCGTGCAAAAGTTATTCGATCTGGCGCAGTCCGATCCTGTGCGAGTCTTCGTGAATGTACCGCAGTCGGATGTCGATCGAGTAAAACCGGGAACTTCCGCGACCGTGAAAGTCGACGAATATCCGAATGAGACTTTCAGAGGAAAAGTCGCCAGGGACGCAGGCGCTTTCGATCAAGCGTCGAGAACCATCCTGTTAGAAGTGGATGTTCCTAACCCGGATGGCCGCCTGTACGCCGGCATGTATGCGCATGTGACTCTGTCGGCACCGAATCCGAATCCGCTCCTTTACCTTCCTGACAATACTATATTGATCGATTCTAAGGGCACGCGGGTAGCAACCGTAGATGCCGACCACAAAATCCAGTTTAGACCGGTTACGCTGGGTCGCGATTTCGGGTCCAAATCGGAGATCATGGGCGGATTGAATCCTAGTGACTTGGTCGTGCAAAATCCCACCGACGATCTGCAGGAAGGGATGGCGGTTTCGGTGCAGGAATAACGACACGAGTGGCGCGACTTCTATATCGGTGGGGGCGAGGCTCCCAAACGACCGGACGATTCCACCGAAGCCGCTGATCATGGTTCTCCAAGGGAACTATTACGCCTAAGAACGCGCCGAGCCGTGACCAGCGTTTGGCCACGGCTCGGCGCGCTTCTTTGTCCTGTCCTCACCAGCTGCAGTGCAGAATTGCACAACTCCCGTTAGCACATAGATATTTCGAGAGCCTCGCCCCACCACTTGCAGATGAAAGAGTATTTCTTGAAAACGTTAGTTGCGACTATGCGCGGGCACGTCCAGTTTCTCAGTGTAGGAGGAAACATAATGACCAAAAATAGTTCGACTCAATTGGCTGATAACATTGCCGCTGCGCTAAGAACCTCGACGGATCTTGCTCACGAGGGTGTGACTGAAATCTCAAGCTCTCTTCGCCATCTGCTGGCCGACGTGTTCGCGCTCTATGTTAAGACTAAGAATTTCCATTGGCACATGAGCGGGCCGCATTTCCGTGACTATCACCTGCTGTTGGACGACCAAGGCGAACAAATTTTCGCTATGACCGACGATATTGCGGAACGCGCTCGCAAAATCGGCGGGACTACATTGCGATCGATTACGGATATTTCCGAGCATCAACGGCTGCAGGATAACAATGCCGACTTTGTCGCTCCAAAAGAGATGTTGGCTGAACTCGCGGAAGATAACCAGCAACTGGTAAAATTTTTGCGTGCCACCCACGAGATTTGTGATCAACACAACGACGTCGCCACGGCCAGCTTGATCGAGAACTGGATCGATGAGACCGAGCGGCGGACCTGGTTCTTGTTCGAAGCGGCTCAATAGATAACCGAGAACGCGAACCGTTCCTAACCGGGACTGTCGGCCTTTGCCGCGACTTGTCCGACGTAGCTAAAGGAGGACAAGTCGCAGCAAAGTCCGACACGTCTCGACCATTACGGATGAGCGGGAGCTCATCCCTACCGTTAATTCTGGGCTATCGTTCCAGACTGCTCCTCAAACTCTTTGATCGTGACTAGAAAAGCAGGGACAAATTTCGTCGCTTTCAATTCGCCGACGCCGCGTATCCTCCTCGCGGCTTCGACCGATTGCGGGCGAATACGAGCGAACGCTTTAAGTGTTTCATCTGAAAAAATAATATAATGCGGTACGCCGCCCTCTTGTTTAGCCAGCAGGGCTCGGGTCTGACGCAAGGCTTCGAATAGAGCGACGTCGAACGGAGCCTCGATGTCCAAGATTTCGTCTGTCTTGGCCGCAACGCGTTTTCTTGCCTCTTCCGGCCAGACCAAGCTAAACGGCTCTCGATTTTGCATCACGGCAACTCCCAACTCAGTTAACCCGAGCATCGGGTATTGGCCGCCCGTGGAGTAAATGAGCTTCGCCTCTTCGAGCTCCCGAAACAGCTCGTACAGGTAATTGGACGACTTTGACTTGAGTAAGCCATAGGTCGTGAGCTCATCGAGCCGGTTGTCGGCGATTTCTTTAGCTTTGCTGCCGAGAAGAACCTGGATTACGCGGTTACGACCAAAGCGGGGCACGAATCTTTCCTCCGTGCGAAACGACATCCGAGCGACACAGCTCAACGCCTTACGCACTACCATCAACTCGACTTCCGTCGGTGGACGGAGTTTCTCCGGACGGTTAGTCGAGCACTGATCGCAGGCGCCGCAATTGTTGAGTTCAGGATCCCCGAAATATCGGAGAATCATCTTTTGGCGACATTCGCGGCCATAGGCATAGGCCACCATTGCCTTTAGTTTTGCCCGGTCCCGCTTTTCCTTTTCTTGTAGAGCGCTGACATCAAGAGGCAATTCCAGAGGACGTAGGTCGCGTTGCACCAGCTTGATTGCTCGCACCCGCCGTCCTGGGACATCGTACCGATCGATAATGCTGTGCCGGTCGAGAATCGTCAGGGCAGATCGGATGGCCATTTCGTTATTGTCGCTGTCCAGGCGAGCGGCCAGGTCTCTCATCGGCATCACGATCTCGCCGGCCTCATTAGCGACGCGGCCCAGAAGTAGATACAGCCGCCGGACCAGATCGATCGGTGGATTACTGCCGTCGATAAAGAATTCCTGGATCCGGGTGTCCGCGTAATTGAACAGGAGTTCGCACTCGGCCGCCTCTCCGTCCCGGCCGGCTCGTCCCGCTTCCTGGTAATAGGCTTCGAGAGAACCGGGGATTTCGAAGTGGGCAACAAATCGAAGGTCGGCACGATCAATTCCCATCCCAAAAGCATTTGTGGCGACGACGACCTCGCAGTCGCTTTGGGTGAAGCGGTTTTGGGCGGCTTCTCTAGCGTCGTCATCGATGCCGCCATGATATCGAGCCACTCTGATACCCCACGATTCGAGCTGGTCACTGACTTGGTCCACCCGCTTTCGAGTCGCGCAATAAACGATACCGGTACGATGCCGGCCGATCAGTTCGCGAAGGCGTTCATACTTTTGCGATTCGCTGGTCATTTCGGTCACCGCAAACCGGAGATTCGGCCGCGCAAATCCGGCCACAAAGATCTTGGGTTCGGTCAAACCAAGACGATCGACAATATCGGCTCGAACCTCGGGTGTGGCGGTGGCGGTAAAAGCGGCGACCTGGGGACGGCCGAGCTCATCGAGTACCTTGCCCAATCGAAAATAATCGGGTCGAAAATCGTGGCCCCATTGGGACATGCAGTGGGCCTCGTCTACCGCGAACAAAGAAATCGTAACCTGGCCCACTGCTTGCAAGAAAGAGCGGCTCCGGAATCGTTCAGGCGCGATATAGACGAGTCGATATTCTCCTTGGCGCATCCGCCGGATTCTCTCCTGCTGTTCCGCACCGGAGATCGTGCTATTGATGAGCGTCGCGCTTATTTCTCGCGAGACCAGGCTATCAACCTGATCTTTCATCAATGCGACCAAAGGAGAGACAACGATAGTCACTCCATCCATCAGAATCGCCGGAAGCTGATAACAGAGTGATTTGCCGCCTCCGGTGGGCATGACAACAAACACATCGCGACCCGAAAGAATCTCGGAAATAATCTCCTGCTGCGGTTCTCTGAACTCGCGAAACCCAAAGTAATTCTCAAGCGCCTGTTGCGGATCCATGGAACGGTCGTCACGGAAGAATAAGTGTTTTACGATCTTTGTCCCAAAGGGACTATAGGACTGAGTTTCAACCTCGGGTTAGCAACCCACAAAGGGTCCGCCTAAAGGGGCGGCAGAAGGGTTGCTGTCAGACGATGCAAAATTGAACGTCACCAGGAACGGATTCTCTTTCGCCCCTTCAGGGTCGACAATCTTTTGATCGTTACCCGGGGTTAAAACCCCGGGCTCAGTCCTATAGTCCCTTCGGCACAAATCCAGCAAGCCATAGGCAGCGAGATTAGCGAGGGTACCGTCGGTCGGGTTGGTAGGGAGTGATATCGATGTCAACGCTCTGGCCGGTCGCAAGCTGGGCGGCTAGGCGCCCGGAATAAGGGCCTATGGTGAGCCCGTAACGCCCCATGCCTGTCGTAATGATCAAACCCTGAAGCTGAGCGGGCCGGCCAATCAAAGGCAAACCATCCTTGGTCATCGGCCGGAGGCCGACCCTGACTTCGGCTAACGTGGCTTTCGCTAAGTCGGGAGCGATGGCCAACCCTTCGCGTAAGACTTCCGCAACACCACCGGCGGTGACTCTGGCATCGAACCCGGAGCCGGTTTCGCGGGTGGCTCCGACGACAATTCGAGAGTCAGGAAACGCCAACAGGTAGTAGTCGTTTAGAACCGGCACAATCACCGGCCAGGCGCCAGTGCTGGTTTCCTCTACCTTCAGATGAATGATTTGGCCTCGCTGTGGTTCCAGACCGAGTTCAATGCCCAAAGGACGGCACAAATTGGTGGACCAAGAACCGCCTGCAACGATGAGGCTGTCAGCTCGGAGCAGGTCGCCATTCAGGCGGATCCCCACGACTGAGTCACCCGAACGCTCCAACGCCGCCTTCCCGGACAGTTTTCGCGCGCCGCCTTGAGTCGCAGCATCCAGGAGAGCGGTTCGGACGGATTCTCCCGACAAACGCGCGGCACCACTCAAATAAATGCCCGCCAGACGGGAATCCAGGTAAGGAAACAACTCCCTAGGGCCGCCCCTATCCATGACCCGAATATCGCCAACCTCCTTGACCCCGTCATCTAGATGTCTTTGTAATCGTTGGAGGATCGGACCAAGTTGATCAGGTGATTCGGCGACTGCCAGCCCCCCAACCAAGTCATATTGAATCCCGGTTTGCCCGAGCGCTTTGAGCCTGGTCACCAGTGATTCGTAGTATCTGGAAGCGGCGAAGGAGAGGGTTTGATAGTGTTGATCGTGGTTTTTAGAAAGCCAGGGACAGATGATACCCGCCCCGGCATACGTCGCTCGACCGGGAGCATCGTTATCGACAATATCAACGTCTACGCCCAGTTCCGTAAGATGGAATGCCGCACTGGCGCCGGCTATTCCTGCCCCGACCACGATTGCCTTCATGCGCTCAAAGGTAGCGCAGGAAGTTGGTAGGGCGAGGCTCCCGCATGTTCTTGACTTTTTTTCACGGACGACGGCACGAACCGTTACAACCTAATTTCGTGTACAGCGGCCGCCGAGCTTTGTCGTCGCTGGGTCAAGCTTCCGATAAGACTTAGCTTTGGTTATTTGGCCAACCACTAGCTTATGATGGACGTGGCCACATGCTCCACCGCGGCTCGGCAGCTCTTCGGCCTTTCCGACTATATGGCCGGACAGCATCAAGACGCCTTGCTCGAACTTTGAGGTAGTTCGGGAGCCTCGCCCTACCAAACTCCTGAACTCCTTGAACTCCCAAGGCCTCCCGCCTACGATTACGAGGCCCTATGATCAAGCCATTCAAGTTCCTCCCCATCCTTCTTTTGCTACTATGTAGCTGCGCGTCGTCTCCCGAGGCGACGAACCCCCAACCAAACCCGAATTTCGCGACCGTCTATTTCTATCGGACCCATTACGCTCCGGGCGGCGCCGTCAACTTCGATATCCAAGATAACGGTCTCGACATCGGCGCACTTCCGGACGGAAGCTACTTTCAATATCGGGCTAATCCCGGCTCCCACCTTTTTACCCTGACCACAGAATCGACCGCTCAACAACGCGTGAATCTGCAAGCTGGAGCTACCTATTACATTAAAGCGGATACGGGGAAAAATCCGCTCCGCTTCAAGCCCTCGCTCCAAGTCGTATTCGAGTTACAAGGCAAAACCGAGATCCAGAATCTCAAGCGGTTGCATTACCACGAATAGGGGCGTTCATCCCGAAGGGATGATAGGACTCAGCCTGGGGTTTCAACCCCAGGACCACGCCCACATCACGACACGCCCTGAAGGGGCGTAACATATTTTTGATCGAAGGTGTGTTCGGGAGCCTGGGTTCTGCCGCCACCTTCAGGGCGGACGTTCTTTATGTCAGTACCTGGGGTTAAGACCCCAGGCCGAGTCCGGTTATCCCTTCGGGATAAGAGTAGCGGGCCGGAGGTGCTTTCAGTGCAGCTACCGCCCGGCAATGATTTCGGCGTACAAAGTCGGGTCAACATTCGCGCCGGATATCACCACCACCGTGTCGCCATCCTGGCCGGTGGGTGGTGCAATCCCCGCTAGCAGCGCGGCCAGGGCTACGGCGCCGCCGGGCTCAATTACTAGTTTCATTTTTGCGAAAGCAAACCGCATGGCGGCTCGAACTTGATCGTCGGTAACCACTAAACTACCCGATAACAGGCGCTGATTGATGGGAAAAGTGAGTTCCCCGGGGCTAGGCGTCAGTAAGGCATCGCAAATGGAAGTCGCGTTCGGTCCGATCGTCACGCGTTTGCCGGCGATCAATGACCGCGTGGTGTCGTCGAACCCAGCGGGCTCAACTGCGTACAGATTGATATCCGGCGCAGAAGCTTTGATGGCTGTGGCGATGCCGGCGATCAATCCACCGCCGCCGCAGCAGACCAGGATCTGGTTCACCTTCGCCTGCGCCTGACTGGCTTGATCGATTATCTCAAGCCCGATTGTTCCCTGTCCCGCAATGATGAAGGGATCATCAAATGAGGGCACCAAAACAGCGCCGCGTGTGTTTGCTAACTCCCTGGCGATTTTCTCCCGAGATTCCGTCAAACGGTTATACAGGACGACTTCCGCGCCCAGGGCGCGGGTATTCTCCAGCTTAATCGACGGCGCATCGGCCGGCATCACGATCGTGGCCGGGATGCCAAGCAATTTAGCTGCGGCCGCCACTCCTTGCGCATGATTGCCGGACGACCAAGCCACCACCCCCGACGTCCGGGCTTCCTTTGGAATCCGAGCTAAACGATTATACGCGCCTCGGAACTTGAAGGAACCGGTATGCTGCGCGCCCTCGAACTTCACGAACACACGGCCGCCGGCGGCTTCGTTGAGTGGCTGGTATTCCAATAGGGGGGTGCGGACTGCTATACCCTGAATCAGACCAGCGGCGCTTCTGACATCAGAGGCATGAATTGCGAGTGAAGCCGCCATCGAGAACTCCAAAGGTAAAAAGCAGGAATCGCAGCCCTAATCTCGCACATCCAGAACAGTGCAGAGACGCCAGCTCATTCTTCGCCGTCGAAATAGTCTAGGTCCTCCGACCAGATGACTTTCCGTTCCGGGGAACGTACCACCCACTTATTGCTATCTGGGTAGTGCGATGATTCACCGATCGGGTTATCTGCAACCGCATAGACAACGAGGTCTTGCCCTCCATTGTTGATGAGCTGATGCGGTTCGCCCGGTTGGAAGATGAACGCATCACCTGGTTCGATGTCGGTCATCCCATCTTTGTGCCGGACCTTTCCGGTACCGGAAATCACGTGGTAGAACTCCAATTGCGCACTATGAGAATGATAAAGATAGGGGGCTTTACCCGGTGGAATCCGCTAAATTTCCACGTCAAATGGATGCCTTTTATTAAGATCGGTTGAAGACGGATCGCGTCCTAAAGCCTCGGAGACCCCTTTGCCGGCGCCAACAAATGTTCCTTTTGGTGAGGACCAAGAAATCTCCGGAAGTTGATGCGTATTTACTTTTAGCATTTTCTGAGGGGATCGAAGTGGCCGTTACTTTTCGCAATCAAACAGATGCCGCCGCTCTGTTCCCAGGAATGATGGCAGCACCAATCATGACTCGAAAGACCGGAATGACCGATTCTGGATTGCACTGCGCTTGGGCGCCAAGGCCTTTACGAGCGAGCTCCGAGATTATCTGTCCAAAGGTGTGACCCGATTCTGCGGCGATCTGCTTCACCTTTACGTAGACATCGTCATCGATCGTGACGGTTGTTCGCATGGAGGAAGCATCGGCAGTGACGCGCGGAAAGGCAAGCTGTAGCGACACTTCCAGTGGAGTCGTTGATCGGGTGCTCCGGCAAGGAGAAGTAATCAGTAATCAGTAGTCAGTAATCAGACCGTATGTGTCAATTTCTGTACTGATTACTGACACACTGATTACTGATTACTTTTTTCCGAACCGCGTGCGAGGACGATGGGCGTCGCGGTACCCACGGTTTTTACGAAGACGTATGCTCGGGCTTCTTTTTGTGCTTACTCAGATCCTTGAATTTCTGCAGTTGGGCGGGGGTCAAAACGGTAGCCAGTTCATCTAACTCTTGGCGTAGGTTATCGCCCTTGGCTCCGGCGAATGCTGATCCGCCTCGGGCGCCTCCTCCTCCGCGGCCATGCCCACCTCCGCCCCCTCCTCTTCCTGCTGACTGCTGGCCTGAGCCCGAATCGGAATCGGCTCCGGTCCTGGCGCTACCGTCATTACTGGCTTGTGGGTCTCGATATTTGACCACGATATCGTCAAACCGCTCTTTCTGACCCGGCGTCACACCTATCGCTTTTTCCAACCGCGTGAGACTCGGATCATCGTAAACCACAACGACCGGATCCTCCCCCCAGGACACTTGAACGGATGTGAGGATGCCAAGGGTCACCAGCCCAATAACCAGCGATCGCATAGGGGTGATCAAATACCCGGCGCATACCGGACTTGCAATCAGCTGGGTGTGGAGTGGCGATTTTCTTATCCTGATGGCCTAAACGGTCGCTTCAACGGCTGGGGTCAACGCTCGTTTGGCATAGATTAGCTGTTGCGGGCCAAGGATTGGGTTAATGTTACGCTTAGTGAAGCCAGAGCCCAAAGCCGGTCAGTGTCCTGTGTGCGGCGAAGAGAACCGGACCGAGTCACCGGTCTGTGCAGCATGTGAAGCGGCATTCGGGTCTTCCGGCGGAGAGCAACCCGAGACAAACGGAATCGATCTGGCCCGATACATGACGAACATGTTTCCGTGGGAACCCACGCAAGTTGTTCCAAAACTAGGTTCGGGTCGTCGGTGGGCTTTGATTCTTTGTCTGGCATTGGTCTTGATCGTTGTCCTGCTTGAGCTGCTTCGGAGCCCGATTCCGGCTTGCTGGGAAGTCGGGTAGGCGGGTCAGATTGGGCTTATTCAGGGGTTTCGAATTCGCGATCTGGGCCGGCACGCTCTGGAATCCGGCGACGCGGAGTGATGGAGTAGTGGAGCAATGGAGTGCTGGGAACCTGCGCTTCCTCCAATCGGCATCCCCCAATCGCAAGGTGCAAATGCGCAATAGGGATTCATCCAACACTCCATTACTCCACCACTCCGATTTCGTCTCGAGTCCGCGCTTGACAAGAGTGCACCCGATATTATGTGTTCACATGAACATTCACCGGCGCCGTGTCTGGGTCAGGCCTCCGAAGCAATCGGGCCCAACCAACGCAGTAAATCGTCCGAAACCCAATCCCAAAACGAACTAGATGTATGCAAGTCACCGAAATCGCTTTCAGCGTCTATCCTGTTACCGACTTAAAGCGCGCACGCGCATTCTATGAAGGAACGCTCGGTTTAAAACCGGGCATGGTTTACGAAGGCGAGGGTGCCGGTTACATCGAATATGAGATCGGCCCAGGCGTTGTCGCCATCGGAGCTGGATCCCTACAGCTCAAAACTTCCGTGGCCCTCGAAGTCGCCGATTTCGATCAAGCGATTAACGAGCTCAAGCAAGCAAATGCGCAGTTTGCGGTTGAACCATTAGATTTTCCCGGATGCCAAATGGCCGCGGTTTTTGACCCGGACGGGAACACAGTGACGATTCACAGACGGAAGAGTTAAGGCAAAAACCGAGGCGAGAGCTTTCCAAAACCGCGAATTGACGCGAAGAAAAAGGCGAACCGCGGATTAACACGGATAGACGCAGATATAGGATGATATCACGGAAAGGGCTCGCAAGGTTATTGCGTGCGTCTGCAGCCTGCCCGCCATAGTCCCGCGCCTGCGGGACGACGGCTGGTTATTCTGCGGTTGGACGTACTCTCTTTATATTCGCGTCAATTCGTGTCCATTCGCGGTTGCTATGTTTTGTGTTTTACGCCGGAACGACCGGTTTCTCCCACTGGCTGGTCTTGGCTGACCGGAATACGGCCTCGATGATGGCCATGTTCTTGATCGAGCCTTCGAGGGATACGGGTAGTTCGGTATCTTCGCGGATGCTTTGGGAGAACAGATCCCCTTGGATCGTGTACTGGTCGACAATTTCGAACTCGATGACTTCGGCGCTGCGGCCGGATGGATCGGCTCCATCGTCAACAAAGATTCGGCATGGTTTGTCGGGCGGCGCATTGAACGGGATCTCGATTTCGATCCGGCCTTTGGTGCCGAAGATCTGTACCTTTTGATAAGGTACGATTTGGGTGCTGCAGGTGAAGACGCAGTGCCCGGATGGATAGTGAAGAACTCCGGAGCTTAGGATATCCGTTCGCAAATCGGGATCCTCCTCGATTACTCCGACTACTCGAGTTGGTTCCTCGCCAAAAATTAATCTCGACGTATAGATGAGGTAACAACCGATATCCATCATACCCCCACCTCCGTACTCAATTATGTTACGGATGTTTTTCGGGTCGTGATTATTGTAGCTGAAGCCACCGGCGATTGAGCGCACTTTGCCGATCTTGCCGCTCTGGACCAATTCGACTGCTTTCAGCCATTGGGGATGACTGCGCACCATAAAAGCTTCTTCAATTTTGACCCCGGTCCGGTTCCGAGCTGCTAAAAGCGTGACCGCTTCTTCGGTGGTCATGCTGATCGGTTTTTCGCAAAGAACATGTTTCCCGGCTTCTGCGGCTTTGATCGTCAAAGGCACATGCAGATGATTTGGCAAAGGATTGTAAATCGCCTCGATCTCGGGGTCGGCCAGTAGTTCGTCGTACGATCCATACGCCTTCGCGATTCCAAGCTCCGCAGCCGCCGCCTGCGCCCGCTTAAGATCTCGCGATGCCATGGCTGCGATTTCGCACCATTCTCCTCGCTGCATGGCAGGGAGTACTTTTTTCATGCCGATATTAGCGGTGCTTAGAACACCCCATTTGACTTTGTTTTTCATTTTTTCGGTGAGTTGCTTGGGTTGTTGAAGGAAGAGAATAGCCACAAAAATTAAAGGAGCTAGGAGGAGTCGCGTATGGGCGTATCGGCGTTTCGGAATATAAGACATTTCGGGGCGTGGCTGGGGGATGGGACCTATAGGACCAACAGGACCTATGGGTCAGCTCCTTGGAGGCTCACAAGTCCCAGAGGTTCAGATGCGGCACCGGCGTCAAAACGTCCACACACTCCTCCTGGCTCCTGGATTCTAGCTCCTTCTTTTTTTGTGGTCCTAGGAATCAAGAATTATGGATGCCCCGGAACGTCGACCTGCTACGATTCCGAGTCAGACCCTGAGGGAAGCCAAATGGATACCAAGAAGCCATTCCTAAACAAGCGAGTGTATATCCGCGGCCCCGAATGGGACGCGGTGGCCAATGCGGTCAGGCGAGCGATGAGGTTAACGGCGGAGCTGAACAAGCTTTCATTCGATGACGATGCAACAGTGAGAGAGCTATTCGGCGAGTTAATTGGTCAAAAGGTCGATGAAACTTTTAAGCTTATTCCGCCTTTCTATACAGAAGGCGGTCTCAATATCAGGGTTGGGCACAAAGTGTTCATCAACCAGTGCTGCACCATTTACGACATGGGCGGTGTTGACATTGGTGACTCTCGTGATGATCGGGCCAAACGTAAACATTATCACCGCAGCTCACCCGGTGGAGCCGTCCAAACGACGTGCCTACATCGAGGCAAAACCAATCGTAATTGAAAAGAACGTTTGGATCGCTACCGCTGTCACCATTCCGAACCAACCCTTAAGTAAGATCAGGAACCGCCTGAGAGGCGAAAGCGCTCCGCATGCGGGAACGGGCATTTAGAACGTGCTGTTCGGCTAAGCGAGAAGCGAGATCGGGGTTTCGATCTTCGATGGCCTTTAGGATTTCTCCGTGCTCGCGTTTGACCTGTTCCACCATCTCTTGGGAGTACGATTCGAGTGTTCGGGTGAAATAGATACCGGCGCGTAGATGTTCGAGAAGAAAAGTCTGTATGGAGACGAAGTAGTCATTCCGCGTGGCCCGGACAATCGCCAAATGAAAAGCTACGTCGGCTTCGACCGATTCATTGATCGAAAGATCCGGCCGCGAGGCACCCGCGTTCATTTCCCGGAGAAATTTCAGGTCTTCCGGCGAGCGCCGGATCGCGGCGACGCGCGCTGCCGCCGCATCCAGGCCAGTCCGGATTTCCAGCAATTTGGCGGTATTCGCGAGATTACTATAATCCAGACCAGATGCCTCAAGATTTCCAACTAGGGGAGATCGCGCGAACATGCCTGCGCCTTTACGAATTTCGACTAGTCCGAGAGATGCGACGGCAGAAATTGCTTCCCGCACCGCAGACCGGCTCACGCCGAACTGCTTTGCCAGCTGATGTTCGGACGGGAGTTTCGAGCCTGGCGCCAAGTCACGGATTGTTGTAGTCAGGTACTCGGCAATCGTGTCAGTCAAGCGGCGCGATCTCTTAGCCGCAGGAATCTTGTCAGACATCATTAGGTTTGAGGTTTTTAGGTCTTAGGTTAAAAGTTTTAAGTTCTACGTTTTCGCGCTGAGAGGCTTGCACAGGAATCTCGCCGATCTCTGGTCAGCAACTTAAAACCTAAAACGTCCAGCCTAAAACTTAGAACTTAGAAAACTATAGACAGAAAGAAACGTGTCTGACAAGTTGAAGACGCGTTAGCCGGTTTTGGCGGGGTAGAGATCGACTGCAAGGATCAGCGTCTCTGCCCTCATCTTTAGTAAAAATAGAGCATGTAATGAAAGTACTTGTAACTGGCGCAGCCGGGATGTTGGGACGGAAATTTTGCCAGGAGCTCGCCACCCAGGGCGTGATTGCCGGCCAAAAAGTGGAGAGTTTAACGATGGCCGACATCGTTGAGTCGCCGCCGATTCCAGGAAGCCCGTTCACCATTCGATCGGTTGCTTGTGATCTAGGATCGCCCGGGGTTGCCGAAGGAGTAGTAGCCGATCGTCCGGACATCGTATTGCATACGGCAGCTATCGTTTCCGGAGAGGCAGAGGCGGATTTCGATAAGGGTTACCGAATCAATGTTGATGGCACCCGTTCTCTTTTCGAAGCGCTACGGAAGGCGGGCAACCGGCCCCGGGTTGCATTTACCAGTTCGATCGCAGTGTTTGGAGCGCCGTTTCCAGAAGTGATCGGTGAAGAATTTTTTTTAACTCCCCTCACCTCGTACGGAACCCAGAAAGCGATCGGCGAATTGTTGTTAGCCGACTACACCAGAAAGGGTTTCTTTGACGGGATCGGAATTCGCTTGCCTACGATCTGTGTTCGACCGGGCAAGCCAAACCGCGCAGCTTCCAGCTTTTTCTCAGGAATTATCCGCGAGCCGTTAAATGGTCAGGAGGCAATCTTGCCCGTCCCGGACACGGTGCGGCATTGGTTCGCGTCACCACGTTCGGCGGTCCGGTTTTTCTTTCGCGCGGCGGAAATCGATGGCGCATCGGTTGGTGATCGCCGGAACCTTTCGATGCCCGGACTTTCGGCCACGGTGGGCGAGATGATCGAGAGTCTGGAACGGTGCGCGGGCCCAGACCGGGTCAAACTGATTCGCCGGGAACCTGACACTACGATCATGCGAATCGTGGAAGGATGGGCCCGGAACCTGGATGCTTCTCGCGCCCGCTCGTTGGGTTTCCAAGCTGAAACCAATTTCGACGAGATTATCCGGGCTCACGTTGAGGACCAAGGGATCAAGTTATAGGTTTTAAGTTTTAGCTTTTAAGTTCTAAGTTCCGCGCCTGTTCCCTTGTTACAGGGTTTCCGATTGGGGCACCCAACCCGGAACGCAAAACCTAAAACTTAAACCTAGAACCAGAATTGACACCGGAAAACTTGTCTGACAAGTTTGCTGCGTTACGTACCCCCCATGAAAAAGACCACTCATTTTCTCTTTTGCGCCGCAATGGCGTTCGGGTTTTTGGTCCAGCTTACGGCCTCCGCTAAGGACATCGCTTATCTAACGCCTGGTTTGGATCTGCCGTTCTGGCGTTACTTGTCTAAGGGAGTGGAGAGTGTCGCCAAAAAAGAAGGCTACGGCTTCCAAGCGTTCGACAGTCGTAATGACGCGCAGACCCAACTGAAAAATGCGCAAGATGCCATCGCCCGTTCGGTGGCCGGCATTGTGATTTCGCCTACCGACAGCTCCACTTGCCCGAGCGTTCTGGCACTGGCGCAGAAAGCCAATATCCCGGTCGTGATCGCTGACATCGGGACGAACGAAGGTGAGTACGTCTCCTTCATTATCTCGGACAACAAAGAGGGAGCTTACGGTACCGGCAAGGCGCTGGTCGCAGCGATGAAAGAGAAAGGAATGGCGGATGGAACCGTTGGTCTGGTCACAATTTCTCTAACTCGAAACAACGGTAAGCTCCGGACCTCCGGCTTCAGACAGGCCCTATCTGAGGGTGGGATCAAGGAGTGCGCGCTTGAACAAATGCAGAACTATTCGGCGACTGAGACGTTCAAGTACGTCCAGGACATGTTGACCGCCAACCCGAACATGAAAGGTTTATTTATCGAGACAGACCAGCCGACGATGGGAGCTTTACGCGCGATCAAGGCAGCGCGCAGGGATGGAACTATTCTGGTCGCCGGATTTGATGGAATTCCGGAATTTGTTGATCTGCTGAAGAAGGGAGAAATCGTTGCCTCCGGGATGCAGCAACCCTACCTCATGGGAGTCCGTTCGGGTGAGGCACTCTTCAAACACTTGAAAGGCGAAACCGTCGAGAAGCAGATTCTTGTCCCGATTATGGTCGTAACGAGCAAGAATATCGACGAAGTGCTGCCAACCATTAAAGAAACCGTGTTCGCCAACGAAGTGAAGTGATCCTGAATCGGTAGGGCGAGGCTCCCGAAAGGCCGACACGCTTTCACAGGGCGTAAAGGCTCAACCTGACCGAGAAGCGTTCTAAAACTGACACGCTGCCGAGCCGTTGGGGTTGCGCTTGATCGGAGGTTTTAGATCTTAGCAATAACAGAACGTTATGAAGCTCGAGGGTTCTGAAAACATACGACCACCTCAGATCTCTTCGGCGCCCCTCCTCATAGCAACGGGGATCGAGAAAACCTTCGAACGCACTCGCGCATTGGCCGGCGCGGAGTTAGAAATTTATTCGGGCGAAGTGATGGGATTGCTAGGCGCAAACGGCGCCGGTAAATCCACACTGTCCAAAGTTATTTCCGGGCAGGTTATCAGAGACGCAGGCTCGATAACATTCGGCGGCAAGCACTTGAATCTGCGGAGTTCACGCGAAGCCATCCAGCATGGGATCACCATGGTCATGCAAGAGACTTCGCTTGCCCCTGATCTGTCCGTTTTGGAAAACGTCTTTCTCGCCGAGCTTGGCAATCCGGGGTTGCTTTCCTACGGCCGGCTCAGGCGTAAGGCGGAGGAAATTCTCGACCGCCTCGGCCAAAAGAAAGCGCTGCCCTTGAATCGCGAGGTTCGCCGGCTTTCCGCCGCCCAACGGCAGTTAGTGGAGATTGCGAAAGCGTTGGCTCTGAATTCGTCACTCATCATTTTTGACGAGCCAACTGCTTCCCTAAGCCCGCCGGAAGTAGAACGTCTATTTCAAGTGATGACGACCTTGAAGCGGTCCGGGCACACGCTGGTATTCGTCTCGCATCGGCTGGAAGAGGTATTCGCGATAACGGATCGAGTAACCGTCATGAGGGAAGGACGAACGGTGGCAAAGTCGCGCGCGACCAACTCCCTCAACCAGGCGGAATTAATTCGTCTAATGGTCGGCCAAGAGCTGAAAGCGGCGTTACGCCAAGGCTCGATCTCCAGCGGAGTGCGATCCCCTCGTCCGGTTATATTGGAAGTTAAAAACCTGGCTTCGCCGCCGGCTGTTCGCGACGTTTCGTTCACGGTGCACCAGGGAGAAATTTTGGGATTGGGCGGCCTCGTTGGAGCGGGTCGCTCGGAAACCATGGAGACGATCTTTGGGCTTCGCGGGCGACAACATGGCGAGCTCCATCTTCATGGAAAAACGTTTACGCCAAAACGGGCCACGGATGCCATTCGCGCTGGTGTCGGCTTTGTCGCCGAAGACCGGCGAGTGCAAGGAATTGTGCCCGATTTCTCCGTCCGAGAGAACCTGTTGCTGGGACACCTGGCCGCCTCCCGTAAATTTGGCCTCGGCTATTCTGATCGAAAAACGAAGTTAGACGGATTGCTGGAGCAACTCGGGCTACCGGCTAAGCGCCTGGACACCAGCCTGCTCAACTTTTCCGGAGGCATGCAGCAGAAGATTATTATGGCGCGCTGGCTTCTGCTGGAATCGTCACTCCTGCTTCTGGATGAGCCAACTAAGGGAGTGGATATCGGAACCCGAACATCGATCTACGAGATGCTGCATCAGGTGGCCGATCGGGGAGTCGGTATTGTGGTGGTCTCTTCCGATTTCGAAGAGCTCTTACAGATTTGCGAACGGATTGTGGTAATCAGCGACGGAGTCTCCATCGCCGACGTACCGAGCGCTATGCTGAACGAAGAGAAGCTTACGCTTTTTGCCGCTCCCCGAACTTCGATGGAACAGAACAGCGCGTTTTTGCGAGATATCGCGCGCGACTTAAACGGCGCCGCTTTTTGGACATTGATCGATCAGGAACGCCTCTTCTGTTTGTACACAGTTGTGGCAAATCCGCAGGCTGATCCCGGTTTCCGGACAGCGGAGACGCCAAACATCAGCGATACTCGGATTCCGGCTGCTCTTAACGCAAAAACAAACGAGTTCGTTGTGGAGCCAGAAAATCAGCTTGCCACTCTTTTACTCTCGGTTCGAAGCGATCGTGGTCATGATATGGGTTGGATCGGAGTGACCGTTCCTGCGCATGCAACGCGACCGCAGGCGCAGGATGTCCAGAGCCGAATAGAGACTCTCGTAGGCAGCCTCGCTAAACCGCATTAGCAAGCGATGAATTCGAAGTATTCCCCCAGTTCAAAAGATCGCGCGGACCCCAAGAACGAGGCGACGGTCCACGGTTCCGACCGTACCGGCCTCGCATCCTCCTCCGCTAAAGCTACTGAGGACAAGAGCGAGGCAGCGCTCCACAACGCCGACCGGAGCGACCTCACGAGCGAAGCACGCTCCGCGAATGGCAAACGTTCAGTAACGGGCGAGTTAGTTGGGCGACTGGAGGTCCGGATGCTGGGCTTGGCGCTGCTGCTTGCCGTGGTCCTGACATTCCTCTCTCCCCATTTTCTAACCTCTAACAATCTCCTCAACGTTCTCGATCAATCGGTGGTCGTCGGGATCGTGGCGATTGGAATGACCTTTGTGATTCTAATCGGCGGGATTGATCTTTCGGTCGGTTCAGTAGCCGGCTGTACCGGCGTGTTGCTGGGACGGGGAGTCGAGCATCTTCCGATACCATTTGCCATCATTCTCGCCATCCTGGCAGGTTGTGGGATTGGTCTTTTCTCAGGGATTTTGATCGCTCGATTCGGGCTGCCCGCATTCGTGGTTACATTGGGCGTGATGGCGATTGGCCGGAGCCTTGCCTATATCTTTTCGGGTGCGAGCGCGATCGCCGATCTACCAGACAGCTTCGGCAACATCGTTTATACCAACGTCTTTGGGATCCCGGCTCACGTGATCACGTTGTTGATACTTTATACCTTGGCTTGGGGTTATCTGAATTACACGAAGGGCGGACGTACGATCTACGCGATTGGCTCGAATCGAGAGGCCGCTCGAACCGCAGGGCTAAATGTCCTCACATTCAGCATTATCCCTTATATTATTTCCGGCGGTTTATCCGCGGTCGCAATTACCTTTGCTTCCGCCCAGGTCATGTCCATCGATCCCGTGGCTGGCACCGGACTCGAGCTCGATGCGATTGCCGCCGTCGTGATTGGAGGAGCCAGCTTGTATGGCGGACGTGGGTCCATCATCGGAACCTTGATCGGCGTACTGATTATGGTGATGATCCGGAACGGCCTTAACCTGCTGAACGTGTCCCCATTCTGGCAAGGGTCGGCGATTGGCGCCGTGATCATCACCGCGGTTCTGATCGAACGACTTCTTTCCAGCAGAACTTCATGAGCTTGGCCTTATTGCACATTCTCGTGATGGGCTTCGTTCTCGTCCTCGTCCTCGTCGTCGTCCTCGAGTCCTTTCCCGCGGAGTGGTGGAGTAATGGAGTATCGGAGTGTTGCACTTTCTCCGAATTGGGTCCGCCTGGTAACGCGTTCAGCGCGTACCCGATGAGTATCCCCTTATTACAGATGCTCCGCACAGTCCCAACGCCTCGACGGCCTTCCGCTGTAGTCCCGCGAGCATTAACGCGAGTGCTACCTCTTCGTAATAGAATTGTAATCGTTCCGGAGCCTCGCCCTACCAAATCTAAGACGAGCAAGAGCTCGTCCCTACCGCACTAGTTTATGCCAATCCAAATCTCAAATTCGATCCGTGTCTACGGAACCGATGAATCCGTCGAAGCACCTCGGATTCTCGAGGCCGGTCCTCTAAGCGCAGAATTGGATGCCGGCAATCTTCGCCACATCCGCTATCACGGTCGCGAGATGATCCGGGCCATTTCGTTTATTGTCCGGGACAAGAATTGGGGCACCTATGCGCCGAAGATTTCTCAGCTGGAGGTGCAAGAAGCGCCGGGATCGTTTCGCGTTTCATATGAAGCGGTGGTCGAAGGAGAATTTCGTTACTCTGCCGTTATCACCGGTGAGGCTAATGGCTCGCTGAGCTTTTCCGGAACAGGAAACGCCATATCCGATTTTCTTACCAATCGCACTGGGTTCGTGGTTCTGCATCCGATCGAAGGCGTCGCCGGAGCTGCTTGCACCGTCGAGCACGTGGATGGCCGCATTGAGGAAACCAAGTTTCCGCTCTTGATCGATCCAGTTCAGCCAATGCGAGATTTGCGGGCGATCACTCACGAATTTTTGCCAGGACTAAAGGTGACCTGCCGGATGGAGGGCGACACTTTCGAAATGGAAGATCAGCGCAATTGGACGGACGCATCTTACAAAACCTACGTTCGTCCCCTGGCTCTTCCCTGGCCATACACGATTCCAAAGGGCACAGCGATCGATCAACAGGTCAGACTATCCGTCTCCGGATCGGTAGCTAACATTGAGAGCAAGGAAAGGGGTTCTTCCGTAGTCATTGGCAAACCCACTGTTGGTAGTTCCATGCCGCCACTTGGAATTGGGCTGCATCCAAAGGACTCTGCTACGACCAAAGAAAATGTTGCGGTGATAAAGGATGCGGCGCCGGCTCACCTTGTTTGCCACTACGACCCTCGGTTGGGACACACCCACAAGGATCTGAGGCAGATGGCTGAGGTCGGCAAAGAAATCGGAGCTGAGCTCTGGCTCGAGTTCGTCATCCCTAGCGTGGAGAATTTTGAGGAAGATATTAGGGAAGCCGGCCGCGGAGCTGCCGGGTTAGGCCATCCGTTCTCTACCGTCATGGTATCCCCGGCACCGGATTTGAAATGTACACTTCCAGGCAGTCCCTGGCCCCCATGCCCACCCTTAGAGGCCTGTTATCAAGCGGCGCGCAATGCCTTCCCAGGCGCTCGCCTTGGAGGAGGGATGTTCAGCTTTTTTACTGAGTTAAACCGCAAAAAGCCGCCACTCGATCTTCTCGATTTTGTGACCTTCACGACCGTGGCAATTTTTCACGCCGGCGATGATCGTTCGGCGATGGAAGGTTTAGAGTCGCTTCCGTATCTAGCAAAAACGGTTCGTTCGTTCATCGAAGATAAACCTTACCATGTCGGCCCGAGCGCAATCGGGTTGCGAATGAATCCGTACGGCGAAGCGCCGATGCCGAATCCGCACAACATCCGTCAGGCAATGAACGGCATGGATCCGCGCCAACGCGGATTGTTTGCAGCGGCTTGGTCAGTCGGATTTATGGCACGTTTTGCGAAGGGCGGTGCATCGGCCCTGACCCTGGGCGGTGGAACTGGAGAGTTCGGTATTGCTTACGCCAAGACGGATTATCCGCAACCTTGGTTCGATGAGAAAGGCGGGATTTATCCAGTCTATCATGTAGTGAAGGGCCTTACTCACCTGCGCGGACAGCCATTGGTCGATTTGGAGGTTTCCACACCTGACGAAATCCAAGCAATCGCGACAAAGCAAAACGGCGGCATTGAGTTGTGGGTGGCGAATCTAACCGACCAGACAAAAAGTGTTGAACTAACTCCAAAACTGACAGGGACGGTTTCTATCTTATCGCCTATGGAATTTGAGCGAGCGACGAAAGATTTAAACGCCATGGATTCCTTGGAATGCGAATTCGCTGGCGAATCAACCGTTCTACCACCGTACGCGGTAGCTCGCCTTAGGCTCGCAACTGGATAGCCAATAGTGGTGGTAGGCAATAGCTGATTTGTCGCGTACGGGACGTCTCGGACTTTGCCGCGACTTGTCCGACGTAGCTAAAGGAGGAGATGGGGCGAAGTCGGAAGCGGCTACACAGAACAGCCCAGGGTTTTAACCCTGGGTATGACCGGTTAGTAAAAAGGTGCCCTGCCTGTCCGCCGTAGTTTTGGGAATACGGGACGAAGGAGGAAAAGTGGCACCCGAGGGTGGGCTATGATGCCAAAACTAGAATCTTCTTCCACAAAAAGCACTTCATGAGCACGGACTCCACTTCGCGGCTTGGAAAAATTGGGATCGGTTCCTGGACGTATCCTTGGGGCGTCGGCACAATTTCGGACCATATACCGGCGCGGCTGCTGAAACCCGTAGATCTAGTGAACAATGCTTGCCGGGTGGGAGCCGAAGTCGTTCAGGTGGTCGATAATCTTCCACTGCACGAATGCTCGATCGCGGACTTAGACGAGTTCCGCTCAGTTGCCATCCACCGGAATGTCGAAATCGAAATTGGCACACGAGGGGTGACGCCCTCTCACCTACTCAACTATCTTCGGATCGCGAAACAGGTTGGAGCTAAACTGATCCGCACGATGGCAGGATGGCATGGGCAACCTCCGCCCCTGGAGGAAGTTGAACGAGATCTACGCGAGGTACTCCCAGCGTTCCGCGACGCAGATATTAAGATCGCTCTCGAAAACTATGAGGCATACTCGACCCGGGATTTAGCCAATTTGATCAATACTCTCGGCGACGGTTATCTGGGGGCCTGCTTGGATCTGACAAACTCATTCGGCGCTTTGGAGAACAAGGACCAGATTCTCAATCACCTGGCTGGACAAGCGATCAATGTGCATCTGAAGGACTTTGCTGTTGAACGCGTCGAGTTCCTGATGGGCTTTGCCTTTCGCGGACGCCCAGTGGGCGAAGGCTGTTTACCTTTAACTGACCTTTTTGTGACTCTGGCTAAACATGGGAATCGGCCGAATGTGATTGTAGAACTCTGGACTCCCTTTGCCGGAACGCTGGAAAAGACCCTGGAGCTTGAGGATGAATGGGCCAGCCGGAGCGTTCAATTTCTCAAAGGGCTACAATGGTGGCAGAACCGGAACGTCGAACATCACAGTACGTAAAGGCCACCAGCTCACAAAACCCAAAATCCAACGCAAAGAACGCACAAAACCGGAGAAAAGAATCAACCGCGGATGGACGCAGATTTACGCGGATTTGGGTTCTGGGCTTCGGTCATGGTGCTGGCCCATGGAAGCCATTTTTTCGCTAACAGTGTCTTGGGCCCTTTTAGTAGTGATCGAAACTCTGAGTACTGCATTTGATCCGCGTATATCTGTGTTCATCCGCGGTTGTTCTCTTTGTGTCCTTTGTGACCTTTCCTTATTGTGAATCCTCTGCGTACGATGGTTCGTACTTACGAATTTCCGTCTCGTCCGTAATTACCAATTCACGAAGGAGACAGTGCATAAAGAACTTGGAACGAAATCTGCGCG
>Ga0207129_1045_pt2 | contig 31976 bp, 32 predicted proteins | sample Alteio_BWMinHeat_15_FD_153517 | JGI IMG/M metagenome (GOLD analysis project Ga0207129, IMG submission 153517) | Enriched cells from forest soil in Barre Woods Harvard Forest LTER site, Petersham, Massachusetts, United States -... | ecosystem: Environmental > Terrestrial > Soil > Temperate forest >... | reverse complement strand
CGTTTCGCCTTCATAAAAGGACTCCTACGACTAGATCCGGTATCCCTTCAAATACCCCAGGCCATTCTCCGCCCAACTGAATCGTCATGCAAGCCGGTCTCTACGAACGCACGTCGGCGAACGGATTGGCTCGGCAAGCTGATTGATCGTCTAAGGAATCCAAAGCTTTCGTAGACAAGCCCACACACGGCAACCAGTACTATAAAAAACAAAAGGCCGTCTCGTGAGACGGCCACCTATTAAGACTGATGATTCAGTTATTGCGGTCCCGCTGCTAGCTTCGCAACCCTATTCATAACCGTTTTCCTTACGGAATCAGCCACCCATTCTTTGCGCGCCGCAATTGCTGCAGCCTCGCCGATTCGATCGACGAGTTCTTGCCACTGGGCGCCCGGTCTTAGTTGGTTTGTCGCTAACTGAATTCGTCGCCAACAACCAAGCCGTTGCAGTCATCGCAGCATCGACCGTCGTTGACCGGCTTCACCGGCCCGTTCCGTCGATGGCGATTTAAAGCATAACATCGGTAGGGACGAGCTCCTGCTCGTCCGAGGTAGTGAGCGAGGACCTCGAATCCAGAAGCGCGACTTGGTCCGTACCGATTACTGCTTGCGCAACAATAGTGCCCGATCAGCGTTCAGTGCTTTACGCACCGGACCAGTCACTGAAAGCCCGCCTGTTAACAGTATCGTTAGCGCGACCGCTCCGAGCACGAACGGATCCTGGGCCGAAGCTTGATAGACAATGGCTGAAAGAATTTGGCTGGCGGCAACGCCGAGTAAAAGCCCGGCGAAACGGAAAAACGAGCGGCGTCTCATGAGCGAGAGGATCAGTCCAGGAGGGACTGATGATCGTAGCCTGGCAGTACTGCCAGGGACCCATCCTTAAGCCGATCCGCCCCTGTAGGGTGCGGTATGATCTGGATCGGTCGCTCGCCCTATAACCCGAGCGATTCAACGAAGGCTGGGTTGCAAACGCGGGTGGCAACTAGTAAGCGCCAGACAATCATGCCGTACCCTCCGGGACGGACGGCTCGTTTGTTGGGCGCATCCCTGGCAGTAAACTGCCAGGCTACGATCATTCAGTTCCCTCCGGGACAATAGCTTTTGCCGGTCACTTCTCGCCTGTGATGTTTTGTTCTTTGCGCTGAAGGTAACGCTCAGCGACAATCGAAGGCTGCTCGACTAAACGCCCGGCTGCTAAGTCGAACGCTAGCCGGATAAACTGTGCGTGTGTCCAGGCAAGAGGAGTCGCCGATGTCGTGCCGGCGCCAGACGCAAAACCGGGTTGGCCAGCCGGCGGTTGGTTATCCCAGACTTGCTCTGATAACAAATCGCCTTCGTTGGCGGTGTTCGCCATTGCCACGAGGTTGGCTTGAGCAGCGTTCAGGTTGTGAGCTGCTATCTCGTACTCTCCGCGTTCGCCGGCAAAAATAGGCCATACCCGGCCATGAGTCGTACCGGAATCGGGTGGAGTTAGGGTCCAGGGAGCGCCAGAGCCTGTTTCACCGTATCCGTCGTCGGTATAGCGGTACCAGAATCTACCGGCAGCAGTCGTGACCGCTAGTTGGGTGTCGACCACTTTGATGCTGTTAGTGATCACCTTGTCGGTGGCCGGCTTGATTCCAAGACGCACCAACTCGAGAAAACTGGGGTCGACCACCTTGCGCTGATCGATAGCACCCGGACCGCCGTTGGCGAGGTTGTAAGTCGTGCCGGAGTCGGGCCGCCCATCCTTGGTCAGTCTTAAGTAATACGGCGACGAGCTGTAGGGGCCGGTGCTGGTGACCGTCCATTTTTCGATTTGCGACCGCCAGGAGTCGGCTGTCTCCAGATAGCGCTTGGCAGAGTCTATATCTCCGTTAGCCCGGCCGATGTGGGCCGCGCAGACTAATGCGGCGACCTCGCTGGCGATGCAGGCCGGTGAATAACCGCTCTGTTCTTCCCACCTTTCTTCAAGTGTGTATGGCGCGGGGTGTTCGGCTAAGGGAGCGAATTTAAGGAGAAAATCAGCCGCCGGTTTTATATGTTGCGACCAAATACCAGCGTCCTTACGGCCCAGTTGATAGGCTAGAATTATCGGATCCGACACTTCGTCCAACTGCACGCTATGGAAGATCGGAGTCCCATCTACCATCGTGTTTTGTGCGCAAGCACCATCAGCAGTTTGTTGGACATTGAGAATGTAATCTAAAGCGCGGCTGGCTCCGTCCATATCACCATCGGCAAGGAGCGCGGTCGCGATTTCATATAGATCGCGCGACCACACCCCGTGGTAAGGCCCGGAAGGATTGATGAGACCGGATCCGAATGCCCAGGGAATTGACGGTGAGGCAATGAACGCGCCTCGGTAGGTCTTGTCTTCACTAGCCGCAAGCACCATAGCGGAAACCGCATACAATTGGCGCTCTTGCGGGCTAGAGAGAGTAGGGGGAGCGGGGTGCAACGACCGCAAGTACTTATTCCAACCGTCAGCGTATTCCTGAGCAACACGAGTGAACCCAGCCGTGAGCGAGTTCTTGGCCCTGGCCACGGCTTCGGACTCTGTGGAAGCGAAACCGAGCGCCAGGGTGAGATGTTGAGTAGCACCGGTTAAAGGCAATCTACCCGTCTGCACGACGGTACCGTGGGGGGCGGAATCGTCGTGTGAGGTTAGCTGATAATGTTGGGTGAGGTCGGTTGCGCCGTCCGTAGTTCCGAGATAGCCATTAGCCGTTTCCGTGAAGTCCGGGTTCGCCATTAGTGCGCTAACGGCCTGCAGATTTTCATCAAGAGCGACCAGCGCTTTGCCTTCAGTTTTGCCTAACTCGTCGAGAGGAGCCGCAATAAATGGGTTGTTAAGCTGCGGCTGGTAGATCGCGTAGAGCTGGTAAGGCTTACCGTTCAAAGACGTGAACTCAATATCGATGAGCAGAGTCGGACGGGCCGGGTCCGTAACGAAGGTAGTCGTCAGGCGCCAACGCCCTTCCCGATCCAGGTTGACAACTTGGTACGTCAAGCTCCTGGGACTGGCCGTACCGGTATCAATGCCGGACTCATTGTGATCGCCCGGCTGGCTAGGATTCACCAGCCGGGTCAGAGGCGTGGATGCGTCTTGAGCCCGGGTGGCAAAGGTCTTTCCGTCGGTGACGATAAAGTCGAGATTGCGGACACCGGGTGTGTCGACGCGGGGATAGTAGACTTCGCTCAACCGGCCGTTCTGCAGCGTGAACCAAACGTTGCTGGTGGTGGTGTAACTTGTGCCGAAACCTGTTTTGTTTGCGGGTAACCAGTCAGCGCTAGCACCTTTCCGAACCTGATCGTCCCCCGTGGGTTCCGAGAGTAACGAGGCTGTATATCCGTAAACGACCGCTAAAAGCGTAAGGCGTAAAAGTAACATTGGACCAGTGGGTAGACATAGCCGACGACTGGTTTCGCCAAATCCCTGGCAGGCGTCACCAATTGCCGGCTGGTTTAACCCATTCGGTCAATTTGGTTCACTATGTCTTTTCGCTGCCTTACTCCACTGTGTCCACTTAGTCCATCCCTCCTTAGAGGGTCACTGAACTCAACATTCCGAGCGCCTTTGGAAAGTTTCCGTTCGCTTCGGCGAACCGGAGGAACTTGACGTGTTCAACGCAGATCTCGCTTGGGGTGGGCTGCATCTTAAGAATCTGCATGGTTTGCTCAATATAATCCGGTAAGGACATCATCCGCTCATTCGGGGTCCGCCCCGGGGTGAGATCGGTTGCCACCGCCGGTGGGATGATTTCGATTACTTCGACCGGCGTTCCGGCTAGCTGTACGCGCAGGGAGACCGAATACGAATGAAGGGCGGCTTTGGTTGCGCTGTAAGTCGGGGTAACTGGCAACGGCACAAAAGCCAGGCCGGAGGAGACATTGATGATGGCGGCCTTCTTCTGTTTCTGCAGGTGCGGGAGAAGCGCCGCGGTCAACCGGATCGGGCCTAGCAAATTCGTCGTGATGACCGCTTCCGAGTCGGCCAGACCGGTGGGTAGATCCCGAAGGTTCTCCGACTTCATGATCCCGGCGTTATTAATCAAGACGTTGAGGCTCGGATACTCGGTGGTGACCCGAGCCGCGAAGCTGCGAATGGCTTCGGGGTCATTGACGTCAAGAGCCAGAGAAGCGATTCCCGGATTCGCTTTGATAGTTTCGGCCAGGGCGTCCGGCCGCCGGCCGGAGATTATCACCTGGTTACCCAGTTGGTGTAGGGATTCGGCTAAGCCGCGTCCGATACCGGAGCCGCCGCCGGTGATAAGGATGGTATTACCCGTGAGTTGCATAGGGTGATGTATCCACCGGTAACAATGTTGTCAATGGAAACATACTGCAATTCGGCTGCTCCCTGGTACTATGTCTGAGTTGCAAACGAATTCGCGTCCTTATCATCACGGTAATCTGCGCCAGGCTTTGCTCCAGGCAGCCGAAATGGCGCTGGAAGCCCGCGGGGCCACTGACCTTTCTCTGCGCGAGTTGAGCCGAGAAGTAGGCGTCAGCCATACCTCTCCTCGCCGCCACTTCGCTGATAAACAAGCCTTGCTGGATGCGCTCGCCCAGACCGGATTCCAACGGCTGGACGCCATTTTAGCCGAAGCGGCTAAGAAACGAGCCCGTAATTTCGCTGCCCGGCTCGCCAACTTCGCACAGGCGTACGTCGAGTTCGCGTTAAAGCATCCCGCGCTTTGGGTTCTGATGCTTGAGGCTAAACATCGTCCAGGTGCGCCCCGGGAGTTGCTCGAGGCGAGCGACGCGGCCTTTTCTAAAGGGCCTTCGCTGATCAAGGAGGGCCAGACAGCGGGCGAGGTTGTGCCTGGTGATCCCGCTCGCCTGTCTCTGACGCTCGGCGCCGCGCTGCTGGGTTTGGTCTCGATTTCAACGGAAGGGAAGTTCAAAGGCGTCCCCGTGGAAACCCTCGTGCCGGGCATCGTAAAGCACGTCCTGCTTGGCCTGCGCCCGAGATAAAGGGAGTCCAAACTGCGGATTGCAGAAAGCAATATTCTATGGTTCCCACCACATCGGCCTCGCAAGCGAGGCGGCGCTCCACGGGTTCGACAATCATTCGCGTCAATTCGTGTTCATTCGCGGTTCGTCTTTGATGTGTGTCCATTCGCGGTTGCGGTGTTTGTCTTGACGCTACGGAACGTCTGCTGGAGCATTCATTCCCGGCGCTGCCCTGAAGTAACACATCATGATTCACTCACCGATTGTCGACATCCGACAAAAGATCTTAGACGGAAACGTAACCGCTCGCGAGCTTGCCACCATCGCCTTGGAACAGGCTAATTCGAGTCCGGGGAAGAACACTTACCTCTCGATCGAGGAAGCGGATATTGAGCAACAACTCTCCGCTCCCGGTCCTGCCACAGAAGAAGCGCAATTGCTTTGCGGAATTCCAATCTCCGTGAAGGATTGCTTCGATGTGCGCGGGTACCGGACCAGCGTCGGTTCTAAATATTACTTGGATGCCAGCGATATAAAACGGGAAGACTCAGCACTGGTGCAACGGCTCAGAGCCGTGGGAGCCATTATCACGGGTAAAACTCATCTAAACCAACTGGCATACGGCCTTACTGGTGAGAACGCGGATTTTGGAAATTGTGTGCAATTCGATCGCCCAAACTTGTTGACCGGCGGCTCTAGTAGCGGAGCTGCGGCCAGTGTTTTGGAAGGGTCGGCGATGGCCGCGATTGGGACTGATACCGGTGGATCGATTCGGTTCCCATCCAGCCTCTGCTCATTGTTTGGCTACCGGGCATCGCTTGGAGTTGGTTCCTGGATCGGCGGCTATCACCTCGCAGAATCGTTCGATACCATCGGGTTTCTGTTCCGTCACTTGAAGGATGTCCAATTGCTGGGTAAAGCGATCCTGGACATCCCTAGCGAACCCGATCCGGGAGGGACGATGCGGATCGGTTTGGTAAATCCTTCGTTCTATTCTGATGCTGAGCCCGAGATCATTGCCGGGTTACAAAAATGGAAAGAGCATTTCCGGGACTGTGAGTTTGAGACGTTCGATGGAAGTGTTTTTGCTGAGGCACTCGATATTACTCGGCCGATCCAAGCTCATGAAGCAGCGGGCTATCACGCTGGCCATTTTGAAGAGTTTGAAAAACCCGTTGCGGAGCGGCTACGTTGGGGCAGCTCGCTGCCAGAAGACGAGATAGAAGAGCTGAGCCGGCTTCGCCTGGCTTTCAAGCAACGAATTGGTACCCTTTTTGATCAAATTGATTTTGTACTGTTGCCAGTGGCACCGGTTTCATCGTTGGAGAACGGGGCCGACCATGGCCCAGTGCGAGACAAGATATTGCGCTACACCACGCCCGGGAGTGTCGCCGGTTTACCCTGCCTGGCGCTCCCCAACGAAAAAGGAGGATGCCAGTTACTCGGCCCCTCCGGTGGAGACGCCAAGCTGCTCGCCTTTGCCACGCGCCTCGCTTTGAAAGTCAAAGCTTAGCATCGGCGGTTCGTCAAGGAAGACACAAGTCCGATGAGTCCCATTGAGCCCTGTCGCGCCCTAGGCGGATCCCATCTGTGCCGTCGACCTTCCGCGTCCTTCGGGCCCGAAACGGTGGGCTATGAACGCTGAACCGCAAACAGCCAACTGCTTACTGCTTACTGCTTACTGCTTACTGCTTACTGCTTACTGCCAACCCAATATGTCCGAGCACTACCTAAGCACGAAATCAACTCATGACCGTTGGAACCGCGACTTGGCGCCGCAGATCGAGGTAGAGCCGGGCGACGTTGTTAAGTTTGATTGTTTTGATTCCAGCGGCGGCCAGATAAACGCGAACTCGACCGTCGATGATTTTCTTAAAATCGATCGAAGCAAAATACATACGTTGACGGGGCCGGTCGTAATCAAAGGTGCTAAACCTGGGGTACGCTTCGGGTGCACGTCCTGAATATCCAACACAAAGGTTGGGGTTTGACCAGCATCACACCCGGGCTCGGTTTTCTCCGCATTCATCAGGTGGTAAACGTGCCAATGGTTACTGTGGGCGCGACGTTGTCGAAGACGCTGCCTGCCACTGATAAAAAAGCCAGTAATCAGTAATCAGTAAATCAGTAATCAGTCGGCGCGGGCAGTTTGGGGTGCACCCTTTTACAAGACGCCGCGTGCCAGAATCTTGCGCGCGCTCGGCGCCTGCAGAGTTGCGGTCGGCCAACGGGCTATCGCAAACCGTCAGCGGCCAACGCCACTGACCACTGACTACTGATTGCTTTCCCGCGCGCTACCAGCCCAGAATCCAAGCAAACATGAGAGGCGCTACAATCGTAGCGTCCGACTCGATAATATACTTGGGTGTATCAAGGGACAGCTTGCCCCAGGTGATCTTCTCATTTGGCACTGCGCCTGAATAGGAACCGTAACTGGTCGTCGAATCGCTGATCTGACAGAAATAACCCCAGCGCGGTACGTTATCGCGTTGTAAATCCTGGTGCAGCATCGGTACGACGCAGATTGGGAAATCACCGGCGATCCCGCCGCCAATTTGGAAAAAACCGATCGAGGAATTCGTGGAGGTCTGGGTGTACCATTCCGCTAGCTGCATCATGTATTCGATCCCGGTCCGAACGGTGTGAACTTCTTTCACGTCACCGGAAATGCAGTGTCCGGCGTACATGTTGCCAAGAGTCGAATCTTCCCAACCGGGCACAAACATCGGGAGATTTTTCTGCATCGCCGCGTATAACCAGCTGTCTTTGGGGTCCACCTGATAATACTTCTGAAGGCGGTCGTCTTTTAGGATGGTGTAAAAGAACTCGTGCGGGAACATGGCGCGACCTTCCTGGTCCGCTTTCATCCATTCTTCCAGGACCGCTTTTTCGATCCGGCGCATCGCTTCTCCTTCCGGGATACAGGTATCGGTTACCCGGTTCAAATGTTGGTCGAGCAACGCTTGTTCTTCCTGGGGGCTGAGTTCGCGCCAATTCGGGATCCGTCTATAATGATGATGCGCGACGAGATTGAACACGTCCTCCTCGAGGTTGGCGCCGGTACAACAGATTCCGTGGACTTTGTCTTGCCGGATCATCTCCGCTAATGACAGCCCGAGCTCAGCCGTGCTCATTGCGCCCGCTAAAGTCACCAACATTTTTCCGCCCTTTTCCAGATGGGCCGTATACCCTTGCGCGGCGTCCTTGAGCATCGCCGCATTGAAATGACGATAGTGATGAGAAATGAAATCTGAGATCGTGCTCATTTTGCTTGAGCCTTTCGAATGTACCGATTCTACCGAAAGATCAACGAGGAATGGTCCCCATAGAATGGTTTTCTTACAGAAGGAAACGAAGGGGGGTGCCAGAAGGAAACGAAGGGGGGTGCCGCCGCGCTTAATCTTCACAACAAGGCCACAAAGGTTCTTATCGATGGAAAAATCTAATCAGGGCTAGGGCCAAGATTCTGTCTTTGTGATCTTTGTGGCCTTGCTGTGTAAATTTAAGAGAGGGGGACACCCCTTCTTTGCCTTCGTTAGTTTCCGTAAAAATTCTCGGTTCGCTTCTGTCGCGAGTCGGAAGATTGGCTATCGGTTAGTGGCTTTCCTATGCCTACTCTGCTCCGTACAACTTTTGTGTTCCTCGGCTTTCTTGCCTTGGGATCAGGATTCGCAAGCGCAAACCGGCTAGTTCAGTCCGGTAGCCGCAAACCGTCGGGCTTCCGGTTGTTCGACCAGCCTGGTCAGTCAGATGGGCAAAGAATTTTTCAGACTCGATGTTTCGTGTGCCACGGGCGAGATGGCAAAGGAGACGGCCCATCGGCGACTGGGCTCGCTGAAAAACCGCAAGATTTGACCGACCCAAATTGGCAAAAATCGAATACCGATGACCTGATCGGGGTTGTTATTAAAGAGGGTGGAGTTGCCATCGGTAAAACCGGAGCTATGCCGCCGAACCCCGATCTAAATAAGGAACAGATCCAGAGTTTGGTCGCGTTTGTGCGCAGCCTGGCGAGGAAATAAAAACAAGAATCTCACGAAAGCCGAAAAAGGCAGACAGATATTTCACCACAAAGACACAAAGGATACGAAGGTTGGGAGCAAACTTTTTTGGGATGTCGACCAGCCGCGGCCGGGGGAAAGACACATATTCTACTTTTCGAGTCCGAACTTCGTGCTCTTTGTGTCTTTGTGGCGAAATTTCCTCGGGTATCAGCTATCGGTTCTCGGCTACTTTTCTTCGCGCTCCTTCTCTTCGACGCACCTGTTCTCCTTGCAGACGACCAGGTGGCCGTCACGGTGCAGCATCCTTGGATGCGCGCAGTGCCTGACGTCATGGATTCAACGGCAGTGTATATGACACTGGTGAATAATGGCTCCGCTCCTGCGGAACTGGTCGGTGGTAGCACCAGCATTGCTGGCTCGGTTGCGCCCATGATCACCACAAAGCAAGGAGAAGGCACGAAACAGACGGTCGGGATGCAGAGCGTTGATTCGTTGAAAATCCCGGCGCATGGGACATTGGTTCTAGAGCCAGACGGGAATCATCTCATGGTGATGGGGCTTAAGGAACATCCCAAAGAGGGAACTCAAGTCGATTTCACAATCAAATTGGAACCGGGCGATCATGAGATACATTTGAAGATCCCGGTTTCAAGGAGGCCTGTAAAATGAGTTCAGTAACACAGAAGAGCGCATCAGTTTCCGGTCCGCCGCCCAAGCGGTCTTTCTTTGACTGGCGGGTGTGGACCGTTGCCAGTGTGCTGTTGGCCGCGGTGTTGTTATCGATTTTCTTCGGGCTGAAACAACATGCTCAACAGGGGTTCTTCGGCACGCGATTGTTCCCGTTAAAAACCGCGTACGATTTTAAGCTCAATGGCCTGAACTCTGCCCAGGTACGTCTGGATCAATTCCGAGGCAAGACGGTTTTGTTTCTTTTCGGGTTCACGCATTGCGCGAACGTTTGCCCGACCTCATTGACGAACCTGGCGGACGTCTACCAAGCCCTGACACCAGAGGAACGGAAACAGGTACAAGTGATTTTTGTCAGCGTTGATCCCGACCGGGATAACCCGCAGACGTTGGCGCAATACGTCACGGCGTTTGATCCATCGTTTGTCGGTTTGACGGCGCCAAAACCTGTCATGGATCAAACTGTGCTCGCTTACGGAGCCAATTACGAGATGGTGGCTGGGCCGACCAACGAGCCTAATGATTATTCCGTCAATCACTCGGCCTACACGTACCTGGTGAATCCTTCCGGCCAGTTAGAGCTCTTGTACGGCAATGAGAAGCTGGCCGAGGTTCCGAAGATGGTTTCCGACATTCGGGCGGTATTGCATGAACCTCGATCGTAGGCCCGAATTTATCCAGATCCGTCCACCATGGCCAGGGTGGCGATGGAGAAACGGATCAGCTCCGTAGGAGCGACATCTTTATAGCTAGCCGACACCCAAATCATCGCAAGCTCCGTAGGAGCGGCATATTCAGGCTGTTATCGTGCGGCTGCCATATGTCGCTCCTACGGAGCTGGCGCAATTCTTAACGTCGAATGCTATAAAGATTTTGCTCCTACGGAGCAGACTCTCTTCCGCACAAAATCGGTTCACCGCCTTTTCTTTTCCGGCCGTTTGTGCCCTATTCCGGGTGATGTTCGAGGAAAAGTTTGGTTTGCGAAGGAGACTACTCGGTTTTGGGCTGAGCGCAGTGATGAGCGGATTGCTGGCGGCGCCGGTTCTAGCGCAGACCCCGGGTCAGGTCTTTATGCGGTATCCCACGATCCATGGTGAATCCGTGGCGTTTGAAGCCTGTGGCAATCTTTGGCTAGTCGATCGGAAAGGGGGGACGGCTCAGCGTCTCACGACCGATCCTGGCTTCGATATCATGCCGCGATTTTCGCCGGATGGTAAATACATCGCCTTCACTGGGCAGTACCAACGGAATAGCGATGTCTATTTGATTCCGGCAACCGGCGGCGCCGCGAAACGGCTGACTTTTCACTCTGATGTTGTCGATGAGGCGCCACTCCGATGGGGACCGGAAAACATGGTGGTTACTTGGACCCCGGATTCGAAGAACATCGTATTCTTATCTCGCCGGGACACCTTCAACAGTTGGTTTGGACGATATTTTGCCGTCCCTATCTCCGGTGGTTTACCCACTGAACTGCCTCTGGATCGCGGCGGAATGCTGAGCTATAGCCCGGACGGCCAGAAGATTGTTTATAACCGTATCTTTTCAAACTTCCGGACCTGGAAACGTTACGACGGCGGATTAGCGCAGCAGCTTTACCTCTACGATTTCGCGAGCAAACAACTCTCCGAGATCGCTCCTTTCAAAGGCAATAGCACCAATCCGATGTGGTACGGCAACACGATCTATTTTCTCTCGGACCGAGACACAAATCGCCGCGCCAACCTCTGGGCCTATGATCTGAACACCAAAGCCCTTCGCCAAATCACCAAATTCACTGATTACGATGTGGATTGGCCGAGTATTGGCGATACCGGGATCGTTTTTCAACAGGGCGGCAGTTTGTATGTGCTCGATCTACCCAGCGAACAGTTGCATAAGCTCGACATAATTGTGCCCGACGACGGGACCCGGTCAGCTCCGCGCTTTGTGGATGCTTCCAAACAGATACGGACGTACGATATCGCGCCCAATGGGAAACGAGCGGTGTTCGAAGCCCGCGGAGATATCTTCACCGTACCCGAAAGAGATGGGGCGACCCGTGATATTACGGAGACCAGCAACGCGAACGAACGGTATCCGAATTGGTCGCCCAATGGAAAATTGATCGCTTATGCCACCGACCGGGAACGTGAAGCGCAGATCGCGATTCGGCCGGCCGAAGGCGGCAAGGAGACGCTGCTCACTAAATTCGATAGAGGCTATTTGTATTCTCCAGTTTGGGCGCCGGGTTCGGATAAGCTCGCTTTCTCTGATAGTGACCACCAACTCTGGTATGTTAGTGCGGCTGGCGGCGCCCCGGTAAAAGTGGCGCACGATGAGCGGGACGAGATCAAAGATTATTCCTGGTCTCCGGATGGGAATTGGCTGGCTTACAGTGTGGCCGCCACCAACGGCCTGCATCAAATCTGGCTTTACCAGCTCAAAGACGCGAAAGCGACTTTAGTAACCTCAGGTAACGACGATGATCGCCAACCAATCTTCGATCGAACCGGCAAATATCTGTTCTTCGTATCGAAGCGGCACGCTAACCCGATCTTTTCCCAAACCGAATTCAACATCGCCACGTTAAAGATGCGGGGGATCTACATCGCCACTCTGGCCAAAGAGGAACCTTCCTTGTTTGCGCCTCGTTCCGATGAAGGGACCAATCAGACCGAGGCGAGTCGACCGTCGCTTACGGCAACACCGACGCCCAGCGCGACCACGGGTGCGATCGGGGCAATAAAGATTGATCTCGATGGATTGATGGAACGAGCGGTACCCGTGCCGGTGCCGGCTGCGGACTACGGCGCGCTGGCTGCGTCACGCGATTCGCTTTTTTATATCACGGCAGAGGGGCCGGGAGCACCGGTTGGCGAAGATCCGGAGGGGAGGAAGGCAACGCTCCACGCGTATGATTTGAAGCCGCGGAAAGAAAGAACCGTCGCCACGGACCTCTCGCTTGCCGGCGGTGCGTATGCGCTTTCGGAAGATGGATCAAAAGTCATGTATCATAAGGCGGAAGGTTATTTCCTTGCGGATGCGAAGCTCGATGGCAGTAAAGCCGCCCCTGGCGGTGATGGCGGTCCGACTCAGCTCGATCTGAAAGAAATGCGAGTTCAAATCGATCCGCGTCAGGAATGGGTAGAAATGTTCGAGCAAGCCTGGCGGTTGGAACGCGACCTCTTTTATAGCCAAAAGATGAATGGGGTGGACTGGGACGCCGTCGCTGTTTCTTACCGAAAATTGCTGCCTCTGTGTGCCTGCCGGGAAGATCTCAATTACCTGATCGGAGAAATCATAGGCGAGCTCTGTAACTCCCACACTTACGTTGGCGACGGCGACACGGGGCAAGAGGACGGCAGCGCAAAAGCGAAAGTCGGCCTGCTGGGTGTCGATTTTGCGTTGGACCAAGCCAGCGGTCTGTATCGATTTGCCAAAATTTATCCGGGCGACAATACCCGCGATGACTATCGATCGCCATTAACTGAACCCGGGATCGATGTCCGCGAAGGCAGTTACTTGGTAGCGGTCGATGGTCATGAGCTCAAAGCTCCCACCGATCCCTATACATTATTTCTCGATAAAGCGACCGGTACCGTACGGTTAACGATTGCAGATTCGCCGGAGGGGAAAACCCACGATGTGGTAGTCAAGCCGATCGCAAATGAATTGAAGGTGCGTTTGAAAGCCTGGATCGATCATAACCGAGATGTGATCGACAAAGCTTCCGGTGGCAAGATCGGTTACATCTATATGTCGGATATGGAGGGGCTGGGTATGGAGCAGTTTATCCAGCAGTTTTATCCACAGATCCGGAAGGAAGGCCTCATCATTGACGATCGCTACAATGGCGGTGGCGAGATCGATGAGATTGTGTTGGAACGCTTACGCCGGATCTTGATCGGGATGGGAACGAATCGTCAGCGAGACGCCGAGACGTGGCCGGCCGAAGTGCAGTTCGGTTACAAAGTCACCCTCATGAATCAATATTCGGCTTCGGACGGAGACATTTTTCCTTATTACTTCAGAAAATATGGTCTGGGTCCATTGATCGGGAAACGGACGTGGGGAGGGGTACGCGGTATCCGAGGCTATTGGTTCTTACTTGATGGCGGCTATATCACCATCCCTGAGTTCAGCATTTACAACCTCGATTCCGAATGGGTCATCGAGAACCACGGGGTAGTTCCCGATATGGACGTCGAAGATCTCCCCGCTGATTTGTTGGCCGGTCATGACGCCCAGTTAGAAGCCGGGATCAATTATCTGTTAAAACAAATCCAGGAACACCCGAAGCCGCTCCCGTCACCGCCCCCGTTAATCCCTGCCTACCCGCCACCGGGGGAATAAAGACTGAAAGCAAATTTCACCACAGAGACACAGAGGACACAGAGTTCGAAGGGCGAATCTTTGAAAAACCGGCTACGGCTCAGCATGTGTACCTGGCCCAGGTATCTCCGACATGTGGGCCTTTTTAACTGGAAGAAAAAGGACCCAAAACAAATCGTTCTCCTGAAATCCGACTTAGTGTCCTCTGTGTCTCTGTGGTGAATTTCTGTTTTCGCGTTTTTCTACTCCAAAAGCGCAACCGACTTAACCTGTACCCACACTTCCTTACCCACCTGCAGCGCTAGCGAAGAGGCGGCTCGTTTGGTCAATCGGGCGACGAGCCTTGCCTCTCCGACCTTGACGCGAACCAGCGCCAGGCCGGGATGCTCGTCGTCGCCGATTGCATCGACGATTCCGTTTAAGACGTTCTGAATGCTGCTATGCCCTAAGCGATCGGCCAAACTTACGTCTCGCGCCAATACCCTAACCCGGACCCTGCGGCCGACCAGTATGCCGCTGTCTCGCGCCCACAGATGCCCCCCTTGAAAATCGACACGCATCAGGTGCCACTCGTTGTCGACCGCGCTAACTGTCGTCTCAATGATAGTGCCGATATCTTCCCCGAGATAAATTGGAAGATCGAGGCGCGCGAGCGTTTCCGCCAGCGGTCCATCGATCAGTACTCGGCCTGTCTCCATTACCACGAGGTGGTCCGCCAGCCGCGCGACCTCGTCTGGCGCATGGCTGACGTAGAGCACCGGGATTTTTAGCTCGTCATGCAAGCGATCTAAGTAGGGAAGAATTTCCTGTTTGCGCTTCAGGTCAAGCGCGGCCAGTGGTTCGTCCATCAACAACAGGCGCGGATTGACGGCTAATGCCCGCGCGATAGCAACTCGTTGCCGTTCGCCACCGGAGAGCCGGTCCGGTTTGCGATCGAGCAGATGACTGATACCGAGCAGCTCTATGGCATGCTCGACACTTACCCGCGCGGCAGTAGAAATTCGTCGCAAGCCGTAATGCAGATTACCCAGCACGGTAAGATGCGAGAATAAGCTTGCCTCCTGGAAAATGTAGCCAAGTGGTCGTTTGTGGGTTGGTACCCAATGATGCCCATCCTGCCAGATCTCGCCGCCCACTGTTAACCGTCCATGAGGTGCGCGCTCCAATCCTGCGATGCAGCGCAGCAGGGTCGTCTTACCGGAGCCAGAAGGTCCGAAGAGAGCCGTCACGCCTCTCAGCGGCAACTTCAAATCGACATCGAGACAGAAACGTGACCACTCAATACGGAAACACGCGTGAATGCTTTCCACCTTTACGTCCCTTTCTTCGGATTGGGACGCCAGGCATACACAGCCAGTAAAACCAGAAACGAGAATATCAGCATCACCGCTGCCAAACGATGCGCCTGGGTATACTCCAGCGCTTCAACATGGTCATAAATTTGGACCGACGCCACGCGGGTGATACCGGCCAAGTTGCCGCCGATCATCAGCACAACACCGAATTCGCCCACGGTATGGGTAAAGGTCAGGATAGAAGCGGTCACGAAACCGGGTAACGCCAAGGGCACCGCGACCGTAAAGAAGGCGTCAATCGGCGAAGCCCGAAGCGTGGCCGCTACCTCCAATGGGCGGTCTCCGATCGCCTCGAATGCGGTTTGCAGCGGCTGTACCATGAAGGGTAGGGAATAGAAGACTGAGGCCGCTACCAACCCCCAAAAGGTAAAAGGCAAAAGCCCCAAACCCAGCGTCTGGGTAAGGCGTCCGATCGGGCCATTAGGTCCCATCGCTACTAGCAGATAGAAGCCCAGTACCGATGGCGGTAACACGAGCGGTAGCGCTACGACCGCTCCGATTGGCCCTTTCCACCATCCTCGCGTGCGCGCCAGCCACCAGGCGATTGGAGTACCCAAGAGCAGCAGAACGAGGGTCACAGTTCCAGCGAGCCGGAAGCTCAGCCAGAGTGCGAGTAGATCGCTGTCGCTCAGCAGCATGTCACGCTCGTTTAACGCATGCTCATTGCGTCTTGTCTTCGGAAGCTTCGCCGGGCAACGCAAAACCATATTTGATCATCACGGTCCGGGCGGGTTTGCTATCCATAAAGTCTGCAAAGCGTCGCGCTAGAGCATTGTTTTCAGCCCGTTTCGTAATGATATAGGCTTGTTCCAGCGGTTGATGTAGTTTCTCCGGGATTAACCAATAGCCGCCTTTAGTCGCAAGCTCGGGATTGACCGCCAAAGACAGAGCAATGATGCCAACTTGAGCGTTGCCGCTTTCCGCGAACTGGGCAGTCTGAGCAATGTTTTCACCATAAACCAGCTTCGGTTGGATCTTATCCCACAAGCCAGCCGCCTGCAGTGCTTCTTGCGCCCGTTTTCCGTATGGCGCATGCTGAGGGTTAGCAATAGCAATTCGCGTAATCTTTGGATCAGTAAGGCTTTCCAAGGTCATCCGCGAGGCATCCATGTTGCCGCTCCAGAGGACAATCCTGCCATACGCGTAGGGCTTCGCCTCCGAAGCGGCCAAACCGACAGTGACCAGTTGCTGGGGGTACATGATGTCGGCAGAGAAGAACAGATCGTAGGGCGCTCCTTGCTTGATCTGGCTGAAGAAGTTGCCAGACGACCCATAGACAACATCGACCTGAGCGCCCGGATTAGCATTTTTGAAGTCACGGACAAGCTCATCCATGGCGAACTTCAAATCCGCTGCTGCTGCAATCGTAATCTTTTCAGCCTGCGCAGCGGATTCCGCTAACCAGAGACAACACAGAACCAGGAAGATTCCCTTCATCGCTAGAAGCTAGGCCACTCGCGGCCCACCTTTCTCTTCGACTACTCTTTTTCGATGGAAACGTTGGTCGCTTTTACCAGCCCATGCACCGAATCACCAACCTTCAAGCCCATCTCTTTCAGCGACCGCGTCGTGATAACTGCTGCAACAGGTCCAATTGTGGTGTCCAAGACGACTTCACTCAGTACTGGATCTGACGTGATTTCCCTGATCGTCCCCGGAATCCGGTTTCGAATGCTTTGAGTCATGCCAAGACCGTGTGCGTGGTCAGCTCCACGCGCAACGAGAAAAAAAGAATGTGTGCCGCAGGGACTAACTGAAGGTAGCTACGCAATTTATTGTCTGAGATGCGCGCAAATAAATCCCGTCCCATAGGCGCCGACCGCGAGGCGGTTACAGAGAACAGCCCAGGGCTTCTATGAAGCCGAACTTGTCAAGGGTGCGGTTTGAAAAAGCTTTTTTGGTTTTGAGAGTTCATTTGCACCGGAGTCTAGCGACACCTCACCTGTGACTGGCTCGATGGAGCGAAGCGCTGCTGACGGGATTGTTGGCTAGATCGGCTGGATCAACTCGTTAACGTCCCAAACGTACGATCTCGGACGCCACCTGCAGGGCGCGGTGCCCGGCCGGCGTACCGAGGGCTGAGGCCCTGGGCTGAACTCTATAGCCGCTTCCGACTTCGCCCCATCTCCCCCTTTAGCTACGTCGGACAAGTCGCGGCAGTTTTCGGCCATTCGTCCCGTCGCCGCTTCGCCCATACGCCCATACGCCGTCACGCCGTCACGCCTTCAGCAGCCCTAACCGCAGCAAACTCTCTGCGGTGGCAAGGACGGCTTCTTCATTAGAATGTGGCGACCATCCGAGCACGCGCTTTGCTTTGTTGTTGGTCGCATTCTTGAATCTGTCGAGCTCCGGCAGGATTAGCCGGATCGCTGGATCCCGAAAGGCAGCCAGGCGAACCAACCAAGTGGGTAGTTCTCTGGTCGGCACTCGCCTCGCAGCCTGACCCAAATGGTTCTTCAAAACTTTGGCAATATCCGCCATCCACATGAAATCGCCGGCGACTGCGAGGAAACGTTCGCCCTTGGCGGCCGGATTGGTCATCGCCCGAAGATGTAAATCAGCCACATCCCGCACATCGACTAACCCAAAACAGAGGCGCGGACAGCCGGGTATCGCCCGATCCATGAGACGCTGGACTGACAGGATCGAAGCCGAATAATCCGGGCCGAGAACCGGACCAAATACGGCCACTGGATTGATGACCGATAGCTCAAGTTTACCACCTTCTCTTGCAACGAAATCCCAGGCGGCGCGCTCTGCTAACGCCTTTGATTTTACGTAGGCGATGACATCGCTATCGAGATTGGTCCAGTTCGTCTCATCAAAAGGCGCTTTCTGCACTTCATGCCCGTAACCGATGGCTCCGAACGAAGAGGTTAGTATTACGCGTTTGACACCGGCGTCGCGCGCAGCACGTAGTACCCGTAAGGAACCTTCGCGTGCAGGCAGGATCAATTCATCTTCATGCTTGGGCGTGTTCGGCGGAAAGGGCGACGCCACATGTAAGACGTATTCGCACCCCGCAGCTGCTTCTGCCCAACCGGCATCCTTCTCAAGATCAGCGGCAACGAATGACAATTGTTCGCCCGATTCTGCACCGCCTGTTTTCAGCATTGCGCGTACGTCGGCTTCTCGTTTCAAATTCCGCACCGTAGTACGCACTTCATAACCCGCGGCTAAAAGCTGCAGGATACAATGACAGCCAATAAAACCGGAGCCGCCGGTAACAAGGACTGTGCTCATCATTCTAAGCTCCTTAAACTTCGAGGCGGCGATAAGCACGAAAATAAACCAGAGCGCGTTTGCTAACATGATTAACGCGTTCGGTGAGGTCTTAGACGCGTTCCACCGTGGAGCGCTGCCTTGCTTGCAAGGCCGACTCGGTCGGAACCAAGACCGGATCGAACTCATATCCGCGGACCAACCGGTTTCGTCCCTGGCGGTCCTTCAAAAGGAGCACTTCGCCGACCTCGCTTCTGGACGCCCCAAAACGGAATCTGTTAAGCTGCGTGATCTGCGGATAAACCCTTCACCCCTGATCCTATGAAAGCTCAGCTAGTCTGCGTTTGTGTTGCGCTGTTAGTCTGCTGTTCGGCTGGTAATGGCCAAGAAGCCTCAACCCATGCTGGGCAAGCAACGCCAGAAATCAAATCGCTGTCCGCGGCCGAGGTGCAAGGGTATCTGGAAGGACGTGAAATGGGCCTGGCGAAAGTGGCGGAACTGAACGGTTATCCCGCTCCTGCTCATGTGCTAGAATTGGCCACCCAACTTCAGCTCACACCGCACCAGCGGGCCAAAGCGGAACACCTCAAAAGGTCGATGAAGGCAGCAGCGCGGCTGGGTTATTGGCTGATTGAAGCTGAACGCCGGCTCAACCTGCTCTTTGCGAAAGGCGAAGCGGACGACGAAAAAATCACCACGTTAGTTCGCCGGATCGGGGGGGCTCGAAGCGGAGATCCGCCTCGTGCATCTTCGCGCCCACATTGATATGCGGAGGGTATTGACCGCCGACCAGATCCAGAAATACGAGCAAGAGCGCGGCATGCCGGCGCTCAATGATGCCGGGCCACCCGTGAAGCGCTAATAGGAGGTGCGCGCGTCCCGGTAGCGGCGACTGTCTTCATGTGGACGCGCATGCCAGTCGCCGGACGAGGCCGAGAGCAGAGTCTGTACACAAGCTAACTAAGCAAACAAAGGTTTTGAAAGAACCCAAATGTTTAGTGCGAGAGGTGTAACCCACTTCGTTTACTTTCTTCCCTTCCGTGAAAAATCTTTTCTTTCTTTTTCTGTTCTTCGTGATCTTGGGCGTTTGCCGATGTATTCAATCTGTGAGCGAGGGCAGCGATGTACTTAGCCGAATTTGACCCATTACAGCGGTTAGTGAAAATCACCGTAGCTGGCGACGCGACTGTCGACGAGGTGATTGCCGCCCGAGAGAGTCTACGGGCGGTCCTGAAGGATGTTCAACCTGGGTTCAGGTTGCTGGCTGATCTCAGCGCACTGGTTTCGATGCCGACTAGCGTAGCCCCGCACTTGGGCGAAATCATGGAATTGTGCGCAGAAAACGGAGTCGCCTTGGTGGTCAGATTGCTCCCGCCAGAGCCTAGCAAAGACATCGGCTTAGCCATAATCAGTCAGTTCCATTATCCTCCCGACATTCCGATCATTACCTGCGCGACGATGGAAGAAGCGATACGCCTCTTGGAGGAAAAAACGGAACGGACTTAGCACAGAAGCTAACGAAGAGGCAAAAAATCTCACGCAAAGCCGCAAAGGCGCAAAGAGAAGAGGAATCCTAATGGCCGCAAAAAGGCACAACAGGCACAAAAAAACAACAACCGCGAATGAACGCGGATATACGTAGATAGGAATAATCCAGGGATCGCCTAGCATCCCTTTTTAGATGCGATCAGTACCAAGCGGGCGAAAGACATCGTAGCGGCAAACTAGGTTTCACGGAGCAGCACCTAATCGGAGCCCAGAATCAAATCCGCCTTTTCGCCGGTTATTTTGTCCTCTTAGTCTTCCCTTTGCGCCTTTGCGGCTTTGCGTAAGATTTTTCTGAGCTGCGCGGGGTAGCAATACTACCAAAAACGCTTGGGTCATGAATAGGGTCTGTTTCCCACGGAGGAGACGCTCGACTGTTCAACGGAAGAGCAGGGCTAGTTAAGCAACAAGCCAGAAATGGAGTTCCCCCAAATGCGACTGCTGCGAATCGGTGTCTGTGGGTTCTTTTCGTTAATCGGTAGTTCTAGCTGTTTAGCAAATCCGCCGGCGACCAGTTCCCTCACGAGGTTACCATCCTGGAGATCGCGCCGCCAACCAACCTGGCCCTTGCGATTCGAAAGGATCCGACCATTGTTCCGCTGATTAAGCAGATCGTTACTATGGCCGGACAGATAAATGTGCCGGGTAACGCCTATCTGGACAACGCGGAATTTAACTGGTGGTTTGATCCTGAGGCCACCCAAATTGTGTTGCGCGCCGCTGTCCCGCATTTCGTAATTCCGCTGGATTGCACGAATAACGTCCCTCTAACTCAGGCGGTATTTGATCAAATTGCTAATCACAAACCACAAACGGTCATTACGAAACTCTTTGCCAAAGCCTTCGGCCCTACGGTGGGACCCGGAACGTTTATCTACGACACAAACGCGTTAGGTTATTTTATCCATCCGGAGTTTGCTACGAATATCAAAGGAGTCTGGATCGATATGCAAAACAGATTCGATCCCAACTACGGCAAGCCTATCCCGTACACATCGAATCCTTTTCCGGCTATTCCTTTACTACAGGAATCAACTCTAACTTCTGTATTCGCGTTCATTCGTGTCCATTCGCGGTCAATTTCTGTCTTTGTGGGCCTTTGTGATCTTTACGTATTGTGAATTGAGGTTTTAAGGCTGGAAAATTAGGCTCACCTCTTGCCTTGCTGTGAAAAATCATTCCGGTGCCCGCATGGAGCCATTACGAAGGGCCGCTGCGGCTCTCTGATTTCATAGGAAGCACCGGAATGACTTTTGCAGCAAGGCCACAAAGGGGGATTTTTCTGTCTCAGATCTTTGTGGCCTTCGTGCCCTTGTTGTGAAATTTGTCTTCGTCTTTGCGTTCTGGCGTCAGATTCCCTGGGTTTGGTTGCTGTGAATAAAGCCGATCTTTCCGAAGTCTACCGAGGCTACATCGCCTGTCTGAACCGGCAGGATTGGTCGAGTCTGGACCGGTTCGTTGATGGCAATGTATCCCGCAACGGTCAGGAGATCCGCTTATCGGGATATCGCGAAATGCTCGAGAGAGATTTTTACGAAATCCCGGACCTTCATTTTAACATTCAGCTGCTAGTTGCCGATCCACCGTATCTGGCGAGCCGGCTGTCGTTCGATTGTACGCCAAAGGGAATGTTCCTTGGCCTCCTAGTAAACGGGAAGAGAGTCTCCTTCACCGAAAATGTGTTCTATGAATTTCGGGAGGGAAAGATTGTCCAGGTATGGTCCGTTGTAGATAAGGCGGCAATTGAAGCTCAGCTTTAGCGGGAGAAATATGTGCGTCCCACGTCGGTCAGTATTGTGAGCTAGTTCGCGCTCTTACCTGTTAGTTCAGCTACAAGTGCGGGGATCTGGTAGACCTTATCTAGGGCTTCCAGAATCGCTCGTGAATCGACGGCAACCGAGCGCGCCTGCTTATCCGTGTACAGATAATCCACGGGCAGGCTTTGGATGTTTCCGTCGAACAAGATTCCAACGAATTCACCTTTCCGATTAACTAAAGGGCTACCGCTGTTTCCCCCAGTGCTATCGGCAGTACTCACGAAATTAAAAGGAGTATGCGGGTTCAGCGCTGAACGCCGGTCAAGCCAGCGTTTGGGCAGGTCAAAAGGAGATTGGTTTTCGTGCCGAGCAGCCCGCTGATACAATCCTGCAAAATCCGTAAACGCAGGAATCGTTTTGCCATCTTGTTCGTACCCGTCTGTGGTTCCGAACGAGAGACGTAGGCTAAAGGTGGCGTCAGGCGCAAAGGTGTGGCCCTCGATCGCAAGCTTAGCTTTTGCGATCTGCACATAGGCGGTCTGGCAAACCTCGTTTTGTTCCTCCACAGCTTGCCTTGCGCGCCGCGCTGTTTCATCGGTAGCCATGGCGAACTTGATCATGGGATCGTTTAATTCGTTCAGCGCTTGGAGTCCACCCTGATAAAGTTTCCGTCGAAATTGCGCATCCTTCACTTGCGTACCGCTAATGAGTTCGTAAGCGCGGTCGTGCGGCGATTTACCCTGCAGAAGATCCTTAACCACCGGATCGTTGACGCCGTAGCGAGCAATCAGGTTGGTGAGAGAATCGGTGAGCAGCGGGACCTCGAGGTCATCGTAGATAGGCGCTTCTGAAAACAGAAGCAGCTCCAGCGTTTTCCGGCTTGTTTCCCGGTATTCCGGTAAGCGCTGTTCGTTTTCCTTTTTCTGTTCTACTGCGGCGCGCACCAGCCCTCGGGCAAAGCGAAACAGCTGGCTGTCAAAGCCGAGGGGCCTATTTTGAATTCCCCGCACCAACGACGACCTTGGGACTAGCCCTTCGTAGAAGAGGTAGTTTATCAAGTCCTCTCGACCCGTTTCGATGGCTTTCTGGATTTGACCATAACTATCCGTGAGGCCGGAGAACCGAGGGTCCTTGGCGGCTTCTTTTTCTAAAGAATCTTGCTGCGCCGAAACCAATTGGAAGGTTTGGGGATCAAGTAAGCCGGTAAGCTGTCCGGCGAGCGCTTTCCTGCCATTTTGCACAATCAAAAGTTCTTCGCGAGCTTTGCGGGCATTATCTGATGAGCGGGCGCTGTAGGTATCCAAAAGGACTTCCTTGCGGTAGAGTGCTGCTAAAAGGATAGGCAACCAGACATCTCTGCGTTCCTCAATCGCAGCCGTGGTCGCGAGGCGATCCGTGGCGCCGGGGTTTCCGCTCACAAGAATCAGTTCATTTTCCGAAGGTCCATTGGGGCTGAATCTCAAGTAATGCTCCGGATGTACCGGACGCCCGTTTTCGTAAACGCGAAATAGACAGATATCCAGATCGTAGCGGGGATACTCGAAGTTATCCGGATCGCCGCCGAAGGCCGCGACCCCGGCTTCGGGCGCGAAAACCAAACGGACGTCGGTGTACTGCTTGTATCGGTACAGCTGGTAACTGGCTCCTTCGAACAGCGTAACCACGTCGCTGCGCAACCCGGTCGTTTTCATCGATTCCTGTTCGATGCCCGCGATCGCCTTTCTCCGCGCGGCCAAGCCCTCTTCTGAGGATGCGCCCTGCGGAACCGCGGCATTAACCCGGTCCGTAACATCCTCGATGGATTCCAATACGTTCAACTCAAGGTCGTAACACTTTTTCTCTTCGGCGGCGGTGGCCGCATAGAATCCATCCCGCAGATAGTTGTGTTCGGAATCGCTGAAGTTCTCGAGCTCGTCGGCTCCGACGTGGTGGTTGGTGATGACCAAGCCTTCGGACGAGACAAATGATCCGCTGCCTCCGCTATTAAACCGTACACTGCTCTTTTGCAGGTGCTCGAGCCAGGCTCGGTCGGGCGAAAAATCGTATTTGTTTTTCAGCTGGTCCACCGGTGGCGCGTTGAACAGCCAGAAACCTTCGTCCGCTTGAGCGGTGGTGATGATCGAGAGAAGAAATAACAGGGCGCAGAGACCAGCGCCGGAAGCGGATTTCATAGTACAGATTTCATAGTACAGGGGGGCACAAATTAGAATACCCAGATAACGTGTCGACGGGCGAACGCGAAACTAGCGCATCAGAGCCCTTTTGTGAAGGATCCACCCACGCTCTGTTGCCAAATTCGATTCGCACAGTACGGAAAGATCACAGAGGACACGAAGACAGAAAAATCTCACACAAAGACGCAAAGCCGCAAAGAGAAGAGGGAATCCTGATAGCCGCAAAAAGGCACAAAAGGTACCAGAAAACAACAACCGCGGATGGACGCAGATTTTCGCAGATTTGATTTTGGGGCTCCGATCACGGTGATGCTCCGTGAACCCTAGTTTGCCAATAACGATGTCTTTCGCCCGTGTGGTACCGATCGGATCCAAAAGGATGCTACGTTATCCCCGGATCATTCCTAGCGGCGTATATCAGCGTTCATCGGCGGTTGTTTTTTTGTGCGCCTTACGCCTTGCGTGAATTTTCTGTCTGCTTTGTGTCCTTTGTGATCTTTCCGTATTGTGGTTCTAGGTTTTAAGAGTGGAAGACCTATCCGTGGATGATCGCACGGTAGGAAGGAGCTCCCGTTCCTCCGTGGGATTGCGGGTAGACTGGCCGTTGCGCCGTCCATTCAGGCGCATGAGTTCACTGGCGTCGGCCGTGACCTCGAAAAGGTATCTACACGGCCGACGTTTGGACGGCGGTTTAATCCTTGGGATCTCTTCTGTCGCTGAAGCAGCCTTTACGCGTTTTGCGCTTCGCGCACGGCCACAGCAAACTGGCTACCCTTATGGACCTTAGGTTCGCCGCTCGTGCGGATCGTGAAACGCTTGGCGTCTGACATCGTAGTTTCGACGATCTCTGCTCCGATCTCAGGGGCTGACACGTCGATCTTCATGTTTTCCCAGCCCATCAGGTCTTGCTCTAGTTTGCCCTCGATTAACCAGGTATCTGCGCGCCGATCCGGTTCCGTTCCCGGCTCTTCCTTTCGACTCTCAATAACTTTGGCGTTAAGGATTTTCATCACTTTACCTCCATCTTTATCTTCGTTCGGGCGGTATCTGTTGGTCCTACTGCTGCATTGGAATCTGGCCTCGGCGCCTCGCGTTCGGCGTTCGTGCTCGTGCTCGAAAACGATGACGTGTGATCGGAGTCTTTGGGGTGCAAGAGTGTTGCGCTTTCTCCGAATTGCACGTTGCGCACGCAGGTTGGTGGTGCTTTGAGCAATAGAGGACATTTGTCTTGTGTCGTGAGGACATTTGTCCGATGTTAGGTCATGAGCATTTCCTTCGAGCTGCAGGTTCAACAGGCCGTGGAGAACCCGGACTTGTTTCGCTCGGCAGTAAAAGAGGGTCTTGATATCGTTTGGTTTGACCGAGTGGCCGAGCTCTTTGGAGCGGCGGCGGGAGAATTTGCCGAGGTAGTCGGGATAGATCCGCGGACGCTGACTCGACGGCGTAACGACGGAAAGTTGACCACTAGAGAGTCCAGTTCTCTTTACCACTTGGTGGTACTTTATGTACACGCCTTGGATGTGCTCGGTAGTCCCGAAGCGGTACGGAGCTGGTTGCATGCACCAGAGCCGGACTTTGCGGATATGAAGCCCTTCGAGCTTTTGGATACGGCTCCCGGGATACAGGAGGTCGACCAGCTTCTGGGCCGGATCGAACATGGAGTGTTTTAGTGCTAAGTGAGTAACCCTGCGCTGGGAAAGGTCGTTTTCTGGAGGATCACCAGAGCGAAGTACGACAAGGTGGCGGACGCTTTTAGCGGCGCCGGAGCAGCGCAGTATCCCGGGCGCTGGAATGGGGCAGGGGTACCGGTTGTTTACGCGGCTTGTTCGATCGCTTTAGGCGTTTTGGAGTTGCTCGTGCATGCCAAAAGCCGGGCGGCGCTGGATGAGCGCTTTGTTCTCTTTAGGGGCGCCGCGGATCCGGACTTAGTGTTTAATCCGGATCTACCGGCTAAATTGCCCAAGTCGGAAAGCCGGCGGATTGGAAATGAATGGGTTCAACGCAGCAATCATCCCATCTTAGAGGCGCCCAGCATTATCACCGGGGAACCGAACTATGTGTTGAATCCCAATCACCCTGATTTTGGGAAAATTGAAATCGGCGAGTCGGAGCTATTTCGGTTTGACCCCAGGATTCTGGAGAGACTGAAATAAGGTCTGCTCGAGGTGCGGTAGTAAAACAGCCATTTACCATTCGGAACTCAACAGCTCCTTAACCATTCATCGATAGTCATCACGCAATTGTAATCTTGATGTTGGGCTGCTGAAAATGTCGCAGGTCTACAGAAAGTTGTATGATTAAGCTTGCGCTCTTGGCTTACGTTATCACCGCGACACTTCTGTTTGCACTAGCGGGGACAGCGCTAGTGCTCGCCAGCTGCTGCTCGTTAAAGTACGGAACGATTTCGGACCGCTCAACGTGTCCAGTAAGCAAGGGTCACGTCTAAAGAGTCTGTTGCCCGATTCAATTCGCACAGTACGGAAAGGTCACAACGGCTACAAAGACAGAAAAAACCTCACGCAAAGCAGACTTCCTCCGTCGTCCCATGTCACCTTACTATGGCGGACAGGTCGCCCTACTCCCCCTTTAGCTTCGTTGGCCAAGGACGCAAAGGCACAAAGCGATAAGACAAACACGGATCTAAACAGGAGGACAGGGAGGTCACAGAGGCAAGAGATTTACAGGCGAGGAGGGATGTAAGATTGGGTTCCGTGTCCTCTAGCCTGGTAGACTTAGCTAAAGGGCGGGGCGGAGTCTGTTGGGCTCCTGTTCAAAAACTTCTGTCTTAGTGTCCTTCGTGATCTTTCCGTATTGTGATTGTTCTGTTCAGGTACAGCGCAGCGGCAAGTGGTCGATTGCTGTAGTCGGTTCGAAGCGGCTCCCAGGCTTGGCCCAAGAGCTTGCTTACGGCACCGGGGATCGTTTCCCAACTAAGCCTGGTCAGCAGGTCGCTGATTTGCCGTTCATGCGGTTGTCAAACCGAAGGGCATAGATACCATTGTCAGGTTATGAGGGCTGATCATCTGGAGAAAATAAATTCGTGGTTCCTGGAAGAAATGGCCGCGGTCAAAGCGGAAGGTGCTAGCGTGGAAGATTTCGAAGATCCGGCAGTCGCCGATTTGACTTTGCGTAAGATTTTTGAAGAACACTTCGAAGAAATTCGCGTCGATGCGGATCTCGCCGATGAGACATTCGTCGTCGTGTCGGACCAAGCTTCTCCGTTAGACTTACGCAAAATAGCCCTCCAAGCTCGCGAGCAGGGCAACCTGGGAATAGGGCATTACCTGGAGTTGATTGCGGCCTATCGCGAGGAACAGCCTCTCTAGATTTCTTTCCCGCCTTGGGCGAGGTCCTTTAGAGCTTTCGCTCTCTTCCTTAGCTCTCCCATCTCATCGGGCGCCGGCATTAGTGGGATTCTGACCACCGGCGCGGTGCAGGTCAAAAGCCGGTAACTTGCTACCGAACGCGTTCCCAACGGCACCTTTTTCAGGAAACTAAGAGTTTTTTTTATTGTACGCCTTAGGATATTGTTGTAATAGAAAACCCCGGAACGATGTTTTGGCGTGTTGTTTTCTGGGTGGCAGTCGCAGAAGTGGCTTTGTGCGTGTTGCCAATAGAGTTGGCCGGACTGATCGCGGTTGTCCGCTCTCTCTTTTAGAGCGGTCAGCGTGCGCCCAAAAACTTCCGGCGCTGATCATCTCCTCTGCCGGATTTTCGACGGTTTAGAGCGGTGCTGTGAATGAAAGAGCCCGGCAAAACGCTACCGCCTCACCGGGCCCGTTGTTTCCTCACAGAGCTAATTTTGGAAGGCCGAGACTGCCAGCGGCGCAGGGACGGCTTGCCTGACAATGTTCGGCGCTAAAGGCCGAAACGGTTTTGCCGCGTAGAGCGACTCCGGGACTCGCTAGAAATGACTTTGTGATGGATCTTAGCCGTTAGCCGAGGCATAAGCGGCGCAGTTTGACCGGGTTAAGGGTTAAGCTTAGAAGCGGTGATATGCCCGAGCCGTATTACTTCGTTCGAGTGGCAAAAAGTGAGAGTTGGGCGCGACATGGATCTAGCGACTTGCTCGTGCAACTCGTTTGCCGGGACCACGCCCGGGTTTACGAGAGCGAGCGTGAGCGTTGGGCCCGTCAATTAGCCCGAGACGCTATCGTAGAGCGGTATCCGGCAGCGGCAGAAGATATCGGGTACACGGACGCGAAGAGATTTTCCGGCAATGTTCCGGCAACTCTCAGAGGCGCCGATTTTCCTGCACCGTGTGGGTGTCGCGTCTGGTATGGCGCTTAAACTAACGTCGGGGGGCTGGGTAGGCATAGGGTCACGCCTGAACATTCAATATAAGTAGCAACCAGGTAAGGAATGTTTAGACGTGACCCTTTTGCTGTTCAGTCCTAACGTGATGCCGGCGCCGGGTTGGTTATTTCGCCTTGCAAGCTTGCCAGAGACAGGCTGCAGTATTGCGAGAGTGACTGGGAGTTAGAAGCGCTCTAGACCGTTAATTTAGGCATGCGGTAGTTACTCATCTAAGACAAGGCAAACATTGCCAAACGCTAATGTCGGATTCATTGCGTTATCATTTTCCTTTCTATAGAGTATACAGCGTTAGGCTGAATTCATATTGAAGCGAAGGTGGACACGCGCCGGACATACTAGGACCCGTGCGCGTGTCCCGTTCGGTAAATCGGGCCGGTTTGTTTTGCTGCGAGTCCATCCAATTAGCAAGCGCACCGCGAACAATATTTGCAGAGGGTAGTGACTCCTGTCCTTCCTTGGAAGCTTTGGGGTCGAGCCTCTCTGCTATTCGTGAAGATAGCCGGCGAGATTCTTACCCAGTCTCGCCGGTCTTAAAGATTTACTTCTTCATGCGGGACCGCACGTTCGGTTTAGACGCGCGGAATAGGCAGTCAATTTTTCTGTATCGGCGAGCGCATTCGAGTTTCATGCCGAGAGATGACGACGCTTATCACCTAGCAAACAGCGCGATCAGTTCGCGAAAAGTTTTCGGCTGCACGTTCTTCGTGAAAGCTTCGTTTTCACCTTTGACCAGTTCTTCAATCACCTTTAGATCTGCCGACTCTCCGAGACGGTACCCGTTACGGTCTGCGACAATGTGTTGCTGCCCGGTCTCATCAGCCTGAAAGCCTAAAGGGTACGCGGCTCGATAGCCCTGCATGTATTCAAGAACTTCTCGATAACGAATTTGCATGCCCGAAAGGTTAGCAAACGGCCAGTACTGTTTGCGAGCCAGTAAATTACCCCTGGGAAAAGCTAGGGGGTAAAGAGCTTCCAGTGCCCCTCAGAGACTACTTCGACGGTGCTGTCGGTCACTTTTATGGCGGTTTGATCATCAATCGCGTACGTCGGTGCTGGTATGCTGGCGGCTATTTTTTCTAGGTTGGCCAAGGAATTTTCCGGGAACCGCTCGTGGTCGAGGTGCGGAAGCAGCGAGAAATCCACCAGTCCCAGTCCTTTATCGGTTCCGATGAGTGCTTCATGAACGGCAAAATTTTCTCCGAAGGTAGGAGTCACCACCATGCTCCCGGCGCTCAACCCCACGTAGACCGTCTTGCCCCATAGCGACGACAAAAGATCTGCTAGCCCTGACTGCCGCATCCAGTAGCTGAGATAGGGACAATCGCCGCCTCCAACTAGTAGTGCGTCAGTTTCTTGGACCGTGGGAACCCAATGTTCCTCTTTGATGCTGGGTAGTGCGGTAAGCTCGAGCAACCCCATCGACTTCCAACCCAATTCGCAAAAAGGGGTAGTGGCTAAACCGCAGATCGATCTCCATGCCATGGCAGCACCACCGGGCAACCCATACATGGCGGTAGGAACGAAGAGAGCGTTGGATTCCGCAATCGGTTTGCCTAGTAGGTCGACCAACGCGTCATGGATGCTCGAATTTTTGATACCAGCGGAAGTGAGAAGAAGCCTCATGCAGCCTCTCCTAAACTGTTTGCCTGAAGTAATCCATCTCGATCATCCCTGAGCCGTGGTTGGTCTGATCGGTAATACGCCAGAAGATCAAGTCTGAAGCCTATTGCCCAATTCCATTTCTACAATACGGAAAGATCACAAAGGCCCCAAAGATCGAAGGTTTTTTACAGGAGGAAACGAAGGTAACAAAGTGTAAAACCTGAATTTTGTGGTTTGAAGGTTTGGCTGTAGACAGACCTACGTTTGCTTTGTCAGCTTCTGTAGAAATCTCTGTCTTTGTGTCTTTTGTGATCTTTCCGTATTGTGATGATTTTTACCATCACTGCGGCTTCTTGCCGAATATCAGTGGGATCATGGCCAGGCTGAAGACGATGCTAGTCAGCACCAGCGGCCACACCGTGCCGAACCGCAAAAGCAGGCCGCCGAGAACGGCGCTCGCAGTGAACAATCCGACCGACGCCACCCGACGCCGCCAGTTGGGGTTGGTGCGGCCAGCCGGCGTGGAATCTGCAAGGATGGCGGTGAAGGTCACAGTCATTACATTGGTCGCGAGGTCCGGTACACCGTGCACGCGCACCATGGCGTTCTGGATGCCCATCGCCAGCGCCAGCATGGCGACGACCACGTGGCCGGCCAGATTGTGTGCGTCGGGCTTGGAGACCCAGGTCAGTCCGGTCGCTGCGACAATCAAAGCCCATTCGACGGCAAAGCCGATGCGGCGCTCCTGAAGTTTCTGTGGGCCGCGCAGCAAGCGGCCGCCGAGCAGCGCGCCAAGGCTGAAGGCTACGATGGCGGGGATGTAGCGGGTGCTCTGCCCCGTCGACCTGCCGGTGCCGATTGAGTGCCATCAGCAGCAAGTTTCCGGTCATCATCTCGGCGAACACGCCACCCAGCGAGAGGAAACAGACGGCGTCGACCAGGCCGCAGGTCGAGCTGATCATGTACAGTCCTGTCCTGACGTCGGTGAGTCGTTCCTTCAGGCTGCCGTGGAGCGTCTTGCGGGGCGTGCTCATTCTGGTTCCGCCGCTATTGCGGAATGATCATGCCATATGTCATGGCGTGCTGACTCGAATCGCGGGCGCGTTGCAGAGCGATTTAACTCGAAACGACACCATCGCAGTTTTATGACGGAAAATTCTATAGGGTGACATCCAAACATTCAATACACAGTTTTTACTTGTGTTGAAAAGTTGGACGTGACCCCTCTGGACACGATCTCTAAGGATCTAGCCGATCAACCTAGAGACCATTTAGAGTGTCCTTGCCTATTTTCTTTTCGCGCTCTAACGCTGCGTCCGTCATTATCACGAGCAGGCGGTGCTCAAAGGAATAGCGTGCACTGATTCCCACTGAATTGTGCCAACGGTTGACCGGCCATCCCGATCCAACCCATTGGCCCGGAGCATTGTCCTGCATCAGCGCCTTCAGCTCGTCGTCAAAGATATCGGCGTCTTTGCGGTAACTAATCTCGTCCACTTTGTTCTCGTAGAAATGGACGAGGATCTTGAGGCCGCGCTTGTTGAATACTTTGTAAGTCATTCCGTTGTCCGCCGTGACGGTTCCTAGGCAATGACCATAACGTTTGCGTACTTGGTCTAGCGTTTCGCCGATTGTGGCTCCAGACGGAGCACACAGACCTAGCCAGCAAAGCATGATCAACAGGCCAATCGAAGAAGTCTTGCTCACCATTTGGGAGACGATTTAGAGCGCCAGTTAAATGCGTGCTTTTCCAGAACGTACCTTTTCAAGGCTTTCTAGATCGTTGCAAGTCCAGTGGAAACGGGCAGCGACAGAAAAAATCTCACGCGAGGACGGAAAGACGCAAAGCGATAAGACAAACACGGATTTAAACAGGAGGACGGGAAGGCCACACAGGTAAGAGGTTTACAGGCGCTGTGGCGAGGCGGGATTGTAAGATTGTCACCCGGTGTCCTCCAGCCTGGCCGACGTAGAAAAAATAGCCGCCAGCATACCAGCACCGACGTACGCGATTGATGATCAAACCGCCATAAAAGTGACCGACAGCACCGTCGAAGTA